>Ga0208975_1001386_pt1 | contig 10283 bp, 17 predicted proteins | sample GreLakmeER78MSRF_FD_187700 | JGI IMG/M metagenome (GOLD analysis project Ga0208975, IMG submission 187700) | Freshwater lentic microbial communities from great Laurentian Lakes, MI, USA - Great Lakes metaG ER78MSRF (SPAdes) | ecosystem: Environmental > Aquatic > Freshwater > Lake | place: Great...
CATGGTAAGATGGACTCCACAAGGAGACCCCGTGAACACCACTCCCCTTCGCATCTCTTTCACCTGTCCCTGCTGCAATGGCAAGGGCTACTTCAATCCCAGTTTGGATTCCTTTTCGCAGGTCGCCCATTGCACTACTGATTGTGGTAATTGCGATGCTGCCCTGATCGTCTTGAAGAATTGGACTGTTGCTCCCTTCAATGAGTACATCAATTCGCAGGATTCCCGTTGGCCCAAGGATGGCAAGGGAACGAGTTTTGTTTGCGTCTGAAATGTGAGAGGAAATTTTCGTCTTCCTCTTTTCTTTGCCCCGAACACAAGGTACAATCCCCCCATGACCAATCCCAACGACAAGGTTCAATGGTACGACCACCTTCACGGAGTTCGTTTTCGTTTTGAGAATGGGTACAGCGTTTCGATCATTCCGGGGCCGTATGTGGATTGCGTGGAGTGTGCGATCTTTGACCCTTCGGACAAGATGGAACAGACTGAGGAGGGAGATGAAGTGTTCTACCTCTCTCCGGATCGTTTGGCTGAGTTCTTCACTTCTATTCAGGCTCGTCAGCCTGTTCAGCACAAGGAGTAAACCATGTACAACACCAACAACAATCAGAACATTTCCGGCAAGCAAATTTTTGTTTGGGTTTCGTTCGGTGTCTTCGTCCTTGGAGGAGGAATTGGTTCTTGCGCCTACCTGAAGCCCAAGTACAATGTTTGGGCTGCAGAGCAGGAAGGCATGGCCCAGTACGCTCAGGCCGAACAGAACCGCAAGATCGCCATCCTTGAGGCAGAATCGAAGTTGGAAGCCTCTAGAAGCCTTGCTGCGGCTGAGATTGAACGCGCCAAGGGTGTGGCTGAAGCAAACAAGATCATCGGAGAGTCCCTGAAGGGAAACGATTCTTACCTTCGGTGGCAATGGATTCAGAACTTGGAGGGTGGCGGGAATGCTGTAATCTATGTTCCCACCGAAGCGGGACTGCCCATCCTTGAAGCAGGAAAGCGGTGACCAAATGAAAGCCGTCAACATTCGCATCCTCGTCACTCAGCAGATCGAAGAGAATTATTTCGCAATCGTTGAGGACAACGACCCAATTCTGAATCAAACTCCCCTGACCCTCGACGCAGGAGATGTGTTCCAAGATTCAAGATTTCGCTTGTGTGACACCGATGTTCGGCGTATCATGCACACCGACCTAGACTCCATCGATGTGGTGGAGTATACACGCCAAGAAGAAGTGGAGCAGCGACGATGAATCATGTCTTTGCGATTGTGGACAATGATGGCAAGATCACCATCGTGAACAAGAAAATGACCGTGTACCTTGTTCGGGAATCGGCCCTTGAAGATGCAATTCAAAACGAGGAACCGATCAAGGACATTCACCCCAGTTTGTGCGAGGAGTATGATCTTGAACTCCTCCTTACGATGGGCCACTTGGCAGGCGAATACCATTTGCTTGATGATTTCTTCAACAGTCCCGCAACAGGAGAACAGGAATGAAAGTCCATGTCGTGTTTGATTTCCCCGGGATCAAGGATCCAAACTCTGAAGACCATTCTGATCTACAATGAAATTGTCAGCGGACCTTCCTACCCCCTCACTCTTCCCAAGAAGGTTTGATAACAAGGAGATTGACAATGACTGACACAATCGCCATGACACTCGCACAGAAGTCCGACCGCATCCTCGCCAAGACGCGGGGCTTGAGCGGAGCGACACCGAACGCCACGCAACTCATCGAAGCATTGCGGTCAGCGTTGGAGGAGAACAGGAAGGAGAACGCAACCCTCACCGCCGAGCGTGACGAGATGAGGCGGCAACGGGACGAAGCACGAAGGGAAGTATGTAAGAGAGTCGAATCGGCTAGTTGTTTGAGCGATGGTGAACCGACCACGCTTGCTTCCGATTACGCCCGTTGGTGTGGTTGGGACTGCTTCAAGGAGGACGGCAAGTGAGCGAAAAGATTTCGATGGTTAGACGGTTGCGGCTTGAGGCCAATGGGCTTGGCGAATTTCAGACTTACGCAAGCCGTGATTACCGCAGAATGCTGCTTGACGCTGCCGACGAGATCGAACGCCTTACCACAGATCGTGATAATGCACGACAGGAAGTTTGCTTTCTTTTGTCTCGTAACGTCACACATGGATGTGACGGAGACACCCCAGAGTTTCATGCCACCGCCCGTGGGTGGTGCTACCTGCTTGAGGAGGACGAACAATGAGTGAACCATATCACTACAAGCCACATCAATATGACGAGAGAGAGGAGTTGCTTTTGCGGATTGAGCGTCTGACAGATGAGCGAGATGAGGCACGGCGGATGTATTGCAAAGCCGTTGCCGATCACTATGAATATGCGTGCAACGCAGAACTTGATGGCGCTGGCCCTTACACGCAACGGGATGTAGCAAAGGATGAAGGTTGGGACTGCTTTAAGGAGGAAATCAAGTGAACGAACACGATGCCATCGCAAGGATCAAGAGGCTGTCTCACAACATTAACTGTGCCGATGAGATCGCAGAAGTGATTGAGCGGCTAATCAAAGAGCGCGACGAGGCGAGGCGGCTTCTGAAGGCTGTAGTAGACATGATGCACGACAACATGGTTCCCGATGCCACGCACCCGAAGCACCTGTGTGACTTCATCAACCGCCCCGACATCGCCATGTGCAAGGTGTGCGAGGATTGGACGGATGCAATGGTGATGTGCTACCCCGATGATTTTCAGGACGAGGAGGACGGCAAGTGACCCCACACACTCTCAACATCTTGCTTGGGCTTTCCACAGTCGGATTCGTCGTGGTGTCCTTGCTCTACATGATTCACTTGTATGACACCAAGTGGAAACTCTTGAGCAAGGACAACAAGATTCGTCATCTTGAATCCGAGTTGCGCCACTACAGCAGTCTCTACTTTTCGGGATGTGCTTGCAAGAAGAACCACGCACACACCGAGGAAGCGGAGAGCAAGCCCAATGAGAAACCCAGCAGCGGATGGTTCTCGTCCCTGTTGAAGATGGGTGTCTTGGCGGCGATTGCCTACCTTGCCTACTTCCTGTACAAGAAGTACAAGCAGCGGTCAAAACCCATTCCAGTCACAGCAGAAGTCATCAACTGAAACACAGAAAGGAGAAAGCCATGAATAACTTTTGGAAGTACATCAAAGCCGCAGCCATTGTCATGGGAGTGTCCGTTATGGCATACTACGGCTACAAGCAGATCCGCAAGATGTTTGCTTGACATAAAGAATTTGATTGTAAAAAGTAACTGCAATCACACGAAGAAGACGACCGATTAGTCGTCTTCTTCATCTTCGTCAAATGTATTCCAAGCCTTTACACCAAGTCGATCAAACATTTTTTGATATATGCGGTGTTTAGTTGCTGACGGAGTTGAATATGTGAACAATGGAGTTACCCCGGTTTTAGTTTTTTTTGTCTGTACAAAATGATTAAGATGGTCAAAAACTTTAATTGCAGGATTTAAAACATTATTGGTTGAGCGTTTAATCGGTCTAGAAACATAACCACCTCTAGTAAACATAACATCCCATGAATTATTTCCGTTATGTGTAAAACTGGTCACGATTTCATCGGCATTAATTAAATTGCCCTCTTTATCTTTTGGAGTGTGTTTATACTTAATCACATGATCCTCATCTGTCTCCACTAAATCAGGATGAGTTAACTCATGAGTTTTATTGGGGTTGAATATTTCCAAAAGATATTGCTTAAATGTTTTCATGACATCAATATTTATACTTGACAGCACAGACTTGACAACCAAACAAAGAGGTGGTACAATGTACCTCAATCAGATTATATTATTAGAGAGTTTGGCGGTAACTACAATAACCGTATAGAGGCAACCTACGGTTGCACGGACACGGGAGCATCCGTAAAAAGGCTCCACCACAGAAGGGTGGCTGAATCGTAGTTAGAGCGCATGCCTTATAAGCGTGAATATGTGGGTGCAACTCCCGCCCCTTCTATTATGAACGACAAAGTAATTAGAAAATCCTTGAGTGAGATAGAGAATGTGATCTGTCTCATGGACTGCCCGCTCTCTGAACTCACGGAGGAGGAGTACGTGGTGTGCAGCGATGCACTCATCGAAGTACTCGCCACCTTGAAGAAGGAACTGTGCATCACCACGGCAGACGACATTTACGCAGAAACTTTTTTTCCGTCCGATACTTGACAACCCCAAACCCCGAGGTATACTAAAGACATGAACATTGATCTCAACACGCTCGTCACCGTCATCACCCTCGCAGGTGCCGCCTACTTCGCCATCGCCTACTTCCGCGTTCGACTGAACGAGAAGTTGAACAACATGGCTCGCCATCAAGATGATCTCGTCAAGGATCTCTACAGCGAGAACGAGAAGATGTGGCAGCGCATCGTGGCCCTTGAGAAGATGTGCAGGGTCAGCGAGTCCAAGACCGAGAAGAACTACTACAATACGGGAGTGTAAGTACCCGGTGAGATGCCGGGGAGATAAACTCCCTTTCATACCAACCCCCGCGCAAGCGGGGGTTGTTTCTTTGAGCTACTATCAGAAATTGCCCTTTAAGCAATTTCTGAGGATTGTTTATATTATTATGATAGTAGTGGACCGGACCGGTTATCGGACCTGGAAAAAATATTGGAAATATTTGCCCACAATATTTCTCACACTCCCAAACTTGTGGTATACTCCTCGTATGAACAGCAACATCGACAACCGCAAGAAGAAGTTCCTAGAAACCCTCGCCGCTATGCACGGCGTTCCGCAGACCATCGGGGAGGCCGTCTACACTCGCACCCAATGCTTGGATGCACTCGCCGTCTGCATGGAGTACGGTCAGGAATCCTACTCCGTTCTGCCGGCTTGGCTGGTGCAACCCAAGAGCCGCCGTGCAGGTCGTGGTAAGTACATCATCCCGGAGATGGTCGTGCTTGACTACACTCCCGCAGAGTCCGATACCTCCGACGAAAATCTTTCCGAATCTTCAGATCAATTCTCCACACACTCCCCCGAATGTGATACAATCAGCAACATGAACAGCAACACCTACAACCTCGTCATGCCGTCCTCCGATGTTTCGCTCGTCCCCGCCAAGAACGAGACTTTCGTTCCGTGGGGTCACCACGATGACATCTCCACCATCCTCGCATCCAAGCAGTTCGCTCCCATCTACATCACGGGTATGTCCGGCAACGGCAAGACCACGATGGTGGAGCAGATTTGCGCCTCCACGGGCCGTGAGTGCATCCGTGTCAACATCACCGCCGAAACGGACGAGGATGACCTCATCGGTGGATTCCGCCTCGTCAACGGCGAAACGAAGTTCGTGTTCGGTGGCGTGGTTCAGGCCATGCAGCGCGGCTCCATCCTCCTCCTTGACGAGATCGACCTTGGGACGGAGCGCATGATGTGCCTTCAGCCCGTGCTTGAGGGCAAGGGCATCTACATCAAGAAGATCGGTATGTTCATCAAGCCTGCCGTGGGCTTCAATGTGGTGGCGACTGCCAACACCAAGGGCAAGGGTGAGTCTGATCGGTTCGTGGGTACGCGCTGCATGAACGAGGCGTTCCTTGACCGCTTCTCCTACTGGTTTGAGCAGGACTACGCGGATCGCACCATCGAAGCGCGTATCATCATCCGCAAGATGAAGGCATACGGCAAGGAGGACAAGGAGTTCGCCCAGTACCTCACGAAGTGGGCGGAAACGATCCGCATGGGCTTCAAGGAGGGTGGACTGGATGACATCATCACCACCCGCCGCTTGGAGGAAGTGTGCAAGGCGTTCGCCATCTTTGGCGACAAGGAGAAGGCCATCAAGTTGACGCTGACGCGGTTCGATGCGTCCACGAAGGAGGCGTTCTTCAACCTCTACACGAAGATCGACCCCACGATCCTCCCTGTCCCGGAGGGGATGAAGGATGCCCCGGTGAGCAACCCCGTGAACGCTCTGACCGCAGAGCAGAAGAAGATCGCAGAATTGAAAGCACAGTTGGATAAGTTGTCCAACCCCGATACCGACACCCAGTACGCTATGAACGCCTAACCAAGAAAGAAAGAAAAAGAAAATGCCATACCTCAACAAGCGCAATCGTTTCATCTCCGCAGCCAAGCAGTACGCGCAAACCAGCCCTGTGCTTCAGGGTAACTGCAGCGCGTTCACCAAGAATGACCTGCTTGACATCGCGCAGTCCATCAACATGAAGGGCATCCCGACTTGGGTGCTGAAGGACTGCAAGACGGACACCAAGGGGGTCTACAACCTGACCTCGCTGATTGCTCCCGTCACCGTCTGATGCTGTTCATGCCTCTCCCCCCTTGCGGGGGGAGAGGCAGCATCTGTGAGCTACTATCAGAAAGCCCAGACGGGCTTTCTGATTTTATTGGACGCCCTGATAGTAGCCGGACAGGACGTTATGGGACGCCAAAAAGATTGTGGATTTTGCGTACCTAATTCTACACACACTCCCCGGCTTGTGGTATACTTCCGACATGAACACCTCTCTCTCCATCTTTGCCAAGGCTCTCGCATCCGAGAACATTTCGTTCTCCTTCTCCAAGGACGCTGAAACCGCATCGTTCGATGTCAAGTCGCGTCACCTCGTCATGCCCATGTGGGATGTGTCCGAAACCGTCAAGACCATGCTCGTGGCCCACGAGATCAGCCACGCTCTGTGGACTCCCTACGAGCGCAGCGAGGAGTTGCTGAAGGCTGCGGAGGCGGACGGCTACAATCCCATGCTGCTGTCTCGCATTGCCAACATCATCGAAGATGTCCGCATTGAGAAGTTGATGAAGCAGAAGTTCCCCGGCACTCGCCGTGACTTCTTCCTTGGCTACAAGGAGATCGCAGACATTGATATGTTCGGCTTCAAGAAGATGGACTTGGCGAAGGCCGGGTTCCTCAACCGCATCAACATCCACTTCAAGTGGGGCGTTCCCGGCTTCATCCCCATGACCTTTGAGGGGACGGAGCAGGAGGTCGTGGACATGGTGGACGGTGTGGTCAATTTCGATCAAGTCTTTGAGGTCGCCAAGTTCCTGTACGACCACCCCTCCATGAAGAAGATGCGCGAGGAGATGGAGGCTGCTGCTGCCAAGGGTGGCAAGCAGGGTGAGAAGGAGCAGGACAAGATCATGGGCGACAAGAACGATGTCCCCGGTGACTTCCGCCGCAAGGACGGTTCGCAGTATCAGGACGCGGTGGTCACCATCACCGGGGTCAAGGATCTGTCCAACCACATCATCAGCACGGAAACCATCCTCAACGATTACGAGGGCAACAGCAACAACCCGCTGCTCCTTGACGAGTACCGGAAGTTCGTGCGTGAGTCCGATGCGTTTGTGCGTCAGATGGTCGCGCAGTTTGAGCGCAAGAAGGCTGCGGACGAGATCCGCCGTGAGCGTCCGAAGCAGACCGGGATGCTGAACCTTGACCGCCTCCACCAGTACCGTACCCATGACGATATCTTCCTGTCGAAGATCGTCAAGCAGGACGGCAAGAACCACGGCATCGTGTTCATGCTTGACTTCAGCGGCAGCATGGGTGCGACCATCGGCCACGCCTACCTTCAGGTTCTCCAGTTGGTGTGGTTCTGCGAGAAGGCGAAGATCCCGTTTGAGGTGTTCGGCTACACCGATATCTACGGCCCCCGTGATCCTGCGTATCAGGTTGCGTATGATGCATGGAGGAAGCAGAATCCCGATGCGTTCTCGTACGAGTTTGACCGGGTGTGGAACGCACAGTCTTTGAATCGTGACTGCTCCACGGGTATGCACATCGGTACGGCTAGGCTGCTGAACATTGCCTCGTCCAAGGACGATGCGGCCAAGCGTGAGCGTCTGTGTGCTTACATCTACGAAACCTATGTGCAGCAGACCCGCCCCACTTCCCGGTTTCTCTCCCTGAACGGTACGCCTACGGTGGAGTGCTTGGCTCTCGCTACCCAGTTCATGGCGGGATGGGTGCAGGAGAACAACATTCAGATTCCGACCATCATGGTCGTGACGGACGGTTGCCCCAACCACATCAACACCTCCAAGGAGGATGGAGTCTACTGGTACGGCGAAGGTACTTCCCTCACCGTGACGAACGAGATCCTTGATACGGTCACCGTCATCGACAACAACAACTGCAGGACGAATCTGCCCGATGGCATCATCTGCGCCATGCTCAATTCCCTTCGCACCAAGTTGAACGCCCGATGCGTTGGAATGTATGTGATGCCCACTCGTATCCTGACGGAACGATGCTTTGAGCAGTTCTGCTTGAGCGAACAGGAGAAGCAGAAGAATGCCGATTCGATCTCCCATCACTACAAGGGTGGTGTGACCGTTGGAGATTCGGAGCGGTACAAGGCTGCGGCGGAAGCGTTCAAGGAGGGATGCCTCGTCCTGCACGAAGATACCTTCCCCGGCTACGATTCGTACTTCCTCATTCAGACCCCGAAGCCCGTCAAGGACGAGGAGGCGATTGCCACCGGAGGTAACTTCACCAAGGTGAAGAACCAGTTCATCAAGACGATGGGCAAGCGGGCAGGTAGCCGCGTGTTCCTCACCCGGTATGTGGACATCGTGGCAGGTCAGCCCATTCGCAAGATGGACTCCGGGATCTACGGACTGCCCTGCTTCCCGGAGGGCATGAAGTTCCGGGATCGCCGGGACAGGTAAGATCGTTTTACTTCATACATGGTCGCCCAGGACTGGAAGGAGAGAGCCAGTCCTGGGTGGCTGTGTACCTGGACTACTATCAAATTTCCTCCGAGGAAATTTGATTTATTTCCGCCCCCCTGATAGTAGTCTGGACGGGGCGATATTAGCAGTCTGGACGGGACGGGATAATAATTTAATTAAACACGAAACCAGGATCCAGGTAGCTGCGTGCTCAGCTCTGGCCGGCTTATCGGACTTGTGGTCTAGTACTTGACTCCCCCCATATCTGGTGTATACTTATCAGACTGTTCATGCGACCGATAACCCCCCAGCCTCTGTGTCCTATAATCGTCAGATGTGGGGCAGGGGGTTATCGGACGTTGACCGTTATCGGTGCTATACTTATCGGACTCATGGTTATCGGTCTGGCCGGTGCCATGGTTATCGGGCTATTCAAAGTTTCAAATAAATTTGAAAATATTAGCGGACGGGATTCAGGACGGGTTTCAAAAATTTCTGAAAATCCTGGCTACTATCAGGGGTTCCTGGGGGTATACCGTATGGCACACACCAGGACATGGTCTGGACGGGATATGGACGGATTGTATGGAGAGTGCTCTCCCCTTGGACGGGATTGAGCTGGACAGAGCCTGGATTGCCTGGACGGTACCTAGGACTGTATAGACGGTTTCTAAAATTGTCTAAAATTTCTTAAAAATTGTATAATATCTCTAAGAGTTGCTTGACAGACTAGGACGCCTTATAGGCTTTTGGTCTGTCGGACGTGATTTAGGGCCTTGGAGGGCTTAAAGGGGCTGTAAAGGGCGTTAAAGGCCAAACAAAGGGTGTTAGAGGGATGGGGTCTAACTCAATCTTCTCAAAATATTCTTAAAATTTCTTTACCCCACACACCCCCACTCTCTCCCACCTTTACCCCCTGTATATCCCTCTCTTTGTTCATTGACTTTCTTGTATTTTATTGTATATTTCTTTCTAATGAGAAATGCTACTCTACCATATCATTTATATGTAAATGTTAAAAATTCTTTTCTTGGATCTAATATGCCTGATGGATATACTCCTGCTATATGGCATGGTGTGTATTCTCGTCCGGGTCAGTTGATATGTTGCCATGTGCTTCTTGAATCTGGCGCGCATTGGTCTGGGCTTCCGTTATGTGCTTTGTCCACTACTGCTGTCTTTGATTCAGGGAATAATAATAATATTCAACCTTGGGGTGGAATGGGCAATAATATTGAAACTTTTATGACAACCTACTTGGAGGGGCTACCTGTGTATGTCTTTCATACGGGGTTGAATGGTAGACATACAGGAATAATAATCGACTGGGAGGACGGATATTCCCGCTACCCAGCCGAACATAAGCCCTTGAGTCTGATAACCCTTGACTGTGGGTACTTTGCCCTTGTGCCCAATAATCACTTCACGGTGACGGATAAGCACTTCGTGAAAGAAGATTCCAAAAATAATTTAAAATTTTATGAGAGAGGCGAGACAGTCTATTGGGAAAGATAATCGCTTACTTTGTACCTTCCATATCCAATCCATTGGCTATCTCTTCTTGAGATGTATCCTCTTGAGATGTAATCTCTGTGGTTGGTGCAAT
>Ga0208975_1001388_pt1 | contig 10267 bp, 7 predicted proteins | sample GreLakmeER78MSRF_FD_187700 | JGI IMG/M metagenome (GOLD analysis project Ga0208975, IMG submission 187700) | Freshwater lentic microbial communities from great Laurentian Lakes, MI, USA - Great Lakes metaG ER78MSRF (SPAdes) | ecosystem: Environmental > Aquatic > Freshwater > Lake | place: Great...
TTACGATAATTTATTTCTCCTTCTTCATAATAACCAATTGCTTCTCCATTCAAAATTCCCATATCATAATGTTTAATTTCATTAAGTTTTTCGTTTTCATAAAAAACTTTACTTTCCCCATTTAAAACATCATTTTTATAATTTGAAATTTCGAATAATTTTCCGCTTGGGTAGTATGTTTTAGCTTCTCCATTTAATTGATTGTTTTTAAAAACTAAATTTTCTTTTATTGATCCATTCTCGTAATAAATAATCCAAATACCATCTAATTCCCCATTTAAATAAGATCCTTTTTGAAAAGTTACTCCATTTTTATGATAAATAATGTACTGCCCTTCTCTAATAAATTTATCTCCTATTTTTTTTTCAAAAAAAACTTCTTTTTTTTGTTTACGATCTGCATCGTACCAATTAGTAGTTTCTTTTTGTGCCTTTAAATAAAAAGTTGCACAAAAAGATAGAAGTAAAAATAAAATCTTCATTTTTTTTGATTATTTAATATCAATGATAAGCTGAGCTCCTTCTATATCAGTGTTATGCCCGTAATCTAAAAGAGCAGCTAAAGCAAATTTGCCTTTTGGTAAGTCTGATGGTAATTTTAAAATTAATTGTCTTTTTGCATCTGGTAAAACTTTAATAGTTTCAGCATTAAATTTAGTCTCAATGCCCGTAGAGGTATTAGCTAGGTTTAAAAAAACTTTTGCATTAATTAATTTATCTCCAACATTACTTATTTCTACACTAAAAGACCGTTCTTTATCCCCTTTTTTTGTTATTTCTTTAAACTTTTGTATAGTTGCCATGTAATTATTATTTAAACTAGGCGATTGAAAAACTTGAATAACAATTCGGGGCGAAATTAAAACTCCAGCAGCTACCGCTTTGTCGGGTTTACTAAAATCAGATTGTTCTTTACTTGTTTGAACATATATAAGCACCCATTTAGAAGAAAATCCATCACTCGGAACAGTCATGGTTACATCTATTTGTTTGTTTTCGTTGGGGTTTAATTCTAATAATGTTGGACTAATTGAAATCCAATTAGCACAAGATCTTTTACTTGTACCTGGAGGCATTCTTAATTTGTTACCTACCGAATCAATTGAGTAATCAGACATTTTTAACTCAAAGGATTGTTTTTTATCAGAATGATTGGTGAGTAAAACTTTTTGTGTGCCAATTTCATTTGGATTAAGTTTAAATGAAATCAAAGCAGGTGAAACTTCAAAGTCTTGAGCTGGCAATATAAAGCTTGAGAATAAAAATATAAAATATAATTTAAACTCATTTATTTTTTTTATCATTTATATTTTTTAATACAAAGATATCTTAAATTTTAAAAAAAAACATACAATAATAAAAGATTAAAAAAATACTATCAAATTGATTAAAAATAATTTTAAAAAAAATAAAATTTTTTAAATAACAATTAATTGTTTTTTAAATTTTGTACAATTAATTTAAATGATTAAATTTGTAGAATAATCTAAAATTAACATCATGAAAAAAATCATTTTACCAATTTTCCTTTTTTGTTTGCTTTTCTCAAATCTAAAAACAAACGCACAAGCAGTTAGAGATAGAGGAGTTTTACCTGTGGCTGTTAATCTAAACTTAGTTTTAAGATTTCAAATTATTGATGGTGGTAACATAGAATTCGTATTTAATTCTATTGAAGATTACAGAATTGGTATGGGAGCAAGGGGTACTGCTATTCAAAATGCAGTTGGTACAGGTGTTGGCACTACTCTTACTGCTGATCAGCAGATGTACAGAACTCGTTTTACTGTTTCTGCATCAAGAAGATGGGCTTTAAGTTATGGAGCAGAGCAAGCAACTTTTATGGGAACAGATAATGTTGCTAATACTCTAGCTTTAAATAATGTTGGTATTACTATGACCGGTATGGGAACTCATTTTTCTGCAGCAACTGGCGTAGCTTCTGTTCCTACAGCTGACTTCGCAGCAGCTAATCTTGTTTTACCTTGTGCTTTAACAGCATTTCCTACAGTATTAATTACAGATGCTGCGGCAGTTTCCCCTTTTGAAAACACTGGAAGTGCAGTGGAAAATGATTTTTGTATTTTTTGGCAATGTGGTACTGGAACTATAGGTGGAGTTACTCCAATGAATGCTACAACTATTTTACAACAAGCAGCTAGCCCTGCCCCTGATAGATATGTAACCAATGTGTTATTTGAATTAGATGCATTATAATCTAAAGTAAATTTAAATTTAAAGCAACAGGTATTAAACTTGTTGCTTTTTTTTTTATCTAATAATTATCAAAAATATTTGTTAAATAACAAATTAATCAGGTTTTTATTTATATAAATACGCTACAGCTATCGAATATATAGATAAATTATTGTTTTTTTTTGACTACTTTCGTTACTTAATTTAAGTTAAAATTTTATTAAAAAAATTGATTACATATTCATTTTTTGTTTGTTAATATTGTCTTTTCAAAGCCAAACTGCTTTAGATTCGACTAAAAATAATCAAAGTGATACTCTCTTGCAACCAATTAGTACAGATTTAAAGCTTGATAATACTTCCTTATTACAAAGAATCAATTCTTTACCTATTAATCGAATAAATGCCAACGATACCATTACGGCAAATCAAAACATTGTGCTAAAAGATACTGTAGTAATGAGTTTTTTAAAATACAAAATATCGCATTCAGCTGATTCGTCTATATTTAATGTTTTAAAAATCATTAATTATAAAAAAGAAACATTTGATGGATTAATTGAAACCAAATTACCAGAGGGATGGCACGGTATTGGTTTGCCAATGGGTAAAGTAAGTATTGAACCCGGCGATTCGTTTTTTATTCCTTTTCGATTAATTGAGCCAAATAAAGTTTATGGCGGTCAGGCATATGTAATTACTTCATTTCTTAAATCAAATAAAGAAAAATATTTTGGAACTTTTTTTATTGATGTACCAGTTAAAAGCGATTGGTTTATGAAGGTAAATTCTAACACAATATATTTTAATGAGTTATATGATTTAAAAGATTTTAAAATTTTGTTAAGTAATAAAGGAAATGTTAGTGAATTGATTAAATTAACTTTTGAAGCAGGAAAATTATTAAATTTAATTGGTTTTAATGAGTTAAATAATTTTGTTTACATTAGTTTGCCTGCTGGTTCTGATACCATATTAAATTATAATGTTTCATACAAAAAAGAATTAAATAATAATGAAAGTTATCTTGATAATATTGAAAGAGAAACTACTTTAAGAGTAATAGCATCAAACGGAAAAACAAAGCGAGAAACCATTCAGTTTCGAAAAGTAAGAAGCTATTTTGTTTTACAAAAAAATCAATCTCAATCGCCACTTAATTTTAATTTACAGGTTGGAAATTTACTAAGCGCTACTCAGCCATTTATATTTGCAAATGTTTACGGATCAATTTTATTTACCAAGAAAAGAGAATTAAGTTATCTTTTTGGCTTACCAAATCAAGTTTTTAATACGCCTAATATCAATACAGGTAGTTTAATACAAAGTTTGCCGCTTAGAATAAATTATAAAGAACCAAAATATAACATAAGCGTTGGTAATTTAGCATTGAATAATTCTTTTGGTGGAATTATTGGAACAGGTGTTGTTGCTGAACTTAATTCAATTAAAAACAATATTTTTAAAATTGGTGCCGTAAAAAATTTATCACCAAATTCTAATGCTGGTTTAATGATAGATCATCAAATATCAATACTAAATAAAATAAAGTTAAATACTAATATTTTGTATATCAATAATTTATTTTTGAATAACAAGAATAATACATTCATGGGAAATATTGGTTCGGGATATTCTTTTTATAAACACCATAGTTTGAATGGCCTTATTGGAATAAGTCGTGTGAAATATTTTGAAGCAATTGCACAAGGTTTAAATTCGAACGATACCACTATTATTGGAATAAATTACAGATTAAGCTATTCAGGTTCATGGGATAAATTAAAAATTACAGCATTAACATCTAGAAATATAAACGGAATTTTTAGTAAAAACATTTATTACGAAGCTACTGGTGTGTATGAATTATCTAAAGTAAGTAAAATTAGATTTATTTTAAATAGAAATATTATAAATTCATCATCTTCATTTCAAACTTATTTATTAAATAATAATAATAATAAAGCTCAAATTGATTTTGTTCGATTAAGTTATTTATCAACTTTTAAGACTATATTTTATGAAACCGGCTTAATGTATAATGGTAATGAACAAAATAACTACAATGCTTTCAATAATTTTAATAACATTTATTCTAATCGTTTAAAAGCATGCTTTTTAAATGTTAAACATAAAATTTCATCTCAAAAATCTATTTCTGCCAACATATCTATAGGTTATAGAAATAATTATAACATAAGTTTTACTAATTCTAATTATCCAGTTATTAAGCGCGAAGTTTTTAATTCCATCATTAGTGCTAATTACTTAAATAAATTTTTTACTATCAATTTTGGTACTTCATATGAACCATTTTATTTTAATTCAGGAAATGGCATTTATACTAAAATTGAAACACAATCAATATTTATTCGTCCAAAATATGAACGATATTATTTAGATAGAACCGTTTTATTATCCATTTACGGTAATTATTATTTACAATTACCTTCAAATAGCGAAAATATTTCGATTAACCCAAGAATTGATTGGTTATTTAAAAATGGATTAACTGCTAATGCTCGAATAAATATTAATCAAAATAGCACACGTAATTCTGAAACTGGTGTAAAAAGTGTGTTTAGAAATATTAATTTGATTTTAGGGATAACGAAATCATTTGATTTAGATCAGCCACGAAGTAAGTATTATAATTTAAAAGTAATTTGTTATCATGATATAAATGGTAATAAAATAAGGGAAGAAAATGAGCCGTTTATTCCAAATATTTTAGTAGGTATAAAAAATAAATTAAACAATAATTCTCCAACTGAAGAAGAAGAAAGTAATTTTTCTGAAATTGAATTGATGACCAATATAAATGGCGAAATTAATTATATAAACATGCCTTTTGGTAATTATATGTTAAACTTTTTACCAGTTGTAAATTTAAAAGATTTGATTTGTGCAAATGGTGCTGAACAAGATTTGTATATGAATTCAAATTATAATTTGTACGTTCCGTATTCTCAGTCATATCGGGTTAAAGGTTATGTAAAATTAAACCGAGATACGCTAAGTTCATTAGGTAAAATTTCATTAAAAGGGGTACGAATAACCGCAAAGGGTAATAAAGGAGAAGAATTTGCGGCATTAACAGATGAAAACGGGTTTTATGCAATTGATATAAAAAATGCTGGACAATACTTAGTAAAAGTGAATAATATTTTTGGAAATAAATTTTTAATAAATTATGATGAACAGATGGTTGATTTTAATGGTTTAAAGCTGTTTGAGTTAGATTTTGTTTTTAATGAAACAAAACGAAAGGTGAATTTCTCAAATTCTGAGGGTTATAAATTTAAATTTGGAGAAAATAATACAGATAATAATACTGAAAATAACATAGAAAATAACACAAATAATAATAGCAATAGTAATAACAAGTTACTTCAACGATTCAAGTCTAATAAAAATGAATCAGATATTTCTAAAAAAAGAAATGATTCAATCAATAATGTAATTGCTACCAATGATCGAAAAATTAAATTAACAAAACTTGATAGCATAACAAATATATTAAATTCGAATATTAGCGATAATAATAGAAATGATTTAGAGACACAAAAATTAAAGCTTTTGGCACAAGAGATTAGAAACCAATTAGGCATTAATTTTAGAGTGGCTATTGAAACAATTCCTATTAATATCTTACCAAATAGTTTGTTAAGACAAATGATAAGATTAAATGTTATAGATACCACATTGAATAATGATGGTTCAAAAACTTTTTTTACGGGTTCATTTAAAACTGTTATAGAAGCCGAACAAGAAGCTCTTAATTATAGAAAAAAGGGATTAAAAAATGCAAAAATTAGTATTGATAAAACTAAATAAATTCAGGTAAAACATGTTATCTTGATTAAAATCAAGAAATTTTTCTATATTTGCTATCCCAAAATGAAATCACAGGTAAAATTATTTTCTGGTATTGCAACTGAAGACTTAGCTAATAAAATTGCTACTGCTTATGGCCAACCCTTAGGAAAACTGGTGCATTATCGTTTTAGTGATGGAGAATTACAAGCTTCGTACGAAGAAAGTATTCGTGGGCATAGTGTATTCATTATGCAAAGTACGATGCCACCTGCTGATAATTTAATGGAATTACTACTATTAATTGATGCGGCTAAACGGGCAAGCGCCAGACAAATCGTTGCAGTATTGCCATATTTTGGATATGCACGACAAGATAGAAAAGATCAACCAAGGGTGGCTATTGGTGCTAAATTAGTTGCCGATATGCTTGCTGTGGCTGGAGCAACCCGAGTTATGACTATGGATTTGCACGCCGATCAAATTCAAGGGTTTTTTAATGTGCCTGTTGATCATTTATATGCCTCAACCATATTTTTGCCTTATTTAAAAAAATTAAATATAGAAAATTTGACTATTGCAGCGCCCGATATGGGAGGAAGTAAACGCGCAAATGGTTACGCTAAGCATTTAAAAGCAGATATCGTAATTTGTTATAAACAACGTGCAAAAGCAAATGTGATTGAAAGTATGACCGCCATAGGAGAAATTGAAGGACGGAATATTGTGTTGGTAGATGATTTGGTAGATACCGGCGGCACCTTATGTAAGGCAGCAGATATGATGATGGAAAGAGGAGCTTTGAGTGTAAGAGCAATTTGCACGCATCCAGTATTATCGGGCAAAGCATACGAAAATATTCAAAATTCAAAATTAACAGAGTTAATCGTAACAGATACCATCCCTTTAAAAGAACAAAGTTCTAAAATTAAAGTATTAACAGTATCTGATTTGTTTGCCAAGGTGATTAATAGTGTACATAATTACGAATCGATAAGTAGCAATTTTATATTATAACCCGTTTAAAATTTAATCAGAGTTAAAAAAATTGAAACGGGCAATTTTGATAACTCACAAAAAATAAATAAAATGAAATCAGTAACATTGAGCGGTTCGCTTAGAGCGAACGTAGGAAAAACAGATTCAACTGCATTAAGAAACAATGGCCGTGTGCCATGTGTAATTTATGGAGAAGGAGAACAAATTCACTTTAGTGCCGATATTCGCCACTTTAAAAACATTATTTTCACACCTGAAACTAATTTGGTAAACATTGAAATTGATGGTAAAACACATCAAACTATTTTACAAGAAGCCCAGTATCATAAATTAAACGATAAATTAATACATGCTGATTTTTTATTAGTTAATGCCGAAAAACCAGTTACCTTACAATTACCTATTAAAACAATTGGCACATCAGAAGGCGTTAAAGCTGGAGGAAAATTAAACATTAAATTACGTAAATTAAAAGTAAGAGGTTTAATATCTAAATTACCTGAGTACATCGAATTAAATATCGAAAAAATAGCCATTGGTAAAAATATTTCTGCTGGCGATATTAAAATTGATGGAATAACCTTGTTGCATCCTAGCAACATATCAGTAGTAAGTGTAGATGTAACTCGTGCTGTTACTCCAGAAGCTGTTGTATCTGTTGCAACACCTGCTGCAGCTGCAACACCTGCTGCAGCTGCTAAAGCCCCAGCAAAAAAGTAATAAAATTTTCAGTATAAAAAAAATCCTTCAATTGTTATTGAAGGATTTTTTTTGTTTAATTATTTTAAATTAAAATATTCGGTTGCCATTAAGGCAATTTCATTTCCGTATGCCAAACTAGCAGTAGCTGCAGGACTGGGACTATTAATTACATGCATGGCATTACCATGCTTTTCTATTTTAAAGTCGTCTAACATCTCTCCCTCAGGCCCTAATGCCATAGCTCTAATGCCACATCTGCTTGCAACAATATCTTCCATTTGTAAAGTAGGAATTAATTTTCTTAATCGGTTTAAAAAATATGTTTTACTAAATGCCCCACGGTATTCGTCTAAACCAAAACGCCAATGTTTAGCAAAAAATTTCCAAGTGCCTTTATAAGAAAAAGCATCGGCTGTATCTTTTAAATTAAAAGCTGTTTTACTATAGCCTTCTCTATCAAAAACAAATACGGCATTGGGTCCACATTCAGTTCCACCAGTTATCATTCGAGTAAAATGAACACCTAAAAAAGGAAATTTTGGATTAGGAACAGGATAGATTAAATGGTTTACTTTAGACAATCCTTTTTCGGTTAAATCATAATAATCACCTCTAAACCCAATAATAGCAGCATCGCTAGGTTGGCCTTCTTTTTTAGCCATTCTATCAGCTTGCAAACCAGAAGTTGTAATAATATATTTAGCTTTAAATTGAGAGTTTTTAGTGATGACAGTTGTTTCATTTTCACCTCTTATAAAATCAACAACATGTTGCCCAGTTAATACTATACTCCCATTAGTTTTAGAATTGATTAGTTCAGCATACTTTTTTGCCACTGCATCATAATCAATTATGCCTGTACAACCCACTCTAATTCCTGCAATTCCTTCACAAAACGGTTCAATTTCTTTTATACGTTTTGCATCAATTATTTCCATGTCCTCAACGCCATTATCAATTCCATTTTGAAATACTTTTTTCATATGAGCTAATTCACTTTGGTGGGTAGCAACAATTAATTTACCACAAATATCATGAGGTATTTTAAATTGTTTAGCAAACTCAACCAATTCTCTTCTGCCATCAACACAATTTTTTGCTTTATATGATCCAGGCTTATAATAAATGCCACTGTGAATGACTCCGCTGTTATGAGAAGTTTGATGTTTTGCCACCTCGTTTTCTTTTTCTAAAACCAAAACACTTTTGTTTGGATAATAGGTGTTCAATTTATATGCTGTTGCTAGTCCAACTATGCCTCCACCAACAATAATTATATCAAAATTTTCTGTCATAAATAGTTACAAAAGTATTAAATTAAGTTTAAATGAAGGGTATAATTTTTTCTTTAATCAAATTAATAATAATAGATTTAAAATTTTAGTTGATATTGATTTTTATTAAGTTATTTCATTTTGTTATATTTGTTTATAGCACATAATTTTGAATATTAATCGTTACATAACGTTTGTTTGTTTATTGCTAGGGGTAAATTATTTTTATGGACAAGACATTCACTTTTCACAATTTTCGGGTTCTTTATTAAATATTAGTCCAGGATATACTGGAATGTTTAATGGAGATTATCGCCTTAGTGCAATTTATAGAAGTCAATGGCAATCGGTTCCGGTTTCATATTCAACATTTAATATGAATGGAGAAATACGGATTAAACCTAAAAAATTAAATAAAGACATGTTGGGTTTTGGTTTAATGTTTAATAATGATAAAGCAGGAGATGCTTATTATGGAAGCAATCAGATATATTTAAATGGAACATATATTTATTTAGCAAAACCCGATAGTAGTTTAATTTTAACCGTAGGCTTAAATATGGGGTATTGTCAGGTAGGTTTTGATTATACTAAAATGACATTTAATAATCAGTTTGATGGTTTTACCTTTAACAATAGCTCATCAAGTGGAGAGAAATTTTATTGGACCAGTTCAAATTTTGTAGACGTAAATTTTGGTTCGGTTATTCAATATATTTTTAAAAATAAAAATAAATTAATTTATGGTTTAGGTGTTCATCACATTAATAAGCCAGAAATTACTTACCAAGGGAACGATTTAAGTCAACTTAATTTTAAATTAACAAATTGTTTAAGTTTTTCAATGCCCCTCAGCATAAAAACTGATTTAATTGCCGAAGCTTTGATTACAGTTCAAGGAAATAATTATGAAATAGTTCCACATGCATCTATTAAGTATCATATGCTTAGTAATTATAACAAAGCTGTGTTAGCTGGATTTTGCTGGCGCTCGCGCGACGCTGTTATTGTTAGATTTGGATATCATTATAAAACGATGCAAAGCGGCATTTCTTATGATATTAATGTAAGCGATTTTAATATGGCCACCAATAGAAGAGGTTCTTTAGAATTATTTATTAATTATGTTTTTAATTTCAAATCCAATTTTACTCCAAAAAAACGAACTTGCCCTGTATTTATGTGATGAATTTAAATAAAAGACAAATATTTTTATTTTATTTTTTTGTTTTTGCAAATTTTTGTTTGCTTGCCCAATCAAATTCTAGCCTTAGATCGCA
>Ga0208975_1001390_pt1 | contig 10254 bp, 19 predicted proteins | sample GreLakmeER78MSRF_FD_187700 | JGI IMG/M metagenome (GOLD analysis project Ga0208975, IMG submission 187700) | Freshwater lentic microbial communities from great Laurentian Lakes, MI, USA - Great Lakes metaG ER78MSRF (SPAdes) | ecosystem: Environmental > Aquatic > Freshwater > Lake | place: Great...
CCTTTCTTTGCCAGTCATACAGATTGATGCCCAATGCGTTAGCGGCGAAGTTGGCTGGTTTAGCAAGGTCTTCTAGTATCTCTTCTTGACTGCGTTTTGGAGGCTTTGGCATAGGTGCAAGTTAAGACCTCTTTTTGTTTTGAGCCACAATTATTTGGGGGGGGTTATGCGTATTAAACGGCGGCTGGGGGCGGTAGGGGGGGCGTGGTGGTGTACTTGGCCAGCGACTCAGCCCGCGGTTTGCGTGTTCTCATGCGCCTATGCCTGGTCTTCCCCAAAACTTTTGGCGTTGTGGTTACAATAGTTTGCGTAGCATCTGTCGCACAATAGCTATTGTCTCGAATTGGTAGCAATGTTTTGGGTGTAACATCTTTGCACTCAATCACTTGCGCTTTCTTTTTGCCTGCTATGCCCGCGAGAAGTTGAGCGAGATTCCCGCTGATGCCATGCGTAACGTCTTGTGTAACATTCAGCCGCGCACTGGGTTGTGCATATTGAAAGATTCGCTCTAAGCACCATGCGCGCGCTTGCCAACTCTTTTCCCCTGCTGCTTCCACGCTGCGGAGCAAACTCAACTCATGTTCACGCCTTGCCTTTTTTATGAGACGCCCAAAGTCTGCGCGCCTTTCCGTCCATCCTTGCACGGTGGAAGGGTTCAGCCCGACATACTCTGCTGCGCGCTCTAAAGTTAATCCGCCGCGCACTGCCTCAATAATGCGCGCGCCTATCTCCTCGCTATATGGTGATGGCCTACCATTCTTCGCCTTTTCGATTGCGCCTGGAGGTGCGCCGGATTCTTCCATGACCCACCCTACCATAAAATATCTTAAAATAAAGTTTGACCTATCCAAGCGGATAGCATAGGTTGTCGTTATGCAAACAAAACACACTGCGGAAAACACCGAAACGAGCGCGGTTTTAGACGCTCGTAAATATGAAAGTTTAAAACATTCAATCTGCAATTCTGCAGCCACGTCTAGAAATCTTGTAAGGATTATACATATTCTAGACGATGTAGACGTTGTGAGGGCATTGCATATTTTAGATGTCACCAAGAATCTTTTCAAAATTAAATTTGAAGAGGTTGTGGGGGAGAATTCATAACATGCAAGCGATCAAGACAAAGTATTTGGGCGCGACAAATTATCGTGGCGCAAGAGTCAAAGCAACGTGCAACGCATGCCAAATCACAATTCCTTGGAGTTATGATCTAGGCACGGAAGCAAACCATGACAGCGCGAGGAAATCCCTACAACTAAAGCTAGCCCATGAGGGAAGCAAAAAGTTCGGTTATAGTTATATGGATGACCCGTGGCTTCGCCCTATGGTGGGCGGTGCGCTGCCGAATAACGAGGGCTATGCTTTCGTGTTTGTGGGAGATTGGAAATGATGACATTCGAACATGCTACAACGTCAACGGGCGGTGGATTCTCTCGCCCTTCTAAAATGCCTTGCCCCGCCTATTCAATTCCCGCGAGCCTTTGCAAGGTAGGCGGGAAGCTGAGAAAGGTAGAGGGTTCGGTGTGTAGTAAGTGCTACGCGATGAAAGGAAACTATAACTATCCCGCCGTTCGCACTGCCTTGGCTCGCAGATTGCGTTCACTACGGCGCGAAGATTGGGTTGACTCCATGATTTACCTAATAGAAGCGGAAGGGAATAACTATTTCAGATGGCACGATTCAGGAGACTTGCAAAACTCAAACCATCTAAAAAAGATAATCGAAGTATGCGAACGCACTCCCAACGTGCGCCATTGGCTCCCCACACGGGAAGCGAGCATTCTTCAGTCATTCATCAATAACGGCGGGAAAGTGCCTGAGAATCTTACCATTCGCCTTTCCGCGCATATGATAGATGGCATCGCGCCGTTGCCATTGGCTAGGCGGTTAGGTGTTCAAGTCTCGACTGTAGTTACAAGCGGGAAGACTTGCCCAAGTGCGGAACAAGGGAACAAGTGCCTTACTTGTCGCGCTTGTTGGGATAAGAAGCAGGAGGTAGTGGCATATGGCAAACATTAAACACACCTACGCAGTCTACAACTCATGCGGTCAATTCTTCGCGAGGTTCACTTCCTACGCTGCTGCCCTACGTTGGGCGGTGCGCAATGGGATGGAATGGAGCGCGGAGATAAGAAAAGAAAAGGAAAACACAAAATGAAAAAAGAAAATGAAATCATGATTCTTACCCCTTGGGGTAAGAAAAGTTGGGAACTAATTAGGAAAGCACTTGAGAATTACAATGAACAAAAAGAAAGAGAGACACAAACAAAATGAAAAACACATACCACGAAATCACCATAAAGTTCTCATGGGAGGACGTGCAGGTGCAGGCGGAAGAGCAGGGCGTAACACTAACCGAAAAACAGGCTAAAAAGCAATTCGATGCAATGGCTTGGGGATTGCGCGAAGCATTATGCGAAGCTGGCAACGTAGCAATTGCCGACAACCTGGAGGTAACGACATGAACTGCCCACAAGTTTACGCGCTTGGGCTGCTACATGGCGGGCTGCTGCTCGCCTTTGTGTGGATGGTATGGCCACGCAATAAACGGAAATAGTTTTCCCTCGTCTCTCCTCGTTACTGAGGGGAGGAGAGGTCAAACCCTATCGGGATGGCCTAACAAACAGAAAAGAAAGGATACAGAACAATGAAGAAAATATGGTTTGGAAATATCCCCGATATATTTGGTTACGGCATCAGTTGCCTAGGCAATTCCAAAAAGGAAGTGATGGATACGATGAAGAAAGAATACAAACAATGGAAGGCTGGACGAGCAAAGCACGGATTCGGAGACGAGTCTACAAACTTTGAAACTTCCTATGAATATTATGGAGGATGGGTTGAGCAAGTTGAGATTGGCAAAGGATATTACGAAGGATTGAGAGGTTAGTCTCTCCTCGTTCCACCTCGTAACGGAGGTGGACGGAGGATGGATTCCGGCTCTCGCCAGGGCATCCTACAAACGGCAGCGCAGGCATTCCGTCTTTACAAACGGCAGCGCAACCTATAAGGAGCAAATAAAAACATGACAGAAGACGAAATTATAAAGGCCTACCTTTCGCGCCTAGGTAAGAAAGGCGGGAGCGTTAGCGGTCCCACCAAAGCCCGCAAGTTATCGCGGGAGCATTATGCCAAGGTGGGAAAGGTGCAGCGGGAGCGTTGGGATAAGTTCCGGCGGGAGCGTCAAACGGAAGCGTAGCCTTTCGCGGGAGCGACAGCCCTATAAGGGGTGTGTAGAATAGCCCTATAAGGGGTCTATAAACGGCAGTCTAGCGTCCGATACGGCAACAGCAGGCTTTGTTTCCAAGCTCCTCAACCTTAAATTTGACCACTGGAAGGTCTGGGGCATCAGATCGTGCTTTAAGACGCTTTCTAGGGGCATCCTTGCTCGATTGTGGGGCATTGTGGCGTGTTTTTTTGGGCATACTTGTCACCAGTTGCGGCAGCTCCAGTAGCGGGCGGAAGTTTTAGCGGGAGGGCGACTATCGCACCCATGCCTAGCTCTGAAGCTCTTACGCCTTGCCGGATTGCTCTTCTTAATGCTCATCTTGGGATCGCCGTAGCGGATAACCTTGCTCTTACCACCCGAACAAGCCCGCACCACAAACTTCTTCGGTCCGCCAGGAGTCCTTCGGGGTGAGTTACAAGGTAGGTTACGAGGGTTCATGCTTCATCGACCTCATCGGTGTCAAACTCGTCAGGGCAGGCATCCTGAAGCGACTGGAGTGCCTTCTGGTGGCTCTCAAAGAAACCCGACAACCCCTTCACCCGCTCCGTCAGCCCATTCCACTGTGCCTCGAACACCTCATAGGAGCAGTTGGCGTTCATATCGTCTACGAGTTGCCCTAATAGCCTCAAGACGCTGTGGAGTTGAGCGTTCTCTGCTTGAAGGAGGCCAATGAACTTATGCGCCAGCTTCAGTTGCTCGCGGTCAAGAGGCAAACCCACCCTTTTTTGCCTTCATCATCCTGTAGATGCGAGGGCTGATGGTGCTTTTGGATTTAGGGCGGCTAGTCCCAGCCTTCCTGCGGGCGTTGATGTTGGCGTATAAGCCTGGTCGGTTTGATTTCATTTCGGCATTGTACCACATCCACCACCTGATAACCAACTCCGTTCTTTGGCAGGTGTGAGGATGTGTGAGCCAGCCCAGCCCAACCCAACCCAGCCCAGCTTTCGTTCTTTGTTCTGATTACCAGAACACGCTACGGAAAACACGTAGTGGTAGTAGGGACAGGACGGACTAAGGAGTCCTGTTCCTACTTTTCCTTCGCGTAATATATGTATTATATTATAAGGGTCTGACTGCTCAAGGAATGATAGTCTTTTGAAAGTGGATTAGAAAGTGGTCTGATTGGCAATATACAAACCGCTGTCAGACAATATCTTGTTAGCCTTGTGAAGGCGTTTTAGATACCTATAAAAGGTGCTTTCCGATACTTCCAACTTTTCGATGATATGACGACATAAATCACCCGCCTGCCACTGCTTGCTACCCATCTCGGTTAAGAACCTTTTATCGTCCACCGCCTTGTGCGCCCCTGGCTTCTTTAGCTTATCTGGATTGAGCGAGAAGTTGGCTTGGAACAGCGGGTAATTCCACTGCACGACAAAGCTGTCGACTGGCGGGAAGTTACGCAGTGTGATGTCACAAGTGTAGCTCTTCTCATCCTCCTCGTGGGCAGTCAGAACGACCAACGTATCTGGATTACGGGCGAACACGCCCGATCCACTGAAGCGGTCAATCGACTCTGCACCCGACTTGTTACCCTTGCTGAAGTGGTGTGAGAGGATGATCGACAAGTTGTGGCGTGTCGCTAGGTATTCAAATTCATTCATCAAACTTGACATATCCCCTGCACTGTTCTCATCCCTCTCTCCCATCAGCATATAGTTTGGATCGAGGATGATCGCTTGATATCCCTTGCCTTCGATCTGCTTCTCGATCATAGGACGGATGAGAGTTAGATCGGCAGCATGACCTCTCAGCGTCCATGTATCAAAGTCATCGGCCTTATCTTCCAGCCCCTTTGCTTTGATGACATCGGCTAATCGATTGCGGAAACTCCATTCCTGTATTTCAAAGTTAATAAACAACACCCGCGCCATCTTGCACTCCTGCCCCCACCACGGCACTCCGGCATGGAGCGATAAGGCTAGGTCAATTAGACTCCAACTCTTAAACGCCTTGCTACCCCCACCCAGCAACATCTTGCCCCCTCTATGCAACATCCCCTCAATTAGCGTCTCTGGTGCGGGTAAGTCTTCCTTGATAAGTTGTGCATAAGATTTAATCGGTGGCCACTCATCGGTCTTGGGTTTGATACCAAGTGCTACGGCTGGTTCTATCATTTTCCTCCTTTGCAAAACCAAAGCAGGCTTTGCATCTTGTCGTTTCTTTTTGCCCCAGGAATCCTAACGGGTTGACTGGGTTTGAATGTTGCAGGATCGCACCCTAACGGGATAAGAAAAGCCTTTAACTGATCCACCCACTCATTCTTTGGTGGCATCTCAAACCAACCATGCAAGCTCTTTCCGCCAGTATCCACAACAGCGTGTAGCTTCATGTTAAATAAATCGCGCATCAGTTGGAACACCGCGCCCATCTCTGGCTTGGTGAGTACGTCAGACTCGACAACAAGGAACACCCTATGCTCAACGGTGTCATTGGATCGGCTAACCGTATCCAGCTTGTAAGTCGCGCCAGTGGTAAACTGCCCAATCGGCTCGTCCAACTTCTTCCAATCCCAAGCTGACCTAAAGTTCTGCGGGTGTCTTCCGCTGTCCTTGACATCGCCAATCCAGATATTGTCAGCGACATTAAACATCGAGAGAAACAAGTGATAGTCCTGCGCTGGATCGCCTAACTTAACTGGACTCTCCTCGTACATATCGGCTGGGTCCCAATTGTAGTGCGTTAAGTATCGTTGCTTGTTTGACTCAGCAATCGTCTTGATCCTATCTAACACCTCGGCGTGCGGATCTTTCTTGATGACTAACTTGGGCGTGGCAGTACCACCCGACATGATGTTGGTGGGCTTGTAAAGAACATCGCCACCTATAGCTCTTCGCAACTTGCGGTTAGCCTCATCACGATACGGCGTGCAGGAAGTATGCCAGCAAAAGATTGTCGGCGCGCCATCCACGAACACAGTTGTATCGCGGATACGAGTGTGGCTGGTATGTGCAGCTTCCCCAGGACACTTGCACAGTCCGTGATTTTCAGACTGCCAATCGACTTGGCCTACGATCTCTTCAGCTTGTCGTTGGTTGTCGTTCATATAACAAACTCGCTTGGTACTTTAAGGTATTCAACATAATCTTGAATTGAGGCATTGCTTATGGCAATTGACTGATCGTGTCCGAATTTGTCAAATGGGACAATTAGTTTAAAGGCAACCCCAAGATCACTGTTTAGACCTACGAGAAACCAGTAATCTGCTGGAAATGTATCTGGATCTGATGACGCTTTAAACTGATACCTATTTTTATATTTGTGAAATGTGGATGTCTTTATGTGGAATCCTCTAAATGTTCCATCATTCATTGCGATTATCCGATCTATCTTTGTGTGCGGATTGATTGACCTCCACGCATTAAGCCCATTGCTGATTGCCCATATATCAAACTGCAACTCACCTATCTCGCCTACCTTGTGCGAGTAGTGCATCGCATCGATTTGTAATGCTGCCGTGCTTAATGTTTCTGTTTCGGCTGCAAACCCAAACAGATGTTGTTCTGGCTCTTCAGCCAGACCATTAAAAATCTTTATCTCTTCACTCATATTAAAAATTCAAACTGGCTGCTGATTCAAGAGGCGAACACACACTGAGGAACTGCCCGCCGCAGGATCTCCCTGCGTACCACAACGCCAGTTAGTTATTTGCTTTCTTTAACTTCCTCCAACTTGACCACCTTCTTAGCCGCCTCGACAATATCCTCGGCTGTTATATTGCGCAGCGCATTGCACCACATCTGCGTCTTCTTGGTTCGGTTGGTTGCATCCTTACACTTAGCCTGTGGCAAGCCAGCGTGCGGTCGGCAGGGCGCGTGCGGGCAAGTATCGGGTTTGAATACTGGCACTGACTTAGGGTAATACTTACAGCGGTCATCGGGATGGTAGCTACCCCACAAACTAACGCAGGCTGTATCCAACCCCGCCGCCATGTGTGTGACCGATGAATCCGGCGCAACCACAAACTCTGCCCCTTGGATGACTGGGAACAGCGTGCGTATGTTTGCCGTGGCGTTAAATAAATCCACCACCCGCTTGCTGTCTACTCGGAAGTCTACTGACTTATCCATTCCGATAATGACTGCATGATGGTTGGGGAACGCTTCCAGCAGAGCCTCGACTGCCAGCTTACCCAGCGCGGGCGGATAGGTGCGGGTCGGACCAGAGCTGCTGACATGGTAGGCAAAATACTTAGGCGGTAGCGGCCAGAGATTTAATTTCTTTAACTCATCTGTATCGGGCTGGACTGTGTAGAGGTAAGGCTTCTTGTACTTTGCGTCGACTAACCGAATATCCCCAGCCCTGCCATTGACATCCGCCACAATCCCTTCCGCTCCCATCCACAGGTAGATCCTATCGTAGTGATTGCCAGCACCAGTGCCAAGCTCCGTGCCGCCTACCTTGCCAGAGAACAGATCATCCAGCACAACGTGCGCGTCGTAGGATGCCCACGCCTCAGCGGTTGGGGGTAATGGCAACAGCCGCGCTCCCAGCCCAGCGTAGAGAGGCATATTGCGGGCGGGACAGTAGACATCGACCGCACCCCCCGAAGTCTCGGTTAGGTAACGGATCACCCCAGTTGCCATGATGGCATCTCCGATTGCACCAGCGCGGTAAACCGCTGTTGTCCCACCCTCGGCTCGGCCTGGGTAGTACGGCTTAATTAAGTGCGGTACGGGTATTGCGTCTGTGAAAGGCGGGTTGACCAACTCATCGGGCAGGATGTAGCTACAGCGCGGCCACAACTTATTGTCATCGACTACAGTGACTGCGTTTGTGTTATTGGTCCATAGTTTCATTTGGCCTGCCTTTCTATTTTGTGCATGAAGATCGGAGTCTGCTCACCCACATAAGCTCCTGCAATGTTAAAATCGAAGTACTCCAAAGCCTCATCGTATTCCATCCCATCCTTCATGCAGGACTTCAGCACCAGGTCAGTATCGTAAATCGCGCACAGCTTGCCACCGAATGTATTACCAACCCCCAGGATTGCATCATCAAATCCATCCGCGAATAGGATTGTCTCAGCCTCCTCGCCAAAGTCTTCTAGGATCTGATCTCGTATGTTCATTCTGCCTCCAGCACTTCCTTCGCTATCAGTGCCGCCGCATCGACCATGGTTATGATCTGGATTAAATCAATTGCATGGCCATGAGAAACGCGATCCCTCTCTATGGCAAGCTTGTTGCGTGCGATGAGAAGCATATCGCGTGACCATTTAAGTCTGTCTCTGGCTTCTATAGTCATGCTTTTTCAAAAGCTCCTGTGAGTAGGTTTAACTTCCAGCCATTACCATGAAACTTGTCGTAGAGCATCTGGTTCATAATCCACGCTAGGGGTGAGACATTTGTTTCCAGCAACCGCCCAGGTTGGCAGGCGTTAAGCTCCAGCATCTCGGCCAGTGCCTTCACCTCCAGCCGTGCGTATTTGTAAATTGATTTCATGCGGTTTCTTCACCCACCACAGCGTCAAAGCCTTGCTCCTCGGCGTGGTAGGTGTTTGTTTGTACCCGCAGCCAATCTGGTTTAGCAATAGGTTTCTTGCCGGTGAAAGAAGTTTCTGTGAACAACACATTGTTGCCTGGCACGCAGGCCAACCGCCCATTGTGCAGGGCGATGAAATGGTGCGACTTAGTTTGGCTAGGTTCCAAGCTATAGCCATCTCCATACGGCTCGGCGGTAAACATATAGCTTCCGCCCAACCACTCCTGCCTGCTGGCGATCCATACGTTACAGTCTAACTCCCGCAAGTAATCGTATTCGATGGTAGAGAAGTTGTAGCCAAAACAATCCCAGCGTTGTGCATCCCGCAGCTCCCACTTGTGGGAATGTCCTAAAGAATCGTGGCAGATGGAAGACAAGGGCAAGCCTCGATACAACGCACCGCATTTGAGCATCACAGTGCAAGCCCAAGCGCGGTGTGGCACGCTGGATAACCCAAACCAAACCGCATCCTCCCAGCCCTGTACTTGGCCTTGGCTAATCACGGACTTGTCAACCGACACATACTGATGTCGGGGTAGGTTAGCTGCGTGGGTCATACTAGAAATTATGCCAGAATTTCTGCAACATCTCTGGCGGATGCCCAATAACGCTTGGGCTTATCGGTGAATTCGCAGGCGGCCACCGTTGGGAGTTTATTCCAAAGCTCGGTGAGTTTCATCCTTTCGGAATCCCAATCACCAAACCCTTCATTGTCTCCAATGAAATTATTTGCCTGTTGTTTGCGCAATACGGACAGGCTCCGTATCCCCATGTGGGACTTATCGGTGGACACTTCGCGCTGACAACCACCGTGCTGATTAGCTATACCAGCAATAGACAACTCTTTAACATTCATGAATGTTTCCTCAAGTTGTGTACCTTCATTGTATCCAATGAAATTCATTTCCAGCTAGGTCCAGTTAACCAAGCCACCAACACCCAGCGTGTACCCCAGATAGGCGCACGCGCACGATGCTCGATGTAGGATGGAAACCAGCAACCCGCCCCTTGATCTCGAATAAACCTTCCGCCAACCAAGTCAGCCTTAACTTGCAACCCACCACCAAGGTACTCGGAAGGATCGGACAGATTAACCACCATCGTCATCTTGCGATCCGATCCAGTAAACGTATCGTAGTGCCACCAAAACTGCTGGAGTGGATTGTATTTTAGAATCTGCAACTGCTGCACGCCTGTAATGTCAAATCGGTAATGCTCGGCGTTGACAGCCGTTGTCAACTCATTGACTATCGAATAAAGCCACTTGTAGTGCGGAGCCATCGGAACCCAGCAGGATGAACAGCTACGCGCAAACGATCTCCTAGTCGTGCCATCCTTCTTCATAACAGTCGCACGCTTCATCCCGATTACCTCAGCATCTTGGCGCAGCATCATGCACTGCGTTGGTGTCAACACATAGCGGTCTACTGCCGCCGTTAATACTTTTTGCTTAAACTCACTCACGGAATAATTGGATGATGTACTCGACCATCTTGATTGTGATGTAGGATGCCGTTGCCACGATGGAGACGAACAAAG
>Ga0208975_1001392_pt1 | contig 10247 bp, 16 predicted proteins | sample GreLakmeER78MSRF_FD_187700 | JGI IMG/M metagenome (GOLD analysis project Ga0208975, IMG submission 187700) | Freshwater lentic microbial communities from great Laurentian Lakes, MI, USA - Great Lakes metaG ER78MSRF (SPAdes) | ecosystem: Environmental > Aquatic > Freshwater > Lake | place: Great...
TGTTTGCTGACATGTCATCTGTCTTGGGTGTCAATTCGGATGCGATTTTAGCCGCAACCTGCATGATGATGGATTGGTCTTTACTGACCATTGGTACACCTCCTATGGTGTGTTATTTGGGGAGAGTCGTCAATCAGTGTATCAGCACTAATGGAAGAAATGTCAACTAGCGTCAAAAATAGTAACGCTAGGGGATTGAAAAGGCAGGGACAAACCACGGTCTGAAATATGTGCACCTTTACACATAGACCAGTACGGGCACCATTTGTCCGAGCACAACGCTGTGGTGTCGTTCATGAGCCAGTTGGACTCTACAACACCGACACGGGTGGCTTGCTGGATTGCAGGTCGCACCATGTGTTTCAGCCATGACTCGTGTTCCGCTGTGCGTTCCATATAGACGATTTGTGGTTTAGGTTTTTCTTGACGGACCATAACGCCATAACGGAAATCCGCAGGATATGCCGTTTTGCCTTCATAAACCATTGCACTGCAATAAACAGTTGCCTGAATGGATTGCGATTGTTTTTCTTTGGCATAATAAGTACGGGATGCTGTTTTCCAATCCCAAATTGTGCCGTCGGGCTGTAAATAGTCCATGGTGCCTTCGCACCACACTTCCCAATCATCAACGGTTATGCCCATTGGGTATTTGAATTTGTATTCAATGTCACCGCCAAGTTGAATTTCAGGCAAAATACCATCCACGAACGCTTCAGCCATTCCAAGAATCTGACCGACAGATTTATCAGGGTCAAGGTTTGTAACTTTATAGGGCTGCGCTTTTAGTTCTTCCCAATGTTCAAGAGCAATGGTGCCAAGTGCAGAAGCCTTAGCACCTGCCAGCACTTGCTCAATTCCATAATGCAACGCAGTTCCCATAATGGTAGCGTCAGACGGACCAGACAGGTCTGGTCGTACTAGTTTTAATCTTGCCCGTTCAGGACAAATGATTAAATCATTCAACCAAGACTGGCGTACATAAACTATTTTTGATTCTTTATCAAATCTCATATTTTCCTCCGAGGGTAGTCCCCATTAACAATAGCAATAATACATGGACAATAGTCAATGGTACGGGTTTGTCCATGCAATCGTGACATCATGACATCATCCGTTTCCTACATTTAGAAATTGCACCTGTACTGTACTTAACACCATAGGCATCTTCCACCATAGTTACAATCTGTTTATTAGATAAGGTTAAGTCACCACATAACTGCTTGAAAAAGATTTTCGCCTGATTCTCGCCAGTGAATCCAAGGCGAGTTCGCCTCGGCTGCCAGTATTTACGCATCCCGTCTATAATGTTCACAGACAAATCCATTTCCCTAGCAATGTCAACAAACACAAGGTTCGTTTTCATAAACAACTCATCCAATTTCTGCACCTTATCATAATCCCAATCGCTCCCTGCTTTAGCGATACACACAGCATCAGCGAACTCCTGAGCAGAAATGTTTATGTGCTTCAGAATGTCAACGAGACATTCGTCAAATCTGTCCATGCAATACTGCACCTTAACACGAATCTGTTTCCACTTTACATAAAGTTGAGGTTCGTGTTCAAGAAACAAAGGTGGCACATCCCCTAAGGATGTAGCAACAAAATCAGGAGATAAACCAGCATGCCAAGCATCCCAAAATGTAACCAAATCCTCAAAATAATTAAGGATTTTGTAACGGTCCCAATCACCTTCGTAGCCTCTAAGAGCAACGAGTTCCTCTCCCATAAACATGTCGGTCACACCGTCACGGACGCACTCCGTCATTGGGACAAGAGGGGCAGTGATGATAACATCACATAAACAATACTCATCATGTGTGGACACACCACACCCTAGCCACTCCGTCATTCCTTAACCTTTTTCTTCGGTGCCATAATCGCAAACTCTTTGAGGTAGTGATTGTGGCATGCAGGTGGTGATGTCATTTTCACGAATATCTCAATCGTTGTGTGACATTTAGGACATTCATAAATCCCTGATTTATATGTCATGGGTTGCGGGGAAGCCTTACGCTTCCCCGCTTTCTTCACTGGTTTTTTAACTTGATTAATAGACATTAATCCTCCTCGTCTAGCATTTCCATAATGAACTCATCCATGTCTGACGAGTTATCTTCCGCATGTTCAGCGACCCACTTAATAAGTGCATCCATTTCTTTCCAAGTGGAAACCACTTCATCTTTGTTGCCACGCACCGATGCTTGATGCAAACGATTAGCGATGTCTTTGGCACCATCCAATGAAACATAACCATGCTTAACAGCGTATTTAACTGCCATACCCATAACCATACTTTGATTGTACGCTTCGCTAGTTGATTCCAGCAGTTCCGATTGAATATATTCAACCATGAAATCAGGCATGTCGTAATCATCACCGTCATAAGCACCGTTAGGTGAAGTACCCCAAAGGACTACACAATCACCAACTAGGTTTCGCTTGAATAAGTTCGTGGCAAGAAAGTTCATTTCTTGACCGAGCAACAAGCCTTCATCATTGACATAACCAACAATGACACCTTTATGTTCACCGTTGTCGTGGACATCATGGCGGACCACATCAAAGTGACCACCGATGGCATCTTGGATTGAATTATAATCTTCTATGAAGATTGGTTCGGGTTCAACTCCTGAACCACACGGTAGGAACATTCCTATTTTAATTGACATAATAACCTCCAGTTATTAATTGTTTGGGTTCTGGTCATCGTGCCATGAGTTGATTTTTTTTCTCAACCCACGACACGATAGTGCCTTGCTGTCTGTGGATACTTGTACCAACAAGGCAACGATTGTTTATTTAGAGACCACCACAATGTCTTGTGGGATATTAAATTCTTCATTAACGATAGCACATCCATCAAGGAAGAAACTATTGTCATTCTGAATACTGTCATGCACCATGTCTGTAATGATGCCATGAATGTCGTCGTTGTCGTCGTAAGAACTAGGCAACATCACTTTAGTTGTGTAAACAATTTCTCTAGTGAAAGTGACTTCGTACTCTTTATCTGTTGTACGCCAGTCAATCACTCTGCCAAGAGTGAATGCTTCCCACGCTTCGTCTTGACCACATAATGAACAAACACCAGTTTTGTTATCTAACCTAGATAATGCTAGTCGTTGTTCAAACAAGTTGACCGTCAAGCCACATCGGGGACATTCATAAATGAAGTCTTGCTTTTTCATAATTAAAACCTCCTAAGGTTTTCTGTTGTTGTGAAATTTGTAGTCGGTAATAACTGCCTTGACAGCCATCAACCAGCCTTTGGCTATTAATACTATCACACCGAGACTGAACACGATGGATATGATTCCTGACTGCCAAAATGTTATGTCTGCAAGTTCAGCGTATGAACAATACATTAAGAACGACATAAGCACTAAGCAGGCAGCGGACACACTGAGGTCATTTTTGTGGTAATTCATAATTACCCAATGTTTTCAGGCTTTTTAGCCACTTGGACACCGTTTGCTTCTAAGAAGTCAATCTTAGAAGATTCAGGTATGGAACTCATAAAGGTTGAGATGTTTTCCCATGACCAATGCGAAACATCGTAAACGATGTTTGCACCAGTTATGTAACTAGGACTGAAAGCCCAACCTCCCAAGTCAGCATTATAAGCCATGTATGTTGGTGTTTCCTGTATCATTACGCACTCACTTCCTCTACAAGACCCAAGCCTTGAACTGTTGACAATACCCATTGCAGAGTATCTGCGACGATTTTTTGGTCGCCATTTTGTAGTTTCTCAACTGTAACATCATAATCACAATTGGCAGGAGAGAACAAATCGTGAATATGACCGTAGCCACCACCACTGTAAGCACCTTGTGCTTTCCATTCTTTGTGTTGTTCTTGCACTGAGAATTGCAAACGGCGAAGCATGTCAGGATGAGCCAGTGAAAACATTAACGAGTTAATGTCCATAGGTTCCTCTGATGAATGTAACTTTATGAGAGTAGAAAACTCTTGTTTTCCACCAGTCATGGATTCTTCCCACCATAACTCAATGCCTACGCCGAGTTTATGGATTGTGTCAACCAAAGCAAGAATGGCTATGCCACGCTTTTTGATTAAGTCGGCGTTGACATGACCACTAACTACAGCGTTCATAACAATTTTGACAACACGACCCATACGGGCTTGTGGTTCTGAAACGAACGACACCATGCATTCAGGTTCACCAGTTACGAAACGACCCATATCAACAAAGGCTCCACTAGTGGAATGTTCGGAGACATAAAATTCACCAAACGCATCGTTAATATGTTCAACTAGTTCATCTAGTTGAGCGTCAACTTCGGCACGAATCTCATCCCAACCATGCAAAGCAAGGTTACAAGCCTCATTAAGATTATCGGTGTAGTTAAAACTACCCATCTTTTCACGGTTGGAATCCTTCGGGGTTGGGTTGTCCTTGGCGTAGCGGATGAAGTCCCCTAGCGAGTCAAATTCAGTGAACTGAACTTTGTTTGTTGTGTATGTTTTGGGTTGCATAATTTACCTCCAGTAAATTGTAGTTGCGATTGTATTAGAAAGTATGACCCTCTACTTGAGGGTTATACCTTCCATGATTTTAGCCTTTTGGTCATCCTTGACACCAGAAAGAATCGTAGATTCCATAACTTCTGCCATAGTCCAAACATTCTTGTCTCGGAGCAACTTGGCACCAGCAAGTGTGGCTCGTGGCGAAACCACAACCTTTAAGCCATAGTTTGACACATTGGCTCGTGCTTTTCGGACAACTTGGAGCCAATGGGTTCCGATGTTTCCGTCAAGTCCCTTGACAGAATCAAGCATGGCTTGCTCAATGTCGGCATCATAATCAATGTTGAGGCTAACGAATCGGTCAAGAAATGCTTTATCCAAAGCATTACGACCAACATATTCAGCAGTAGCACCGTTACCAAAGGTATTGGCAGTAGCAACAAGAACAAAGTTCTTGTGACGAGTTACCATTCCATCAGGGAATGCCATGAAAGAGTTGGACAATGCACTGTTAAGAACAGTGAGAATATTTGGATTGCCGTTGTCAACCTCATCCAGTAGGAACACTTGACCAGTTTCGTAAGCAGTACGGAACGAAGTTCCGACATAACCACCAGTGGCTGACATATAACCCAAAAGACTAGCCTCGGTTGACTGGCTAGAGCAGGACTTGCTACTAAAACCAAGCCCTAAGGCTTGACTAGCGTTCTCTGCAATGGTTGACTTACCAGTTCCAGCAGGACCTACTAGGTAGAGATGGTTGCCGTTGCTGATGGTGCTAAGTACCTTAGCAAACATATTATGCTGAATACCCTCAAGTTCATTTCTCTCATTGTTACCAAGGGTAACATGAGTAACCTTAGGACGGAGACGGTCAACAGCAGACCGTAGGTCTGCAACTTCGGCAGTGGCTTTAGCCATAATCTCAAGCGGTTCCTTAATGGAATCGTTTACGATTTCAGCAACCTTACTAGCGTCAACCTCAGGGACAAAGTCCCCAAGAACTTGAGCAATAAGTTGCTTCATAAAATCATCCATACCACCACTAGAAGTGGTGTTATTGACCACAATTTTCGGTGAAGCATGGTCTTGGGCTTGACGGTCGGAACGACCTTCATAACTAGTTGGTTTTGGTGGCACTGGAATCTCCGATTCAGTAGTTGGTATTGGGTTGTAATTTGCTAAAGCAGTTGTCCAAGCATTAGCCAGTTCTTCACTAGTGAAATGCATAGGAGGACGACCAGTAAATTTATATCCTATAAAGGATAAAGCAGCGGTTTGACCGTTCTTCGGCATAAACGAGAACCTATCGGTTCTCGTGACTCCGAGATGGTCACAATAAGTGACTCGGTTTGTAGATTTATCTACAAATAAGATAGTTGGTTTTGGATTAGCCATTGTAATTACCTCCAGTAATTATGATAGGGCGATTCTGGTCACCACCAAAGGTGGTATCTATAAGGCTAGGACAAGTCCTAGAAATCGTATGAAACCCATTCAGTCTTTACAAAGACAGAATCATGGAATGTGTCAACTTCGGAACCAACTGGACCGTAGGTCTCATGAGAGAACTCTACACAAACTTCCCGAACGACAACTCCGTTGTCGGCAGTGAATTCTGTAATCCATTCATCAGCGGCATAAGCCCCTAAGGGCTTCTTCGTGAATTTTGCTGTTGTAGTCATAATTTACCTCCAGTAAATTAAATAAGGATAAGGTCACTACTTTAGTAGTGGTACAAGGTAAAGGAATCGCACCTTTCACACCTCTTAACTCCATTAAGAGGTGTGTGACTATCACCTTGACGACACGAATTAAGGACGGTCCCAACAACCCCTAAAGGGTTGTCGCCTATCTACCGTGACAGTAAGAACAGAACTCTTGTCCAAGCAACCAATCATGCAAGGACAGGAGTATTACCTGTTAAATCGTATAAGCACTAGCAAGCCTCAGACGGAATCACCGCATCGCTACCTACTATGGCTCCACCAGCAGAACATCCCGTTACTGCGGTGGATACCGTCATGGCTCATCCTGTGACCATGACTCAAGTTCAATGCTGGATGCACTGAATTGCCCCAACATCATGCACCGATACTTTTCCAATTGTCAAGCATTATTTTCAGTAACCACTGGATAACCCTTATGGCATATAGGAAAAAAAAATTCCAGAAACTGCCTCGCCTTGCCTACAGACGCCCCATCACAACGATTCCATCGTCCTGCCCATGCGCCGAATCACACACATAATGCGCACCATTCTCGTGTCACTGGAAATACATGCGCCTCATACATGCGCACGGTACGCAGTTATGGGCGTGCACGATGAATGCATTCTATTTTTTGCCTATAATTGTGACCATAATCGGACCATAATCCAATGCCACCAACACTATCCCACTGCTAACTCCCTGTGCGCTAGGGGGGCATGGGGGGGTACGGGGGTGCATGTGTCTAAGTACTAAGCAGTCCAGAGCCGATGCGTTATTTTGAGGGGTTCTGGAGGGGGCTGGGATACCCCTAGTGTTGCTCTCCCCCTTGGGCTTGAACCAAGACTTGACGGATTAACAGTCCGTTGCACTGCCAGTTATGCTAGAGGAGAAGGATTCTTCTTAGAGGAGATTAGTTTGTCCGAGTATTATTAGCAGTCCCATTTTTTGAGTGCTAGTGCTTTGCGGGTGGGGCGTCCTTTGGAGTCTTTCATTGGTCCTTCCATTCCGCCCATTCTGGCGCAGAAGGATTTGCGTCGGGCTGCTGACTTGGGTGATTTGGCTGCTTGCTTTGCCGAGACGGGTGGCTTTAAGGTGCCACCTGTTTGTGCTTTATAGGATGCCCGTCCTTTAGCATTTAATCCACCTTTGGGGTTTTTGCCTTCTGCTCTTGTCCATGCTGCTGTTTTCTTTTTGGCTGCCATTACTTTTTCTTTCGTGAGGCTGCCATGTTGTCAACAAGGTTAGGGTATGGTCGTCCTGCTTTGGCGGCTCGTGCTTTGGCACTAGCCTTTTGTGCTGGGGACAATGGTGTGGATTTGCTTTTGGGGTTCTTTTTTTCCCAGACTGGTGTGGGGTGTTTTGCTCCTGCCATGACTTTACCATTAGGCATTTTATGTGTTTTTTTCATTATAATTCCTTGTACGCTTGTGAAACTGGTAGGATTTCAACATCCAAAACCCAATCAATAGGTATGTGGTTAATGTCCCCAACGGTTTCGGGATTAGGTAACTCAGACTCAAAGATAGTGCCAACAATAGTAATGTAATGCTCCTGACATTCAACCCATAACCTACCAGTCGTAGTTGCAATGCTGTCAATCGGTTCATAATCATGCGTGTCATGCCAGCCTGACGCTGGACTGTATGCATCTCTCCATCTTACCTTAACCTCTGTCCAAGGAGCAATTTTGTCTATATCATGCTTATAAGCCATAAGACTTTAGCCCCACTCTTTTGTCCACGCATTATGGCTATGGGTAAACAAACCATTGTTTGTTTACAATACTACTATCCCTAGTAGTAACAATCACTAGCACTTGCTTATCTTACGAACGCAAGTTCCAGTATTCGCCATACCCCCCCTATAATCCCCCCCGCTGTTCCCTAGCAGAGAGTGGTTAAATAACCACGCTCCGTGGTCAAGGAACAAACCCACTATTTGTATGGAATCCAGCCACATAGATGAACGCCAAGAAAAATACCTTAACTGGCTAATAGTGCCTGCCCCCATGAGGCAGCCATCCACCCAAGAAGCCTATGCCAAACAAGAAGGCGTGGACAGCGCAACATTACGCCGTTGGCAGAAGAAACCATACTTTAAACAGGAATGGCAGAAACGGGTGGAGGATTTGCAAGGTAGCCCTGAGCGCACCCAGAAACTCATGGACACCATATACCAGCGTGCGCTCGGTGGGGACAACAAGGCTGCTCAGTTGTATCTTCAGGCTACAAACAAACTGGCTCCTCAACAGGTTAATATTACCCATACTCAGTCTCTTAATGAAATTTCAGATAAGGACCTAGAGGAATTGATTGCTAGTGTCGCTGGTGCGGAGCAGATTGCTCGGTTGGAATCTGGTGGAAAAGCAGACTGAGTGCCCCGAATGTGGGTGTGAGTTTCCAAACTCACTCAGGGAATGTCCTGAGTGTTGGTTTGAAGAAGAACCTATAAAGGTTCACCGTATGAATTACTTTAGAACAGATTAGGCATTAGTATGGTTCCTGCAACACAAAATATTAAAATTATGCGTGGTGACACGGAAGTTTTTGTCATATCTTTAAAGGACTCTGCCAATGTGGCTATTAATCTTTCTAGTAGCACTTTTATATCTCAGGTCCGTTACGAACGGGATGCGGCTACTGTTGCAGCATCCTTTACTTGTGTTGTCACTGACGCTATCAATGGTGTGGTTACTCTTACCATGACTCCTATTGCTAGTGCTGCTTTAACTGCTGGTCCTGCGTATTGGGATTTGCAACGCACCGAAGGTGGTGTTGTTAACACTATTCTTTCTGGGAAATGCACAATCCTTGCTGATGTAAGTAGAGTTTAATGGCTAGTACAACTACTAACATTGTTGTCCAACTAACCAGTGTCACGAATGGTGTTATTGCTGGTAATTCCGTCTCGGTTGTCTCCGCAGCCAATGTTGGTCCCTTAGGACCAACTGGACCTACTGGACCAACAGGTCCTCAGGGTATTGTTGGTCCTACTGGCGCAATTGGTCCGACAGGACCTACGGGCGCAGCGTCAATGGTTACTGGTCCGACTGGACCTACTGGTGCGGCTTCTATGGTCACTGGACCAACAGGTTCTCAGGGCATTCAAGGACCGACAGGTCCAACAGGCGCACAAGGCATCCAAGGTATCCAAGGTATCCAAGGTATTCAAGGAGTGCAGGGTGTTACTGGTCCAACTGGTTCACAAGGAATACAAGGAGTTACTGGACCAACGGGACCTACAGGTCCCACTGGTGCAGCCTCAACCGTAACTGGACCTACTGGACCTCTTGGTCCCACAGGGGCAACAGGTGCAGCCAGTACAGTTACAGGACCGACAGGTCCGACTGGTCCTGCTGGAACAAACGGAATCATTGGTGTTGATGGAGCCACAGGTCCGACTGGACCGACGGGCGCACAAGGAGTCACAGGACCTACTGGTCCAACGGGTGCTACAGGTACTAATGGAACTATTGGTGTTGACGGGGCTACGGGACCCACAGGTCCTACTGGTCCAACGGGAGCGACAGGTGCAGCATCCACAGTGACAGGACCAACAGGAGCGACAGGACCTACGGGTGCTACTGGACCGTCTGCACCGACACAAACAACAAGTAATCTAATGACTTACACAATGATGAACATGGAGTTCTAATGGCTAGTGGTGATGTATTCCCTAAAATGTTGACTGTTCCTACGCAGGTGGGTACTTCAACGACAACTTTGTTTACTGTGCCTGCTGGTCGCCAGTACACAATTAAGCAGATTGTGATTTGCAACACGGATGGAGTGGACAGGTTGATTACACTGGCTCGTGGTACGGCTGCGACTGCGGCTAACTGCTTCACATATAATCTGCCGATTGCTGGTTACGACACGATTGTGTTGGATACTGGGCTTGTGTTGGAGGCTGCTGAAACTGTGCAGGGTTTGTCGGATACGGCTTCTAAGGTGACTGTGACTATCACGGGTTGGGACCGCACTATCTGATGGCTATTTCTTCTAGTTTGGGTTCGTCTGCGTTGTTGCCTGCGGGTCT
>Ga0208975_1001401_pt1 | contig 10212 bp, 15 predicted proteins | sample GreLakmeER78MSRF_FD_187700 | JGI IMG/M metagenome (GOLD analysis project Ga0208975, IMG submission 187700) | Freshwater lentic microbial communities from great Laurentian Lakes, MI, USA - Great Lakes metaG ER78MSRF (SPAdes) | ecosystem: Environmental > Aquatic > Freshwater > Lake | place: Great...
TCCCCCAAGGAGACCATCTCCGATGAGTAAGTGTCACCTTGGAAGTAGTGCGGGTTATATCCTCGATGGTAATAACTGTCGGCAGCACCACGATCAAAGGGGCCACCATGTCGTTGGTCGTAGAAATTGCCTTCGAATTCTTGAGGCTTGTTGGTATAGTCAATCAACATAATATACTCCTAATGTTTTCAATACTGATTAAGTGAAGGGTGCAGTTCTGCAATCAATTCACGCTCACGTGCATGAGCAGGTTTACGACCACGCAGAACTTCTACCACTTCAACTTCGAAAGCATCAGCGCCATGCTCTCGGATGTTGCGGCACAGGTTCCAGTCTTTGTTTTCAGTCAATGCACGACGAACATGTTTTTGAAAGCGAACTTTGAGCGCTTTTTTGAGTTGTTGAGCGCAAACCGTAATACCCAAATAGAACTCACCCGTTTGGGTGTTCATCATCATGTACACGGCGTGCTTGCGGTCTTGGCGTGCTTTACGTTTCATCATAATAGTATTATAGCAAAATGACGAATTTCGAGCAACCAAAAAATGCCTGTTTTTTAAGCAAAAAACACCTATTTTTTGTTGTATTTTTACAACAAACTCGTTATTTTGACAATAACTGTGCCAATTCCGTGTGCAATTGGTCAACTTCTTCCCGGGGAACGTAGAAATCGGTAGTACTATCGTAGTACTCGCCCGCTTTGGGATCGTAGTACAAAACCCTGCCGTTAGCAAAATAAAAAGGACCTTCAAGCCCTTTGATGGGCTGAAAACGGCTATCACGCTGTCCGAGAACTCGAAATCCCATACTAAACTCCTGTTTTAGGAAAAGGTAACTATACAATGAGTTTTGTTAACCAAACTAGCTTTTGTGACAATACGAGTTTTGTCAATCAAAATATCTTCTGAGACAATATAACCGCCGTAAATTTGCTTATACGTTTCTGCTACAGCCTTGACATAAAATTGCAAAATTTTACCGTTTTTTGTAATCAGTGTGTATTGCATCATATATTTCCCAACTGAAATACAGTATAGCATATCATTGAATTTTATGCAACCGATTTCTTGCTGTCTTTGACGCTGTTTTTAGTCTTAGATTTATATCTAAATTCCTGACCCATATAATATTCTACTAGTTTTAAATTAATACAAGCTGGTAGGTCAATGTAGGGCGCTTCACATACAAATTGATAATCACAATTTTTCCAACTGCCTGTTTTTAAAAAATGTCTATAGATTCTACGATGATCTTTATTAGAAGGGTCAAACACTACAAAAGGTCTATTTAGAAGAAAAGTTTTTAACATGTCAATGAATAGTTCTAGATTGTAAATTGTGATTATCGATACCTAATATTTTTAATATTTGCACTAAGTTTTTAGGAATATTTTCAGTCAACGATTCGGGTAATAGTATTGTTTTTAAATCTCCGTTAGAATCCAAAATCAAAAGAAAATCATCATCGCCTATATTATCTAAAAAATCTTGTTCTTCAATGTCTTCAACTTCACTCTTAGAAGGTCGTGTCATGATATTGTCTCTCCAATCGTTTAATATATCTCTCTGTCAGTTTTTTAAATTTTAAAACTACGGGATCAGTTTTATTAAATGTTCTTACATAGGTCTTATATAGATTACTGCTCTCTACTAACTGCTGGGACGAGCTTTTTATAATCTTATTAAGAATAATCTCGGCCGCGGCCGTAAAGGCATAAGCATCTATTTCGTCTTTGTCACCGTAGTATTCTTGCTTTTCTTTAAGAGTGGGATTTAATGTTACACTGCAATAGGGTCTGGACCATTTGAAATTTCTTTTTCTGAACTGATTCATATGAACATATTCATGACCTAAAATTTGAGCAAAATCAATACAAAATTCACCCCAGTGGCTTCTACTGACATCTACTTCCGAAAAATGAAATACATCTTTTCTTGCCGGAAAACCTATTTCAATTTCTACACACGTTTCGCCAAATTCGTCTGCTTCAGGATCATACAGACCCGAAACAGACCAATCGTTTGTGGCCACCGATAGAGTTTTTATCCCATAAACTTTACAGTTAGTCCATGGGATAGTTTTTTTGATTTTTCTTATGATTTGTAAATGATTAACTTCTTTACCTTCCAACTTATCGTAAATGTCGTATAACTTTCTTAATAATTGGAAGTAGTTCATATCACTTGTATAGTATAAATGCCATCAAAACGGATTGAGCAATAAAACCTATTCCGATAGTAATAATATTTAACTGATCTTTCAGAAGAATAGCTCTTGCAAACAACAGCACAAGACCAGCCCAAATGAATAAAATTACATCAATACTGGGCAGTTTATCATTAAGTCCAGACATAATGGCCAACAAGCTAGGAAGAGTGGCGCAATGTAATACAATGGCTGCTAACCATCCCAGCGTATTAGCTGTAAGTTTTTTTAAATGATCCAAAAAGAACTGTTTAATGTAAACCAAGAGTCGAAGCATTTTGATGTTTAACATTGTCATAATTAACCTTTATAAAAAATATGACGACCAATTTTGATAATTTTCTCTTTTTTCCAGCCTGGGTTTACATAATCTGCATGATAATATATTGCATTTGTTAGCCCGGGCAATCTAAAATTTTCTAATAGAACTTTTTTGGCCACTTCTTCACTTTCGGCATATAATTTAGGATGAATAGGTTTAATCTTGTGCGTATTTTCACAAGCCCAACTAAATTGGCAAACGACTTTTTCATAAAACACATTTCTTTGAAAGACAACACCACATACACCTTTGCCAAAATTACCTGCATCCACTCGATTCATGGTCACTTGTGCAACTGCAACTTTACCTTCAAATGGTTCCGAGGCTGCTTCCCAATATATATTTTTTGCAAGACAGTCCAATTGTTTGGTACGTTCTGCTGCCGACACTAGAGTTGAATCGGTTGTTAAAATTTTGCTACGCAAAGATTCTAATTTATGGGTAGTCACCGAAGTTATAAAATAACCCGTTAAACATAGTCCCAAAATTAACAAGGTAATTTGTACTACCTTCATCATGCTGTCGTAGTAGCGATTTGATATAGCTTGCGCCATATTACTTTCTCCTTTATTAGACAGTGTAGTGTTATATACCAACACTAAAACACAATAAACTGCTAACTTAACCAGTTAACATGTCTTATTATAGTAGGTTTTTTGATTTTTTGCTACCTATTTGAATTAAACAATGCCGGAAATTCGAACACCCACATTGGATAATGTTTGGTTATTTTTAAATTGACCCAAAATAGTTTTAACAATGTCGCCCGATTGATTATTTTGGCAAAGGCCATATAACAACAAATCGGTGCCGATATTTTGAGCATCGGCGGCATAGCTGGGCAAACTTTCTACGAAACTATAAATTATAGAATTGTCTGTATAATCAGAAGGAGTAATATTAGCTTTATTATAATTGACTACTTCGTACCCCAACTTTTCACAATATTTGGACCAGGTCTCGTTTATATTTGATGCAATGGCACTGGTTGCTGGGTCAAGCACTATTGTAACTAATAACGATCTATAGTTGTCAACTGCTTGTTGATATAGTCTCTCTGCTGGTCCCGCCGGGACGCCTGCAGGCGCTTCTGGATCTGGGTTTGCTGCAATATAATACTGATTATACCGTTGACTTACTTCAGTGAGTGCTGCTCTTATCTGCGGCCCATATTTGGTTTCGTATAATTGTTGTATTAACGAATTAACATAGGTTATTTCATCTATTAGATATCCCGATGCTACCCCAATAACATCTAACATACTAATCGGTCCACCGGTGGGACTCTCGGGCAAATATCTTCTTAAATTTTCTGTTATGGCAGGCGGCAACAAACTATCAGGTGTAGCCAAAGATTCAACTGTGGCAGGCACCCGGGCCAACACTTCAGTCAACAAAGTAAGGAAAGCTTTACCTGTAGTCAAAGTGATCCCAGGAGCTCGTTGAAATAAATCTTTACCAAAATCTGCAAATGATTGGAATACACTGTCGATAGGAACTCCGCTGCATTTTTCTATACTAATGTAATCCAAGGGGCTAGTTATATTTTGAACATTGGTTTGCAATACAAATTGTATGGTTTCGAGATCACTTTTGTTATTAATTGTTTGCAAAATAGTAGTAAGATCCTGAGTATAAATTGGATTGTATATGTCTGCAAAATTAATTTCAGCGGCTACCAGCTTTTCACTTAAATTACCAATGGCGCCTAACCCCGCTGCCACTAATACCTTAGTCACACTATTTGGTGTGCCAAAATAACCAGAAGGCACGTCTTGAATCAATTTTCCTATATTACCAATTGCTAATTTTAGTGCATTACCAATGTCGTAATTAGAAAATCCCTGAGTGGTTAATTCCAAATATGTCTTACTTCTAAAATATTCAAGATTTTTTTCCTCACTGTTTTTTAACGCTACTAGGTAAGAATTACTGCTGGTTACCCAACTTAGCACTTGATTGAAACTATTAATAAATTTAAAATTATTCCAAAAATTGCTGCCCGACAGTCTGGTCAACTGTAAGTCAGTGTAATACACAGCATTTCCTTGAATAATATTATTAGCAGGCATTACTCCAGTTAGTGCAGGTATAGCACTGTCTGCTCCAAACGTACACGAAACAGGATCTTTCCAGTATTCTCTAAAGTAACCAGTTAACCATGGAATTCTAACGTAAGTAGGACCATCGAAGCCGTCGCCTCTAAAACCGCCCGAATCGACCAATAATAATTTTGGACCGCCGGTGCTTATTTGCATGGCAACCAAGTTGCCCTGTGCCGACAAACTACCATTATAAACTCCGCTTACTGACGGTATATTAGAATTTTGTGGCAGTGATATATCGTAATAAAAATTGTTGTCTGTGGGTAATGCACTGCTAGATGGAGTAGCTGGACCGGCACTAGTAAGTCCAAGAGTATTTAAAGGCATTATGATATTCCGTTGTTTACAGTGATAGTATTAGATGTACCATAAGTTGCAAAAACATTTGAAACTATGTCAGGTTCTCGATCTTCTCCGTTGTTAGGAGTAGGATCTTGACTAGTTAGTCCCCCAGTGCCCCATGGTCCGCCGGCACCTTCTGCCACTGATCCGCCTCTGACTAATGTACCGTCAAAAGACCACGAGTCTGGTGCTACACTGTTTCTTGGTCCTATATATAGTTCTTCATATCTATCAGTGTCATCTGGACCGCAATCCACTGCTGGTTTTTGCACGTAAATATTATCGCCTCTGCTGACCACCGAAATAGCACCAGCCGGGGCTGCAATGTTGGCTGGAGTAACCTGGCCAGAGGTACAAAAAATTTTAAATTGTTCTACAAATGCTGCATTTACAAAAAAAGGAATATCAATGCCCTGATTTAGATAATATGCCGCGGCCAGCTGGAGGGGACTCAAATTGCCAGACTCTATGGCAGGTTGAGTTCCAGCAAATTGAGAAGGAATAGTGCTGTTAAAAGATGTTGCCATAATTAATTTAGTGCTCGGTTGACAGTTCCTGTTGCTATTCCAGTGACAGTAGATGTGGCTACCCCTGATGCGATTTGACCAAGTGTTCCTCCACCGACTGCTGCACTTGCCGCCGAGCCCAATGAACTTAAACCGTCTGTAATAGGAGCTGCAAAATCAGCAAAGCCCGAAGCTAGTCCTCCGAGATCCGATGTTCCAAAATTAATTCCGCCCAGTGCCAGGCCGGCAACTGCGCCCAGCGCACCAAATCCGCCACCTATTATGAATACATCGGAACTAGCAGTAGTTGGACTATGACCACATATTCCCTTGGCTCCTTTGGTTAAAGGAGTTTGCCCTTCTATGGTAACTCCTGCAGGTATATCGTAAATTACACCAAAACAATGCTGTGGTTTTTTAGGCGAACAACCAATATGTGGAGTATACACTGCTCCTTGCAATGCCACAGGTCTTCCATTGACTGTAACCGAAGAACTAGCCGGGACAGTAACAATACCTCCCATACCAAAAAGATCACCTAACCTAACTACTGACATAACCGTCCTTAAATAACAATAGGACCTTTGCTTACAGTTTGAATCCCAGTAGTAGTCTGTAAATAATGATCCTCTAGTTGCTTAATTACTGGAGAGTGCATCATTACATGCTCCTTTTTAAGCTCTACATCTTTATTTATATCACCAGAAAATAGACTTTGCATCAAACCTAACCCTTGTGGACTTGGTATAACTGTGCAGGGTCTGTTTACAGTCCAGCCCATTAAATGAGCGTCGACAATTTTAGCAACAACTTCGTCGCCATTTACTAATTTAAAACAGGCAATAGTTCCTGGTTGGTATCCTTTAGATTGTAACACCGAATTTTTCCTTTAATTGATCTTCAGTTAGTTTGACAAGACCGTTATAGCCGCCTTCGACTATTAGTGTATCGTCATTGTAAATTTGTGGCACTGTTCTGTGGCCTTGATCTATTACAAATTGTTTTGCATTGGCATCATCGTCGATATTTACGACTGAATAAGAGACCTTTTTATTATCTAAAAAGTATTTTGTTTGTTCGCAAAACGGGCAGTTATTTTTTGTGTATACAATAATCATTATAATGTGAATCCTTTGAATGTACTTTGATCGACGTCCTGCTTGGTTCCGCCGATCACATAGCTACTTATCTCTGTCTCCTGAGGTGCGACTTGAACTTCGGCTCCTGCAATCCACTTAGCAGTCCAAGGTAACGGATTACTTCCGGGTTTGATTCCGCAATCTAATCCCACAGCCGTCATTCGTTTACAAGTTAACCAATCAACATACTGACATAATAATTGTGTGTTCAATCCTATCATCGATCCATCTTTGAACAAATATTCTGCCCAAGTTTTTTCTTGTTCGGCAGCATTTAGAAATATACGTTCACATTCTTGCTTTGTTTCTATTTTTAATTTTGCATAATCGGGGTCGTCTTGTGGTAGCAACTTAATCAATGTCTGCGTACTACCAAGATGAATATTTTCATCTCTGGCAATCAATTTGATAGTTTTTGCATTGCCTTCCATTTTCTTTAATTCAGCAAAAGCCCACGAGCAGGCAAAGCTTACATAAAATCTTATGCCTTCTAGTGCATTAACAGAATTTAAACACAACCACAATTTTTTCTTTAATTCATAAAGATCAACAATGATTTCCTTACCGTTAACAGTGTGCTTGCCTACCCCCAGTGTCTGATACCAAAGACTGGCCTGAATTAAATCATCGTAATAACTGCTGATATCTTTAGCACATGTAACGATGGGCTCAATGGTTAACAAGTCGTCAAATACTTTACTGGGATCACTGAAAACATTTCGAATAATGTGTGTATAACTACGACTATGAATAGTTTCATTGAACGCCCAAGTTTCGATCCAAGTTTCTAATTCAGGAATTGTGGCCAGTGGCAGTAACGCTAAATTAGGACTACGACCTTGAACACTGTCTAGTAGAATTTGTCGCTTTAAGTTACTGGTAAAAATATGCTGTTCAAATGCAGTCAGTTCTTTAAAATCTTTGGCGTCACGTAACAAATCAACTTCTTCGGGTCTCCAAAAAAAGCCTAGTTGTTTATCTGTTAATTTTTCAAACTGTCTATATTTTAACGTTTCGTAACGTTGAATGTTTACGGGTCCGTTGGGATCTAAAAATGCCAATGCTTTGGTGTGATCACCTTTGTTATTAATATTAAAAACGCTCATTATTTTCCTCGGTTTATATTACACAACTGTCACAATCTTCTTGATCGACAGGTATAGTAAGTTCTTTTTTAACTGCTAATTTATCGATGTCAATTTCACCTTGACCATCCATGGTGTTAAAATAGTATAGCTGCTTAGTACCATACTTATAGCATAATAACAAGTGGCCAATCATTTCACTCATTGGAATTTTTTCATCTTCATAATGATGTGGATTGTAACTGGTGTTAACACTGATACCCTGATCGATATATTTTTGAAGCACTGCACAAATTTTCAAATATCCTTCGGGGGACTTTTGATCCCATAAAAGTTCATATTTGTTTTTTAATTTTCTATACTCAGGAACAACCTGTTTCAACACACCATGCTTACTCTGTTTAACACTGACATAACTACGTGGAGGTTCAATGCCATTTGTGCTGTTACTAATCTGTGCAGACGTTTCGGCAGGCATTAACGCCATTAAGGTGGCATTTCTTTGCCCGTACTGTGCCGCATCTGCTCTTAGACTTTGCCAATCCATACGCTCTTGATGTGGAACCAATTCATCAACTTCCGACTTACGTGTGTCAATTGGTAATAGACCATCAGCTGACTTTAAATCTTTCCAACGACCACAAGCTCCTTGTTCTTTGGCAAGATCCACACTGGCTTTGATCAAGTAGTAACTCCATGCTTCGGCATATTCGTCGACCAATGCCAAGGCACGTGGGTCGCTGTAGCTGACATCGTGTTTGGCCAAGAAATATGCAAAATTAATAATGCCAATTCCCAATGGTCTAAATTCATCTGTGGCTAATTTAGCAGCCAACACTGGATAGTGCTGATAACTCAGCAATGCATCCAATCCCCGTACTGCCAATGTACACATACGTTCAAAGTCTTTTGGACTCTTAATATTTCCCCAATTGGTTGCACTCAGTGTACACAGTGCAATTCTACCATTGGGGTCGTTTAGATCTTTAAGTGGCACTGTGGGCAAGTCAATCTCAGTACACAAATTACTCATTTTAATAGGAGCAATTTTTTCTTTAAAAGGACTATGAGTATTAGCGTGATCCACGTTCATTAAATAAACTCTGCCTGTATCTTTACGCTCCTGCATGAAACGGCCGAATAAGTCTAGTGCCTTATAAGTTTTTTTACGTAGTTTAGTATTGCGTTCTGCACGTTCATACAGTTCTTTAAATTTATCTTGGTCATTAAAGAATGTTTCATACAGTTCTGGCACATCGTGCGGACTAAAACAAGTAATGTCACCGCCAGTGATCAATCGTTCGTACATTAGTTTGTTAAACTGCACACCATAGTCCATGTGTCGTACGCGATTGTCTTCAGTGCCTTTATTGTTTTTAAGCACCAACAAGTCTTCTACTTCCAAATGCCATATAGGATAATACAAAGTAGCAGCGCCATTGCGTACTCCGCCCTGACTGCAACTGCGAGTTGCACTTTGAAAGTGTTTGTAAAAAGGAATTACACCCGTGTGGTAGGCGTCTCCGCTCCTAATAGGCGAACCCAATGCCCTAATTCGTCCTGCTCCAATACCAATTCCGGCTTTTTGGCTGACGTATCGTACGATACTGCTAGCAGTAGCATTAATACTGTCCAAGCTATCATCAGTCTCAATGAGAACGCACGAACTAAATTGTTTTTGTGGTGTGCGTACACCAGCCATAATGGGGGTAGGCAAACTAATGTCATGATCAGATACCGCATTATAATAATCCTTAACCCATTGTAATCTTGTTTCTTTAGAATAATTTTGAAATAGTGTTGCTGCAATCAGCATGTATGCTATTTGCGGAGTTTCGTATATTTCACCGGTTACACGATTTTGTACAAGATATTTGCCGCGCCATTGCTCCATGGCAACATATGTAAAATTTTCGTCTTTACTGTGATCAATTTCTTTGTTTAATTCATTCCATTCATCTTCGCTGTAAGCATCTAATAAAGGCGAATCATAAAACCCTCGGTTAACATTCCGCTTTACTAATTCTAATAAACTACACGGTTGGTAATCGCCGTAAACTTGTTTACGTAAATGATAATTAATTAACCTACCGGCTACATATTGATAATTGGGCGCATCTTCGCTGATGAGGTCAGCAGCACTCTTAATCATTGTTTCCTGAATATCGCTGGTCTTGATTCCGTTGTAAAACTGAATATGACTTTTAATTTCTAATTCACTGGCGCTCACTCCTGTGGTATCTTTCGTTGCCCAGAATACAACCTTATGCAATTTTTCTAAATCTAATGGCTCTTTGCGACCATCTCTTTTTGTAACTTGAATTTGTGTCATTGATTTTTTCTCTTATTTTATTTTTTCTAAATTTAAATCAGTAGTAGTTAATCGTGCTACTAATTTTAGATTATTTTTAACGTGTGTCTTATTTACAACCTCGTCATGGATATAATTAAGAACATATTTCCCTTTGTCAATATAAACTAAATTATATTGTTCCATGGTCGAAGGAT
>Ga0208975_1001402_pt1 | contig 10211 bp, 6 predicted proteins | sample GreLakmeER78MSRF_FD_187700 | JGI IMG/M metagenome (GOLD analysis project Ga0208975, IMG submission 187700) | Freshwater lentic microbial communities from great Laurentian Lakes, MI, USA - Great Lakes metaG ER78MSRF (SPAdes) | ecosystem: Environmental > Aquatic > Freshwater > Lake | place: Great...
CATACTAAATTGCATAGGCAAATTTTTGCCTGGAAAAACCTGTTGCTGCGTACTGGTGGCTTCCATAAATAAGCCTGCACAATCCTGCACCAAGGATTTAATTTCATTTAATTTATATGTTTTCCAAACTGAGCTTGGCAAATTATTAACCAACTTATATAATTGCACCAAATCTTTTACTGATTTTTCAGGATTTTCTATTTTATAGTTTTGTACAATTGTAGTAACCGCATCATGAATTTCCGATGCATTCAATCGCGTCCAATTTGTATTCACGCCTTCCATAATATCCTTAGTCGCTTTTTCACCCGCAACCCAATCAAAATATTCAGTAATACTTCCACGTCGACGAGGACGTCCCTCCCCTTGGCTTTTATGCATGGAGCGCGCTTCGGCGCCAATTTCACCATAATTTTTTCCAATTAACGCATTGTATCCACCCACTTCAATTTTTAATTGTTGGTCATTGGTGGTGTTTGCCCCACCAAAATTGAACGTATTCCAAAGTATTCTTTTCGCTTGCCAAACAGTGACTCCATATTTAAATTGTTCTGGAAATTGTTTTGGATCAGCCGCAGCAATAAAAGCCTCTTTTGCAATAATTGCGGATGCCGCATGATGTCCATGCCCTGCGCGCGCATCCGGAGGAAAGCGCGCAATAATTATATCAGGTTGGAATTTACGAATCACCCAGACTGCATCGCTTAATACTTGTTGGTGATCCCAAATGGCTAAGGCTTCCTCCGCTGATTTACTAAATCCAAACTCATAGGCCCTTGAAAAATATTGTTCTGCCCCATCTTGCTGACGTGCTGCAAGTAATTCTTTGGTTCTTATTAATCCCAATTCAATCCCCTGCTCCTTACCTAATAAATTTTGTCCGCCATCGCCCCTAGTCAAACTTAGATAAGCGGTACGGTACATGCGCTCATTGGTCAAGAAAGGTAAAAAGCTGTTGTTTTCATCATCCGGATGTGCAGCAACATATAAAACGCTCCCCACCACATCTAACTTTTTTAATTTAGAAAATATTTCAGCACTCGATTTTTGTGCATTGCTATTGGATATTTGCAACACAAAAAAAGTAAGTAGTAAAAAAAATAACTTTTTAAACGATTGATACATTTATTGTAGATTAATAATTTTTAAAATTAGCTTATGCAACAACCTTCTCCACCCTACCGTAAATCAAAGACATTTTATTTATATATTGCTTATGCTTTTATTACACCCGGCCCTCCAATTGCGATGCTACTAAAATACGAGAAGTTTGGCTTTTTTTGCGGTTATAAAACAAGTAGTTTTACACAATAACCGCCCCACCTTTGAAGAATAATTAAATAGTAGTAAATTGTTCCAATTAATTATAAGATATGTTAAAGAAAATACCAATGAACCATTTAAAACACTTTATTTTTTGTACGCTATTTTTTACAAATTTTAATCATGTAAAAGCCCAGATTTTCTTTAAAACACATACCGGCATTAACCCATATCAATTTGAAACCGTCAAAGAAAAGTTATTCAAGCATGCTGCCGTTACGTCGGCACATCCATTAGCAAGTATGGTGGGTGCCGCTATCTTGCAAGATGGCGGAAATGCTTTTGATGCAGCTATTGCTGTTCATTTTGCCTTAGCAGTTGTACATCCGGCCGCGGGTAATATTGGCGGCGGCGGTTTTTTGTTGGCAAGAACAAATAATGGCAAATTAATTGGACTTGACTTTAGAGAAGCAGCGCCAGCAAAAGCAAATAGAGATATGTATTTGGATGAAAAAGGAAATCCTATAACCACAAAATCATTAGAAGGCCCATTGGCATCCGGCATACCAGGAAGTGTTTCAGGTATGTTTGTTGCACTTTCCTATGCAAAGCTATCTATGGCACAGCTCATTGAGCCCGCAATTGAATTAGCCGAATATGGACATGCTTTAACTGAAAAAGAAGCCAATAGTTTGAATAGTGTAAAGAGGGAAATCATAAAGTTAAGTAGTGCGCCATCAGCCTATACAAAAAAAGAGAAATGGATGAAGGGGGATACTATTTTCCAGCCGGAATTAGCAGCCACTTTAAGACGCATTCAACAAAATGGATTGGCCGGTTTTTATGAAGGTATTACTGCTGATTTGATCGTAAAAGAAATGGCCAATGGGTCAGGAATTATTTCAACAACTGATTTAAAAAATTACCAAACAAAGCAAAGAGTACCCATTGAATTTGATTATAAAAATCATCATGTCATTAGCTTTGCACCACCTTCCAGCGGTGGTATATTAATTGCGCAAATGATGAAAATGATCGCACCATTTGATATCGCATCCATGGGATACCAATCGCCCGAGGCGGTTGGATTAATGGTAGAATCACAAAGACGTGCCTATGCTGACCGAGCAGAACATATGGGCGATCCTGATTTTTGGAAAGTGCCTACACGCACCTTAATCAGTGATGCTTATGCCAAACAAAGAATGAAAGATTATGTCCCTGGCATTGCTGGTAATAGTAAAAATACCGTTGCTGGACAAGTTAAGGAAAGCGAACAAACCACCCATTATAGTGTCATAGATAAGGAAGGAAATATGGTGGCCATTACCACCACATTAAATGATTCCTATGGAAATAAAACTGTTGTCGCAGGCGCAGGATTTTTATTGAATAATGAAATGGATGATTTTAGTGTTAAGCCGGGTGTTCCCAACATGTTTGGTGCACTCGGAGGCGAAGCGAATGCTATTGCTCCAGGAAAAAGAATGTTAAGTTCCATGACACCCACTTTAGTTACTGTAAATAACAAAGCTTACTTAACCATTGGCAGTCCAGGTGGTACTACCATCCCAAATCAAATTTATGAAGGCCTCATCAATATGATTGATTTTAAAATGAGTTTAAAACAATCCATCGATGCATCTCGCTTTCATCACCAATGGATACCTGATCAATTACAAGTGGAAGCCGATTTCCCAGATGCCACTATACAAGCCTTGAAAAAGCAAGGGTATAAAGTGAGTCAAAGAGGCTATTTTGGTCGCATGGATGGCATCCGCATATTACCGGATGGTAAAATTGAAGCTGCAGGCGATAAAAGAGGCGATGATAGTGTCGCAGGGTATTAGGGATCAGTATATTATACCGGTTTAATTAGTATTTTTACAAAAATCATTTTTTTGCTAAAAAACAAGCTTACCATACTGAGAATTGTGATTGCTACAGTGGTAGGGTTTCTCCTATTTTGCTATTTGTTATTATTGCTCCCTTGGGTACAAAATAAATTAATTACCCGTGTTGCTAGTAGTTTTTCAAAATCCATTGGAACGGAAGTGAAAATTGGTCATGTTGGATTTTCCCTATTTAATAGATTAGACCTTGAAGATATTCTTATCAAAGATGAAAAAAATGATACTTTAGTTTTCTCGAAAATAGGTAAGCTTCGATTGACTGACTTATACTTTTCTAATTCAGCGCCTGTTATTCGATATATAGGCTTAGAAGGTACTCGGATTTATTTAAACAGAAGTACCCTAAAATGGAACTATCAGTTTTTATTGAACTACTTAAATAAAGACAGCTCCAATCAAAAATCAACCAGCTTAGATATCAAGAAAATTGATTTAAGTGATTTCCGTTTTATTTTAGATGACCAATGGGATGGTGAAAAAACAGAAGTGACAGCAAAAAACCTGTTGTTAAACATCAAGTTTTTTAATCAAGCGAATAAGCAAATTGTTATTGACCAATTAATCGTCAATAAGCCGTTCATTAACCTTCACTCCTACGAGGGAAAAAATACGACTATTCAAAAAGACACCAATCAAGGTAATTTCAAACAGGCACAATTAAATCCCAATGATTTAAATATTATTGCTAACGAAATTCAAGTGATTAACGGAAAGTTTTTAATTGAATACGGCTTCGAAAAACCAGTCCCCTATTTTGATGGTGCGCATATTCGTATGCATGACTTAAATGCACAAATTTATAATGCAACATTGTCCAAAGATACCCTCACTGCAAAAGTTAATTTAAGCGTTAAGGAAAGATCGGGCTTTGAAATAAAAAAATTAAGCACCCATTTTAAATTGACGTCCCAAATAATGGAGTTTGCGCAATTGTCCTTAAAAACAAACAATAGCATTATTGGCCCTTACTATGCAATGCAATACAAAAGCTTTAGAGAGGATTTTAATAATTACATGCAAAATGTAAACATGAAAGCACATTTCGAAAATTCATTGGTTGCTATTAAAGATATTGCCTACTTCACGCCTGCTTTAAATAATATTGATCAAAAAGTTAAACTAAATTTTCATTTTAATGGCACCGTGGCCGATTTTGAGACTAAGGACTTGCTAGTAAATTATAACAACTCCACCATCAAAGGTAGCTTTAGTATGAAGGGCTTACCTAGCTTGAGAAATACGCAGATTGATTTTAATAATGTTGTATCAGCTACCAATTTTAAGGATTTATCCAACTGGCTTCCTACCTTAAAGAATAATAAAGAAATAAAATTCGAAAAACTAGGCACCATTTTATTTGCTGGAAATTTCAAAGGAACTGTTTATGATTTTATTACCAAGGGGGAATTTAATACCGACCTAGGCTATACGAATACAGAGATTCGATTACAGTTTCCGATAGATAAAGAGCCAAGTTATGAAGGAATATTAAAAACAAGCCATTTTAATGCAGGCAAACTGTTTGATATATCCTCATTAGGATTATTAAATTTTAACGGCAAAATTAAAGGCAGCTCCTTTGATCTGAATAAACAAAAAACCAATATACAAGGTAATATTGATAGCATTGCATGGAATAATTATAATTATACCAATATCACGACCAATGGTGATATTCAAAAAGGCGCTTACAATGGAAGCTTAAAAATTAAGGACCCCAATATTAATTTTATCAGCAATATCGAAGTGGACTTTAATCAATCCAAACCTAAAATAAACGCCGTAGGCGATTTGCAAAACACTAATTTAAAAGAATTAGGATTTTCAAAAAATAAAATTCAACTGACTGGATTATTGGACATCAATTTTGATGGAGACAGCATTGATAACTTCATGGGCTATGCCAAGTTTTATAATGGTCAATTAAAAGGGGAACAGTCAGTGGTGCGTTTTGATTCAATCACCTTGAATTCTAGTATTGAAAAAGGAATTAAATATTTAAGATTAGCCAGTGATGATATTAATGCGAACATATCAGGCAAATTCAATATCTCCCATTTGCCTGCAAGCATTCAGTTTTTTATGCAGCGCTATTTGCCAAGCTATATCCCTGCCCCATCCAATACGCCAGCCAATCAATTGTTTGATATACAAATTAAAACGAATTACATTGAGCCATTTATTCGCATTTTTAATAGCTCGTTCTCGGGATTCAATAATCTAAATTTAAAAGGTGCGATTAATACAGACAGTAAAACGCTAAAATTTAATGCCACAGTTCCCTTTGCACAATGGCAGGATATGGCATTTAAAGGCGGTGTATTTACCGGTAATGGAAATAAGGATTCTATTCATTTACTTGTAAAAGCAAATAACTACCAAATAACAGACAGCTTTAGCTTTGTTGATCCAATCATCAATATTCATACAGCCAATGATAAATCCAATATCCAAATTACTGCGACAAGTAATAATGCATTGCAAAATATAAATTTAGTTGGCACTGTAAATACTTATTCCGATGGCTTGGCTATAAAGTGGCAGCCCTCCTATTTTTTATTAAATCAAAAAAGATGGGATATTAATAATGGTGGAGAAATTTCACTTCGAAAAAATAATGTCTTTGCAAAAGGCGTAAAGTTTTCACAAGGAATACAGGAACTATTATTATCAAGTGCCAAGGGTAATAATTTGCAACTAAAACTCAATGATATTATTTTAGGCGACATCACTAAATTATTTTTTCGATACCCGCAATTGGAAGGCGTTACCAATGGCATCATTGATTTAAAAAATGTATTGGATAATTTTGAGCTCAGTTCGGATATCAACATTGATCAATTTAGTTTTAACAACGAAGTGGTTGGAATGACTAATTTAATTGCTTCCTATAATAATAAAACGGGCATTGTCCCTTTTTCTTTTGATATACCCAATAAAGCGTATAATTTTTCAGCAGAAGGAACTTATTACACCAAGGACAGCGTTAATCCACTAGATGCCACTTTGTATTTAAACCACACTAAATTCAGTTTGGTAGAACAATTCATTGGTGGTGTGCTCACCAACTTAGATGGAAAAGCAGATGGAAAAATTCATTTTGGCGGACGTATTGAAAACCCTGTATTATTAGGTTCTGCTAAAATTCAAGATGCCTCATTAAAAGTGGATTATACTAAGGTACGTTACTTTATAAAAGAGGAAACCATTCAATTTACAAAAGAAGGAATCGATTTTGGAAATATCCAACTAACCGATCAATTAAATCGAAAGGCTTTATTTAAAGGTAAAATACGAAACGAGGGCTTTAAGCATTTGACCTATGACCTTGAAATGAGTAGCACTAAAATTGAACTGCTAAATATGGGGTCTGCTGACAACATTTATTTTTATGGTAATGCAGTTGGCAAAGTTGCTATGACCATTAAAGGCCCAGAGGAAAACATTAAAATGACTATCAATGCAGATGTGAATGACAGCTCCCATTTGTACATTCCCAATACCACCAGCAAAGAAGCTGGAAGCAACGATTTTATATTATTTAAAAAATATGGGAAAACAGGGGTAAAAAGCGCTGATATTCCAACCTACAATTTATCGGTAGACTTAGACCTATCGGCCAATAATAAAACCAAAATAGATGTGATTTTAGACGAATTAACGGGAGATATCATTAAGGCGAAGGGAAATGGTCGTTTAAAAATTAGAGCGGGTAATATTGAACCCTTAAACATCAGAGGAAAATACAATATTGAATCAGGAAATTACGACTTCAACTTTCAGTCTTTTATCAAAAAGCCATTTGAATTGATTCCTGAAGTTGGAAATTATATTGAATGGACTGGTAATCCATATGATGCAGAAATTCATGTGGATGCGCGTTACACTGCTGATCGTATTAGTTTAAATGAGTTGGTGGGCAGCGCTAATTTTAGCAATGCAGTAAAATCGTATCGCGGAAGCGTTTATGTGATTGCTGCACTAAGAAACAAACTATTCCAGCCAAATATTAAATTTAGCATCGCATTTCCTCAAGGCAATCCGATTAGCTCCGACAATGAATTTTCTCAATTCATCACAAGATTAGAAAGAGACGAAAATGAAATTTTAAAGCAAGTTTCCTTCTTAATTGTATTTAACTCATTCGCGCCCGTTGGATTTAGCACAGGCAATAGCAATAACGCCTACAGTATGACCTCCATTGGTATCAATACCATATCACAATTGTTGACCAAAGAAGTCAATAAATCAGTGACGAATTTATTGAAAAAAGTAACCGGCGATAATAGTTTGCGATTTGATATTGGATCATCCGTCTATAATAGTGGAAATTTATTAGACCCCACTGGATCAGGCATTCCCATTAACGCCAATAAAATTGACCGTCAAAGAGTGAATTTAAAATTGGGCAGAAGCTTTTTAAATGACAAAGTAATTATTAATGTGGGTGGCGACTTAGATTTTAATGTTCGCAGCAGCACTAATATTCAAAATGATAATTTACAATGGTTGCCTGATTTAAATATTGAGTTTATCTTAACGAGGGATCGTAAATTAAGAGCGATTGTATTTAATAGAAATAGCCTTGATATAAATGGAAGTAGTTTGGGCCGTCGTAATAGACAAGGGGTAAGTATCTCCTACCGAAAAGATTTTGAGAAATTCTTATTTTAGTTCCACAACAAAAAGAAATCACTTATTTGCATTCGCTACAAACCACTCCGTAGCTAAAGCGTATCCTTTTAATCCCAGGCCCACAATGGAACCTACTGACTTTGCAGATACATGGGAAATTTTTCTGAAGTCCTCCCTAGCATGTACATTACTAATATGTACTTCAATCACAGGTGTTTTAATTGCAGCTACAGCATCGCCAATGGCCACAGAAGTATGGGTATAGGCCGCAGGATTTAATATAATCCCATCTTGGTTAAACCCGAATTGTTGAATAGCGTTTACCAACTCCCCTTCCACATTCGATTGAAAATAAGTGAAGTTGACTTGTGGAAAATCTTTTTTTAACTGCGCAAAAAAATCATCAAAAGTTTCATTGCCATAAACTCCTGGCTCACGCATTCCTAATAAATTTAAATTAGGCCCGTTGATGATCGTAATATTTGGCATAGTAACAAATTGAAATGCTTAAAATAAGTAAAGATAAATTGAATATCGATTATCCTTTTATGGTTGCTAGATTAATTAGTCTTCATTAAAGATACAAAATCATCAAACAAATACCTGCTATCATGCGGACCCGGTGTAGCTTCAGGATGATACTGCACACTAAATGCTGGACGATCATTCAGCTTGATACCTTCAATAGAATCATCATTTAAATTCACATGTGATATGGTTACATTCGGATGTTTGCGCACTGCTTCAGGATCCACACCGAACCCGTGGTTTTGTGTAGTGATTTCACATAAGCCTGTGATCACATTTTTAACTGGGTGATTTAAACCACGGTGACCATGGTGCATTTTGAAAGTAGGAATATCATTGGCAAGTGCTAATAACTGATGCCCTAAGCAAATACCAAAAACTGGTTTTTTCTCATTCAACACTTCCTTAATTGTTTTGATTGCGTAATCCATCGGCGCTGGATCACCAGGACCATTGGATAAAAAATATCCTGTAGGATTAAATGCCTTTAAGGTCGCAAAATCAGTTTTTGCAGGATGCACTCTTACATGCGCGCCTCTTTCCACCAAGCATTGTAAAATATGTTCTTTCACGCCAAAGTCTAAAACAGAAACTTTGATCGCTGAATTTTTATCGCCTAATTCGTATACTTCTTTGGTACTCACCGTACTCGCTAATTCAAGTCCATCCATACTCGGCACTTTAGCTAATTGTGCTTTTAAAGCAGCCACATCTAAATTATCAGAGGAGATAATACAATTCATTGCACCTTGTTGACGTACATGTGCCACGAGCGCCCTTGTATCTAATCCTTCAATGGAAACAATATTATTATTAATTAAGTACTCATTCAAATTACCATCTGCCATTAAACGACTATACTTCTCTTCTAAGTTGCGTCCGATTAATCCATGAATTTTTACAGATTTACTTTCAACATCCGTTGATTTAACACCATAATTTCCAACATGTACATTATTCATGATAATGACTTGACCCGTGTAACTCGGGTCCGTAAAAACTTCTTGGTAGCCTGTCATCCCCGTATTAAAACAAATCTCACCAGTCGTTGTACCAATTTTACCAAAAGCTTGACCGTGAAATACATTACCATCAGCTAAAACTAAAATTGCAGGTTGTGAAGTCATTGTATTGGTGTTTTGTTATGCAAAAAAAGAAACAATTTTTTACTTTTCCATAATAACTTTTGAACATATTGTTTATTCCCCTTTTTAAGCCCATTTTAGGCAAAAAAAAGGCAAGACTGAAGTCTTGCCTTATATGTCAAATAATTATGATCATTATTCAGCAGGTGTTGCTTCATCTGTAGCAGCAGGTGCTTCAGTTGTAGGTGCTTCTGCTTCAGCTGCGGCTTTTTTAGGCGCTGCAGTTGCTTTACTACGACGTGTTTTTTTAGCTGGTTCAGCTGCAGTAGCGATAGAATTACCGTAAATTTCATTGAAATCAACTAATTCGATCATTGCTTTTTCAGCATTATCACCTGGACGTATACCTAATTTGATAATTCTAGTATAGCCACCTGGACGTGTAGCAATTTTAGGCGCTACTACTGTAAATAATTCTTTTACAGCAGTTTTATCGTTTAAATAGCTAAACACCACTCTGTGGTTGTGCATGATTTCTTCCTTGTTCGCCGATTTTTTAGTTTTAGTAATCAATGGCTCAACATATTTTCTTAAAGCTTTCGCTTTTGCTAATGTTGTAACAATACGCTTGTGCGTAATAATTTGACAAGCAAGGTTCATTAATAAAGCATCTCTGTGTGCCTTTTTACGACCTAAGTTGTTTTGTTTGTCTCCGTGACGCATGACTTTTAAATTTTATCCTCACACCGTGTCAGGAATTGTGAGGTTTGAGCTTTCGCTCGGTTAT
>Ga0208975_1001406_pt1 | contig 10190 bp, 15 predicted proteins | sample GreLakmeER78MSRF_FD_187700 | JGI IMG/M metagenome (GOLD analysis project Ga0208975, IMG submission 187700) | Freshwater lentic microbial communities from great Laurentian Lakes, MI, USA - Great Lakes metaG ER78MSRF (SPAdes) | ecosystem: Environmental > Aquatic > Freshwater > Lake | place: Great...
TTAATCCTTAAATCTTCTATACTTTTTATAGATTTAAGAAGCATTTTTCTTGATGCTTTTGTGATGTTGACTTTCATTATATTTATTTTTTGATTGTGATTGTTTAGTAAAGATAATTCTTTTTTTAATACAAAGAACACTTTTTTAATCTTTTTTAAAATATTTCTTTGCGTTTACCCATAAAAAGAACCCCCAAAGTAGAAACAATGGGGGAAAATCACATATTTAAACACAAAAAAACAATCAGATGTCATTGGTAAATAGCATTTCGTGCATACTTTTTACTGAAAATTCAAGCATCTCAAGACACATTATTTTGATATTTTGTGACATTTCTACCTCCTCTCTTGTCATTGGGTTAGAAGATTCCAGCATTGTTAGGACCTCAACTGATGCGTGTATGATTTCAGGATAGGTGAACCCTATCTCTTCCTCAATATATTCAACCTCTTCTTCTTCGCCTAAAATGAGGTCCTCTTCCATCTTAAAGAATCTTTCCTTTATGAATCCTTTTATTTCTTACTTCAAAGTCTTGACCATTAATGTCAACTATTGCGAATCCGTGATTCCATTTATTTATAGGGAGGTATGCTGGATGCAACTCAGATAAGCAACCTACTGACCAGGTTGTAGTTAGTTCGCCATTCATATTGCTTTCCGAATGTTCACTGCTACAATGGTTATGACCTTGCATAGCACTTACCTTACCTTTTAAAAACAATCCCCTCGCAATGTTTACTGGACTAAATACTGATCCTCCGAACTCATGCCCATGAATAATATTTAAGTCACCTGCTTTCATTATACGCTTGTCCTTAATTATCTCTATTCCTTCTGCCCTTGACTTGATGATGTTCTCCAATTCAAACTCCTCAACACCAACAATCTCATGTGCCTTCATCCAAAGGAAATGGAAGTACCTTTCTTCGTGGTTACCAATTTTGAAATAAATCTTTGCATCAAATGTACTTTTAAGCACATCCATAAACTCCTTGAAAGTCTTTAGTTCGTGTGCAAATGACCTTGCCTTTGGGTCTTTTGAAAACCTACTTAATCCAAAGAAATCTAACGTATCACCATTCAAAAGTATGGCATCGGGTTTTTCACCTTTAGCATAATCAAAAGCACAAGTAATTGCATCAATAGAGTGATAAGGGATGTGGATGTCGGAAAGAACTAACAACCGCTTTGCTTTTAGTTCATAAGGTTGGTATATTGCCTCATCCGATTCAGGCAAACTATAAGGGTTTTTCGGTCTATCAGGCACAACTTTTGTTGTTAGAATTTTATTTCCTTTACCTATTTTATTTTCAATTGACCTCAAAACAGTTCTTGCATTGTCTATGCTTGTAAATAGCAAAGAATTTTCTGCATACATTATCCGTGCAAGTTTAAGGGTTGGCATTTCCCAACCATATTTCTCACGATATTCTCTTGCGACATTCACATTGCTCATTTGAAATAAAGATTAGATTCTGCTTCCCTTCTGCGTGTAAGACCTGCAAGAACCTTGCCACCTGCCTTGTTCCACTTTGCAAACTCTGCCCTTATGGTTTGATCATTGTGATTGGCATTTACCTTTTTAAGTAGTGTTGACTTCTGAAGATTTGCTATGCCACAATTATATGAGAAAGAAACTAAACTGGCGAATTGGTTATCAGTTACGTTTGACATTACTAATTTTGCAACCTTTGCAGCAAACTCATTTGCTATTATTTCAAAGAGTTGGTCTGCCTTTTCTTGAGTTATTGCGTGACCTGGCAAGACTGGTTTACCATCTTCGTAAAACGTATTGCCATAACCTATGGTCCACTTTTTAGCAGAGCATTGGTATGCCTTCAACTTGCATCCTTCAAACTCTTTAATCAAGTCAGCACCTTCCTTGTTTAGTTTCATAGTTTAGATTTGATATAAAAGTATGCACCAATTACACCAATCAATAAAAATATCCATAACTGCCTTTTCTTTGCCTTCCTTTCCCAACATATCACCTCATTACTTAAACGTGCTGAATCGGTCTTTAATAACCTCACACGGGCATTATCAACTATGTATGATTTCAAGGTATCGTGAATGGTTACCGACTTGATTATATCCCTTGTTTTCCACTTGGTAAAGTAAACAGAATCGTTTACTATTTGCGTATATGTTTCCGTATCTATTCTTACCAATGTATCAACCTCAATCAAGGTATCTGACTTGGTGATGAACGTAGTATCATTCGCACACCATCCCCCTGCAACTATAACCTTCGCAATCTGCTCTAACTTGTCCTGATCTCTCAACACTTGCTTTACTGGATTACAACCAATCAATAGAATGAGTAAAAATATGTACTTCATTTCTTAAATATTTTTTCGGCAGATGAGAACCCAAGTGCAGAACCAACAATGAACGTAACCGCAAAGATAGATGCATCGTTAGGCTTTGCAATCATAGTGGCACAAAGTGACAAAGTGCCAATGATGGCACAAAGTCTTTTCATACTTAAACGATTGCTTTCTTCTGTAAAGAACTGCCTCACCTTTTTAATTCTTTATACATCCGATAAACATTGTAGACTATTGTTGAAATCCCTGCTAAAATGGCAACGACTACACCGACTTGACTTAGTGCAAGGTCTGCCCAAAGTTTAATTAGTATAGTCGCTACACACATTCCAATGCTCTTGCTATCCATTTTCGTTTTTCTCTTTTTGTAGTTCTTCGCCAATCTTAGCATTTGTTTCTTGGAGTTGCTTCTGAAGGTATTCAATCTGAGCAAGGATGTCGTAGGCTTGTGCCTTGAGTTCTACAAGTGTCATAGTATTTAATTTAAGGTAAAATTACTAAATTAAGTTTATCCGCTGACCATTGATAAATCCAAGCATTGATTGCCATTGCAGGTTGGTCTCCCCAATTAATGTAATCCTGTCCATCTATTGTCAGATTGGATTGAGCAACTTGCTCACCCATAGATTCTACACCTTCAGCATCCACTACTTTGGTGAATAATGCCCAATAGTTCGTAGCACTATTTTCATAGTTGTCATTGATGCAAGTCACTTGAAAATACTCTGCTGATTTGCTTTCGCCATTTACCCAAATTGTTACGGGTTGAATTTGTTTTGCCATTTTTATTTATTTAAAGATTTGGAGGAAAAGGTGGTTGAGGTTTAGGAACGTACTCGCCTTGCGGACAAGATAGCAACCATTCATATTGTGTACCAATTAATGTACGTTTGTCATCATCGGTTAGAAATGTAAACCAAATATCATTGATGTCTTGTACGCAATTAAAGATTTCAAATGGTGCATAGTATTGCCCTTGAATTGTATCTTTCTGCTCTATTGTTAAAATATAACCAATCATACTTGTCTGCTTAAAGAAGTTTGAAATGTTTGAACTGCATTATAGAAATCTGATATTTGTGTATTAGTTAATCCATCTCCTATGGAACTAAACGCACATTGTTTGCTGCCGTACAAAATTGGACCTATTGTAGGCGCACCAAAATTTGTACTATTGTAAGCCGCTAATAATATTTTTGAATCATGTAAATTATTAGCATTTGTAGTAGTTGATGATACTATAGTTGTAACTCCGTTTTTAATTAAAATACGGTCACTTGTACTTCTTATAGAACCAACATATAAACCTTGAGAGTTTGTTTGTGATGATGCAGATATTCTAACAACACCACTTGAATTACTACTATCAAATGCTGCTGTATCACCTGACCGCCTTAAAAACATTGAGTTAGAATATTGTCCAGCAGGTTGTCCGCATCCCATATCAAAATCAGATGCAATTGCATTATTGCTTCTTGAATAATAACTTAAATGAAATGATGCAGGTGTCAAAATAGCATTTGGAATTAAATCGGTGTCCATGTAGGCACTTGCTCCATTAGGTGTAACACCTGTTGATGCAAAAGTCCATCCACTTGAAAATGTTCCCGTAAAGGAACTGCTCTTTAAATTTTGTACACAAGCAGCAGCACTTGCTCCGACCATTGGATAGATTGCTTTCATTAATGTCCAAATTCCTGCTGACTTTAAACTTGCTACCAATGTAGTAACTGCATCTTCTTCAGTTTGCGTTAATGAACCACCAGCAGCACTAACTCTACTAAAAAATGCTTGTGCATCTGTGTCACCTGATGTTCCTGATTGCGTTTGTATTATTGCAGATATTTGCCCCGTTCTTGTTTTTAAATCAAACCTACTCATTATGAAATACGATTTACATATCCAACAATGTTTATCACATTTGTAGTTCCTGCAAAAGCAGTTATTGTCCTTGCTGCTGAACCTGTACCAACTAATGTCAATCCTGCAACGCAAATAGTCAAACCGCTTTTTGACGGTATTGAGAGAATTATGTTTTGGTCAGGTGCAGTTGTAGAACCAAACTCAATCGTTAGGTTTACTGCTGATGCTGATGTATTCGTTGCATACAACCAAACCTCATCAATGATTGATGCACTTGTTCCCGTTGCGTGAATCGTTGTTCCTGTTGTTGCGGTTGCTACAACCTTGATGGGCATCCCACCCGTTGAACCCGATAATAATGTTTTTGCTATTGCCATTGTTTATGTTTTTATTTTATCCGTAAACTTGTGAAATCAATGCGACTTGTAACTCATCAATAGAACCACCACCTCCACCGCTTGAACTTATAGTACCTCCGCTAATTGTTATGTTTGTCCCTGCCGTTATTACTGAACCATCCGCAGCAAGAATTTGAGCAGATGTACCACCCGACTTGATGAATGATGATGCGGTTAAAGTACCCCCTAAATAATTCGGTGCAGTCCCCGCCCCATACAATCCCCAACCGCTGTTGTTTGACCATTCAATGCTACGCCAATCAGCAGCAGCGGTTAAGGAAGGAATAACATACAATCCCCTTGTGATGCCGTTTGCGCCGCCTGTTTGGTTTATTGGTGGTGCTATTGTTACGCTTGAATGTGATGCAGTTCCGCTTGTTGGATTAAATGCTTTAGATACAAGAATAGTATGAACTGAACCGCTTGTCTGAACGAAATTATCTCCATGAAAACTGAAAGCACCAAATGTTGCAGCTTGTGTTGTTGTGTAGTTATAAAATTGAGTATTTGTTCCGCTTATACTTGCTGCTCCTTGACTTGTAGTAAACATTGAAAAAAACAAACCATTTGAACCCGATAGTTTATAATATCCACTATTGTTAATTGTAAACAAATCAGTACCACCACTATTCTGCACCAACAACGCACTTGTCGCACTTGTTGCTCCACTCCCCTTTATAAACGCATCACCCTGCACCTGCAAACGCTGACCGCCATCGGTTGCTCCTGTGTTGATTCCAACATTACCCGTTGCAGTAAATATCCTTACTCTTTCATTTGCTCCATTAGTATTTAACAATAAATCACTTGATGATTGTAACACTAAATTATTGCTTGAACCAACTGTTCTAATTGTAGCAGCAACTCCATTCCTAAAAAATTCTATAACAGAAGCATTTGCTCTTAAATAATTATCACTCGTTAATGTAGCACCTCCTAAAAAGAAAGGATATAAAGAAGTATTATTGTTAGGTGTTACTATCAATAAAGCATCATTAACAGTTGATTTAACAATGTGTAAACTTGCACTTGGTGCATTAGTCCCAATCCCCAATCTCCCGTTAGCATTATCCCAAAACAAATTATTATTCCCTGCCTGTGCTGATGCTCCATTCCAATAAGCAACTTGTCCCGTTGCACCCGTACCCGTTACGGGATTAGTAATGGTGTTCTGCTTGTTATTAAATGTAGTCCAATCGGTACTACTCAATGCTCCCGTAGTGCTACCGCTTGCAAGTGCAAGTGATAAAATTTGACCACTTAAACTTAACCCGTTTGCCGTTCCTATAGTTACCGCATCGTGTGTTGCTATGGTATAAGTTCTATCCGCAGACAAGTCCTGCGTAGTGCCGTTGATGGTTATTGTCCTTAAATTGGTAACGGGTGTAAATCCTAATGCCGTTGTAACATTGCCACTTGTTATGCCTGTGATATATGCCGATGAATCAACCGAACCATCTGCCTTTAAAAATTGCGATGATGTGCCACCGCTTTTAATTAGTGATGCAGCGGTTAAAGTGAATGCTCCCAAGTTAACATCACCCGTTGCACCCGTATATGGAACACCAACACCATCTACCGCCCAATAAGTATCGTAATTTGTACCGCTTAACTTCTTTAACACTTGGTTCGTAGTGCCACCAACGGGAACACCTTGCCCCGCAGGACCTTGTGGACCTGCTGCGTTGCTTACGTTAACAACTATGTCCTCGGTTGTTTCAGTTACTATAACTAAATCATTCGTTACATTTACATCAATGCTCATCTCTTATGGTTTAGTTACATCATCATAAACAATAAAATCACCTTCCAAATATGTCTTAACAGTAGTATCAGAAAAAGTTACCTGCAAATCATAAACGTAATTCCCCTTGTCAATGTTTACCAACTTGCTTACTGTGATCTGATTATTACTTGCACCTCCAATAGTCACACCGCTTCCATTTGTTAAGGTCAAAGCAAGAGTACCTCCACATCCTTTGCGGACCTGAATATAAACAGTTGCTCCTACTAAACTAATCGGGGTAGTATCTGCCAATAGAGTGAACACCTGCTGCCAAGTATCATTCCTCCAAATCTGAATATCAAGTTTACCTGGTCTGAAATCTGATGCCATTATCTTTTATTTTAAATAGATTTATGATGGGTAAGTGTAATCTGTTGGTACTTCACAACGATTCTGCAAATATGGTAAGTCAAGTGCAATGGTTGCACTAACTCCTGCAAGATACTCAGGTGTGTCCTCTGTAAAAAAATCAAGTGTAACCGAATCTTGAAGCACAAAGTCAAACTCATTAAAGTGTAATTGTGCAATGATATCTTGTGCCGTTAGTAATTGGTCAGACAAGACCTCTTGCTCATTGGATTGCTCAGGAAGTACCCTATCGCAAAAAAACAATGTGAAGTTAATAGTTGAACTCTTGCCATTGATAGATGCACCCGTTAGGTCAAAGAATAAAGCAGGGTAAACATTGTCAGTACCCTTGCTCAAGAAATCAAAAGCGTTGCCGTAATAGGTTGTCTTGATTTGTTGATGGGCATTTCCCAAGTCCTCTATTGTCTTTATTGTTTGATTTAGAGTCATCCTTTTTTATTTTTTCAAGATAGACACGAAGTTTCTCTTGGTTCTTTTTTGTATAAGTTTTATTCGCCACAACAACGATTTATATCTCCTTGATATTTTTCTTCAAATGTTTTGTATCTGCCACAATCGTAATCACCCAAATAAATCGTAGTAGTGTAGGCATCATTGTCGGGGACAATGGTATCTACTCCAGTACCTGGATTAATATACTCAGGGTATTTTGCACTCGCTTGGGATTCTTGCTTGAGAAACTTGATTAACCTTTGCTTGTAAAACTCTGCCCTTGCCCCGTACCTATTCGCTACATCTGCCAACTCCGATGCACTCGGTTCGGTTTGGTTATCTCCCGACTTCCTTACCACTCCTTTGTTATAGAATTGGTAAGATAACGCCATAGGCAACTCACTCATAACATAGTAAACAAGACAAGGTGTTATGTAGGTGTTCAGCAATGTTTCCTCATCGCAATCTAAATCACCGCACTCAATACCCGTTTGCAACTTCTCATAAAGTGCCGTTCCAAGTGCAGGAAGTATGTATGCATCCTGTGCATAAAGGATGTCGGGAAAGACCAACTTAGGGTCTACGTTAACGTGTAAACCTGTTCTATCCTTTATCGTATCTACTGATATAAAAAGTATATTTCTGCTCATCTTATTTCTTTTTTACAACTACGTTTCTTCTCCACTCGTGTCTGCAACTTGGTGAATCACCCCACCATCCACCGCCTCGGTCAAATACTGAATACCCAAGTCTTGCACTTAACAACTCAATTCCCTTTCTGCTCCAAAGTCTTTGCTCTCCGTATAACTTGCGACAAAAAGACCTTGAAGGATGTGCATTGGTATCTCTTTCACCACTTGGTACAATCGGTTTCCACTCGTAAGAATACTTAATCTCAAAGGTTGTTATATTCATATCATCAACCAACTTGCTTAATGGTTTAGTAAGTTTCCTTTCCTCAATCTTTGGGTCATAACTTACTGCACCCGATTCAACCAAGTAACTCAATCTTCCTTGTACAATATCCCTACTTTTACCCACCGCCTTTGCAATGTCATCAATACTTATCTTCCTGTCCTTGTCTATCAATGCAAGGATTTGCTTATCCAATGTCTTGTCTATCAAATCACCCTCTGCAAACGCTTCTTTGGCACTAAAAACCGCCTTTGATTGTATTATGTTATAATGCTCTTTAGGTTCACCAACCTCTCTGAATAAGCCTATAACAGTGTCCTCATCCAATGCAGAAAAACTGAAGTCCTCGGTCATTGGGTCTTCATCTATGCCGAGCATCGCATTAATCTCATTGTCATTCATTCCAAGACCTGACTTGAGCATAGTGACCGCAATCTCTTTGCTAATCTTACCCTGTGAGTATTGCCTTATCACTCTCATCAAGTGCTGGTATTGTCTACCGCTTAGGTTCTTGAGGTTATCGTTTACCTCAACTTGTTCTTGATTTGCTGATGGTTGAGTTGCTTCAGTTGGTGCATATTTTGCAACATCTATACCTGCTTTCTCAAGTAACCATTCTTTAGGAGCAATCTGCAAAAGTGCTGCCTCGCTTAACTCAAACCCAATCGGTTCAACTGGTATAATGCTGATTTCTGAAGTAGCACCCTTTAGGACTGCTAACTGATTAAAGATTGATTCAAGGAACTGTTGTTTGTCGTTACAATATGTACTCTTAAAAATTTCGTAACTGTCCCTCATCTGAGTCCGACTGCCCAACTGCCCAGGTTCGGCAATACCAAAAAGACTTGGTGAGGTAATCTGATGACCAGCAAACAAATTGTTTTGTATAATCAAGTCAACCCTTGTGAAATCCTCTTTAGTGATATCACTTGCACCAAGGTCTTCAATGATTGGTTTCCTTGCAGGATCAGTGGTAAAGGAAAGAATAAACTTTTTACCATCACTACCGCTAAACCTATCAGTAAATCTCCTTTCAATGTTCCTCTTCTCATCGGGAGAAGGTTCACCATTGGGAAGCGTAATAAGTTTGGATGCACTGAATCCCGTTTGAGCATTCCCCAAAACGTGTCTGCTGACTTCTATATCAGATTCAATATAGTTCAATGCACCCATATAACCTGGCAGAGCATAAGTGTCCAAACCTGGTCTATACTCCTTTATATAAAGTATCTGCTTCCCCTGCCTGACCTTCGTGTTAAATGCCATCAATGGGATTAACTCATCCTTTCTCTCATTCCAATCCTTCTTGTACCAAAACTGAGTATTGTCTGTATTGGACCTGATCTTGGTATAGTCAATGTGTAAGACATCGGTTAACTGACCACCCGTAACGGACCAAATCACCTCAAGGTATGCACCGCCAAAGATTTCAATGTCTATTGATACCTTCCTTGTCAATTCATTCAAGGATTCAAACTGATTCGGTTGTGCGATGAACTGGTCCGCAATAGGGTCTACCTCATCACTCTTCCATCCGTTTCCTATAATGTAGTTAACCTTACCTTTTACAATTGCGTTATGCTTGGCACTCTTGTTGTAAAGTTGCAAAAGGTAGTTTGGGTAATCGTTTCTCTCACCGAACTCAATGTAACCTTTACCCCTCTTCTCCCTGTACTCAGGTTGCCTTGCCTCTTGGAAATTCAATATGACTAAATCATTCATCATCGTGTTATGTATGTATTGTCAACCTCATATTGTGTGTACTCAAATGTGGTTGATGGTGACAGTTTCATTATGCCTTCTTCAAGCAATCCCGTTGCTTGGGTGTAGTCTACATTGTAAGCACTTGATTGCTCATAGACATAATACAACCACTCCCCCATATTACCCAATCCAAAATACTTAGGTACTTTGATGCTGAACTTGTTGTACCTATCCTTATAGATTGAAACATCAAGAGCAAACAAAAGCACAAAAGTAACCTCATCCCGTGTGGTCCTATTCACAAAACGAAACAAGTAATTAGGTGATGCAAGTGTCTGCTTCTCCGTTAAAGTAAGGTAAATGAACTCGGTTGCTCCTTGTGTGAGTTGTATC
>Ga0208975_1001410_pt1 | contig 10172 bp, 17 predicted proteins | sample GreLakmeER78MSRF_FD_187700 | JGI IMG/M metagenome (GOLD analysis project Ga0208975, IMG submission 187700) | Freshwater lentic microbial communities from great Laurentian Lakes, MI, USA - Great Lakes metaG ER78MSRF (SPAdes) | ecosystem: Environmental > Aquatic > Freshwater > Lake | place: Great...
GGTATCTGGCCTTGGTTCTCTTAACGCTTGTGGGTCATCCACTGGGTACATACCCAATTGAAGCTGCGGGTGGTCTTGCTCCCAACAAGTCTTGCATACCTTAATGCTAACTTGTTTGGTCTTAATTGTCAGCTTTTTTAGTTCTCTTAACTTATAGCGAAACCCACACCGATCACATTCGGCAATAGCATTTTTACCATTAGCAAACCTATTGCCCATAGCTAGAAGAACGACTCACGAGGAACAAAACGATCCGCTGCCTTTTCTCTATCTTCACCCGCCGCTAACTCCCAAGACTCGTCATACATAACTTTTAATGCCATAACGCGCTCTGGGGAAACTTCAGGTTTCTTTACTGCTAACATATATGCCAAACCTGCAGTCATGCAATTTAAAAAACGGAACGGTATGTCAACTACATTAGTACCTGTACCAGCGTCAAAAATCCTACGCATGCGCCAGTAATAAAATATGTAATACGGAGTTTGCGCTGTGCCTTGATCTGGCGCAGGCCATACATTAATCTGTGGGTTAGTGGCGGTAGCTGCCTCAGAACCGCTTTTTTGACCTGATTGTCTATTTACCCATACCTGAATTGGACGTCCTTGCGCAAGCTTGTTAGGAATAGTCGAGTAGGTAGACACCGAAATACGGGTAATGTTTAAGTCTGTTTGGTTCGGGCCTTGCGCAGAATCTGTACGAATAACTTGTTCAATTAAATCAACAGTATCGGCAGGTAAGTCATAGGTAGTAGTACCCTGAACCAAGTTAATCGAGCCTTGCTCTACAGTCCACAAGTTAATGCCACGGTTAGCCCACTCAGCCGTCATGAAGTTCAAGCTACGACGCGCCGTTCTAAAGTCATAGCCCGAGCGCAACTCTAAGCCACAACGCTCAAAGGCTTCCTCAAATATTTCATTGAGGGTTGGGTTAAACGTATTCGTGTCTGTTGTAAAAGCCATTATCTAAACCCTGCTGTTTTCTTTGCAATGCTTTTAGGTTGTGCCACAAACTGCTTTCCTGACTTCTTCCCTGCCCGCTTTGCCTTCGTCGTGGCGGCATACTCTGCTGGGCTTAACGCCTTGATTGCCTTTTCCGGGAGGTAACGCTCCCCGGTCTTTGACGATGGCTTTCCGCTTTTGGTTGTCCATTTCTGGTCACCCCAATTTTTAAGCGATTGTTGCGGAGCTTTCATCTCATATTACCTCGTGTTTTACCACGCTGTGCTATACCGTCTGCACGAGATGATGCGGACTTTACAACACCGCCTTTTTTTTTGTTAACCAACGCTTCGTAGCCAGCAGTACGCGCTACGCCCCCTATTATGTCGTCCACCAAGTTGTTCAACTTTTCTTTCGGTGTACTCTTACTTTTTTGAATGCTATCTTTAATTGCTTGTATTTGCGCGTTTGTTGTACTTCTTGCCAACGCTTTTTTTTCGGCAAACGTCATATCATCAAAAGACATGAGGTCTTTAAGATTTTTTCTGTGTAATGCTTGTGGTGTTGCTGAACCAATTTCAGGAGCAACTCCTCGAAATTTCGTTGGGGTTCCAACAAAATTTTTTAATTGTTTTGCTGCGCCGCCGGGACCAATCAACATAAATTCTGGTGCTGAAGTTTCTAACGCCTGTTCGCGCTCTAACTGACGACGGTATGCTGGGTCGCGCATGTCCCGTGAGGGCTTATCCATCACTGACCCACCATCATCAAATTTTTTGCGTGTTTTCATTCCGCCTTAATCCCTGTAACCACCACCTGCTGCTTTATATTTCTTAGCGACAAGCTGCGCTTTACGAGCTGACCACTGTCCTGCGCCTGTGCCCTGCGTTGCTGCGGCTTTCACTTGGCTAACAATACGTTTACGCAAGCTTGGTTTAGTGTAGTTACCAGCGGCATTAACCTTCCCGCCCTCTTTATACTGGGTGAAGTCGGTGTCATCCCGACGCTTCTTCTTTTTAGCGCCGGGCATTTTGGAAGGGTTAATGTCACCCATACCGCGTGAGGCCATCATTAGCAGGACCGTCCGCCTTTGTTCATCTTCTTAGGCATACCACCGTTTTTCATACCGCCCATAGTAACTTGCTTGGCCTTAGTCTTACCTTTAGAAGCGATGCCATCAGCCGACTTGTGACCACCAGCCAAACCACCAGAAGCCATCTTTTTCATAGCCATGCCGCCGGTTTTCATTTTGCCTTTGCCGTCTGCTGCAAAAGCTGGAACTTTTTGACCATCCTTCATAACCATAGGCATACCGCCATCAGCGTAACCGCCCATAGACATCTTTTTCATACCAGCCATTTCAGACTCCTCATGTTTAATCATAGATTTAGGAGCGCCCTTCTTTTTCATGAAAGACACTTCTTTTTTGACCATACTTTTTGATTCTGCTTTCATCTCACCACCCCCACTAAATTTTTTGCCCTTATCGGCATTAAGAAATTCTTTACCAACGCTTTGCGGTATTTTAGTTTTCTTTGCTATGGCTGGATTATTTGCTACCGCAGCCATAAGATTGTGTTGTTTTTTACTAACACTCGGCATTATTTATATCCCGTCATTATGCCACCTTGTGCAGCGTTAAAGGTACTCATGTCTTGACGTATAGGTTGCCCTTGTGGTGCGGGCTGACCTTGTGGTGCGGGTTGTCCTTGTTGCGCTTGTCTAGCTTGAAGCATGGCTAAAAGTTGTGGGGGTATACCTTGTGGCATACCTTGTGGCATACCTTGTGGCATACCTTGTTGTCCTTGACCCATACCTTGCTGCTGGTACGGATTAAACGGACTCATTCTTTGTTGCGCTTGTTGTTGCTGCATGTACTGCATCTGCGCCATTTGCGCAGGGGACATCTGTTGAGTTTGGTCGCCGCCCGCACCTATCATAGTAGTCTGCGCTTGCTGACTTGTAGGGCCTTGAGACATACCTACTGGAGCAGACATATTCTCTGTCATTCGAAAATACGGATTTGCATAACTCTGCCGTGGGTCTTGGCGCTGAGCCATTTCTTGCATGTACTGCTGTTGATATTGTTGTAATTGTTGCTGTTGCGCTGCTTGCTGCTGGGCTGTTTGTTGAGATTCTGCGGCTCTATTAGCAATTGCTTTTTGTTTTGTGGCTTCTATTAATGGGGCTTGTCTTTCCTGATACTGCTTATCAAGAATGCCTCTACCTTGCGCTTGTATTTTTTCTATTTCAGCATTGGCCCTATCAATAGCGGCTTGATTGCTACCGCCCAGACCTTGATACACAGGCATGTTAGCTTGTTTCTGAAGCTTCGCTATCTGCGCTGCTTGCGCTGCGTTTAAACCTTGATCGTTATAGGTAGTCGCAGCTTTTTGTGCAGCGGCGGCTTTTTCAGCTTTGCTTTGTTTAGGTGCTCTAGCCATAGTTAGGCCCTCGTCTTCCCACGAATAGCACAGCCATCGGCGCGAGCGGAAGCGGATTTAACAGAACCACCTTTTTTCATGTATCGCGGGTCAAGCTTTTGTGGCATTGCTGACGACATACCGCTTCCTAACTGCATGTTTGCCTTTTCCGCCATTTTAGCGGCTGCCTCTGCTGGCGTAGGCATACCAGCGGGCATTGGTCTACCAGCGGGCATAGCTGGAGCAGGCATCGGTTTAGGAGGCGCAGGAGGTGGCGGAGGTGGGCGCGAACCGACTTGCGGTGGCATAGGTTTAGGAGGCATTGTCCTTGCAGGTGCAGGACGGCTACCCATACCACCTAAAGCCATCTTTTTAACTTTCACATCGCCTCCTTTAGCTTTCTTTACGGGCTTCATTAAGTCTTCAAGACTTTTACCACTCGGCTTACTTGGAAGCGTTTCCGTTGAATCTTTAAGACTTTTACCACTTGGCTTACTTGGAAGAAGTTGTTCGCCTGTAACAGTTTTAGACGCTTCATCTGCGCCTTTACGATTCGCGGCATCCATCTTGGCGTATAGAGCATCTAACTCAGGTACATCTTTACCTTTAGCTCGTTGCGCTTCAAGCTCGCGTATACGAGCTTCCATTTTTGCGAGATTGTCAGCCATTAACAAACCTTCCCGCGAGTCTTACCACGCTGAGCTATACCATCGCCACGAGATGAAGCAGAGCCGCCTTTAGCCATTTTTATAGAGCCACCAGCTTTTTTGCCTTCTTCCTTTTTCTTCGCTTTTGCTGCGGCAACTCGGTCGGCTTGGGATTCACTTCTAGCGCTAAATGTTCCACTTAATGCTTTATGAATGCCAGCAAAAGCGTTATAAGGGCCAATACCGTATTTCTTTTCTTCTTTCTTCTTATCAGGTGCAGCGGCTTCTTTCTTGTTCTTTTCTAACTGCTTACGAAGTTTTTCTTGATCTTCGTCATCTTGTTCAGCGCGTTTTTTAATTGCAGCTTTTTCTTCGTCGCTAATTTTTGTAGACACGGAGTAAGGTGTTGGTTTTGATTTAGACTCAGATTTGCCCGGCAAATTTTTAGGTTTATCTTTATCTTTTGAAACACCCGGTAAAGGTTTAGCGTCTTCACCAACATTCTTTTTAGGCGCATCAACTTCACGCTTTTCTTTCTTAGGCGCATTACTTCTACCGCCGCCACCGCTAGTTTTAGGACCAGTTGTACTAATATGCCCGCCACCTTCAGGTTTATCCGTATAAGACTTTGTGTCAAACTTGCTAAAATCTACCTTAGTTTCTGCTTTAGGCTCAGCTTTAGGCTCAGCCTTACGACCGATCTGTTCTTCAATAGTGCGAGCGCGACGACCGTCGCCGCCTACAGACTCTAAATCTTTAAACTTAGATTCATCGCGTCCACCGCCAAACAAACCAGACAGTTTGCCTTTAATGTCATCCGTAGAGTAATAACGCTGCTCTTGTGGGTTGCGATCAAAAGGGTTAGCTTTACCCGCCGTGTACTTACGACCGTCTTCGTCTTCACGATATTTAATTTTAGAGCCGCCAAGACCCTCATCTTCTTCGCGGTAGACTACGCTGCCTTCGTCACCGGCGAATTTTTTAACTTTGCGTTTCATGGTTTATCCTTAAATAGTTTGATTATCCCTTTGACGGTATCTGTTTCATAGATACGAAGGCTTAGCCAAATAATAGTAAGTAAGCCGCCAACTAAAGCAACAAGGGGAGGGAACCATGACATGAAGCCACTTACCCCTACAACCACCGCCGCGCCGTCAGTCATTACTTTGATGTCGTGAGTATCCATGTCAACACTTCCATGCTCTAAGAGATTTATTAATACGGCTGTTTGGGTCGTTCGCCGTCTTGGAGGAAGTCAGTTTTTTCTTCATACCTGTCATGCGCGCACAGAAGGAGTCCTTGCGGGAACCGCCCTCTGGTTGTGGAGCTTTCAACCCCGGTTTCCCGGGGTTTGCTTTGTTGTAGGAGGCTCGCCCTTTGGCGTTCAAACCGCCCTTGTCGGACTTGCCCTCTTTCCTTGTCCATGCTGGGGTCTTAGCCATAGAACACCGTTACTTTTGCCGATGCTGGTAGCGTTACATGTACATTCGTTGTAAACAAAATACCTTCACCGGGGATTGGCAAACCAATAGGTTGTGTACCGGTTCCAATATTAAAGCGCAGTCGAATAGTGCCAGAAGCACCACCATCCCGAAAAATAATGTCCCCGGCTGTTCCGCCAGAAATGCATTGATAGCCTTTTAAGCGAGTGCGCTCAGACACTATAGTGCCTGTAGCCTCTATATGTGCCGATTTAACGTCTGTTTGCATCATGGTGATGCCCCCCTAATTAGTTTTGAGTCGAAGTAGGGTTAGCAGCGCCGTCAGAATTACGAACGATGTATTCAACAGTAACAGTGATCGTACCAGCAGTAGCATCAGCAGTAGCTGCTGTAAATGTACCAAAGATAATTGCGTCAGTGGTACCGATGTTGTCGTAAAGACCTGAAGTAGCTGCTGCGATGGTAGCTGGAGAAGTTTGAACCGCCGAAGTACCGGTGTTAACCGAAGCCATGTACAGGTTAGCTGTACCGCTGCTACCAATAGTAACGCCGCAGTTAGTTGCGCCGGTCAAAGCTACGTTAACTTCAAGGCCAAAACGAACGATCTTAGCGCCAGCAGGGAGCACAAACATCTGTTGCGCTGTGGGGCTTGCCAAAATTACGGAAGTAGGGGCTGTATAAGTCTGAGCAACAATAGTTGCGCCCATGTTGCGGATTGTGCCAGCAGTAGTGCCGGTTGTGTTTTTAACGGTGCCCAAGAGCCAAGGGCCAAGGTGTGTAGCAAAACCCATAATAAATTGTCCTCACATGCGAGTTAAGTGCGTCGATTTGCATGTAACAGGCCGGGAGCCATTCAACGCACCGGATTTCCCGGAATGGTGTTGTTATAACACAGCCGTAAAAAAGCGCAAGTACAATTTGCGCATTATGCCAGCTAAAGACAAAGAACACCGAAATGCTATTAATCGGGCGTCCTATACTCGAAATAAAGAGAAGCGGCAAAAAAAGAGTAGAGAGAGTAAAGCATTAGCTAAAGAAAAATGGAAAGCATTTAAAAGTACATTATCGTGTGTACAGTGTGGACAAAACCACCCAGCTACCCTAGACTTTCATCATATTGAAAGGCATCCTTCCAATCGTAAGGTTAACAAATTGTTAACTAATAAAGCTTATAAAAAGGCATCGGAAGAAGTCAAAAAGTGTAAGGTTCTGTGCAGTAATTGCCATCGTATACATCACCACAACGAGCGCCAAGAAAAAAAGAAAAAGGAGGCCGAAGCCTCCTTAAATCATACTACTTCAACCCACTCATCTGACTCTTCGTCATAGTAGTAAACGACTTCATCTTCGTCAACATACCAAACAGTGCCGTCTTCAGTAACTTCAGCCCAATCACCCAAGTCGTCATCGTAGTAGAACCAAACGTCCAACTCTTCGTCGTAAGACCAAATAACGCCATCTTCGTCGACGTCAAACTCTAAATCATATTCTTCATCAAGCTCTTCAACCAACTCTAAGTCCAACGCATCAAGCAAATCGTCCATATCAAACGCAAAAGTAATTGTTGCAATCATGATAATCTCCGTAGTCAAATTAGCAACCTCGCCCGGCTGCAAAAACTATCCTACACCACGATTATGACAAATCAAAATCAGCCAAATTTGAGCTATTAATGAATCACATGCGCTCTAATGACTCATAAGCGAGCAATCGGCGCTTTAATTTTCGTATCTCTTCGTCGCGTTCGTTTAGTTTTCTTTGCAGACTTTCGCTCAGACTATATGTTTCTGCAATTTTTTCAACGCGTGCGTGATGGTCGTCATACATCATTTTGTATAACCGCTCTGATGATTCAATTTGTTTTTGAATAAATCCGTTCATAAATACCTCTGTTTGTATAAAACGATAAAAAGGGGGCCGAAGCCCCCTTTTCTTTAAGCGCCTGCCGAGGCGTACATGCCCAGTGGGTCTGACCAACCGAACGAATAACGCTCACGAGACTTGTAACGTACGTTACCTGTATCGAAGTCACCATCCATCGAGTTAGCCAAAGGCGAACGAACAAAGTGCTTCATGCCGTTAGGAACGTCAGTGGTCAAGAACCATGCGTTTGTGTCGGTCAAGAAGTGATTGATCGTATAGCCTTCAGGAATCGAACCATTGTTCTTCAATGCGTTGATGTCGTTGTCAGTAGTGCCGACGCGGAGTTCGGTTTCCAACAGACGAGTAGCAACGAATTGGAGAGGAGGTGGAACAATCAGCTTTTTAGGTTTAGCAGCGATCAACAGGCCACGTTCATCAGTCCATGCAGCGATTTGAATAACAGCGTTTTCCAACGAAGTTTCGTTCAAGTCAGCAGGGGTTGATGGGATGTTGCTGTTGGTGCCACCAGAAACCAGTGGGTGTGCAGACGAGAATAGAGCAACACCGTCACCACCGGGGTAAGCAGCGGAGAAGCCGTTATTCAGGACGTTAGCACTTTTAACTTGCTTAGTGTACGACATAGCACGAGCCAAAGCCTTGGTGTAACGAGCAGACAAGCTGTCGTACAAGTTGTCCTCGATGGCCTCTTCGGTCAGCGAGAAACCCAAAGCAATAGTTTCGTGGTTGTATCGTGCTGTCCAAGCTTCTTGTGCGTTGTCGTAACGAATTGCACTACCTTCGTTCTTGACAGGTGCAGCACTGAAACCTGAAAGTTTAGTTTCTTCTTCAAAAGAACGCTCAGAGGTTTCAGTTTCGTAAATCTCTTTGTGTTCTTCGCCGTAACGAGCGTACTCTAAACCGAACAAAGCATTCAAGCCGGGGAGCAACTCTTTTAGTAGTTGTGCGCGTGAAATAGCCATTATTTATGCTCCTTATGTACTAGTGCCGCCAGTGGCGGAATAGTAACCGTGCAGACCTTGGTTCAACTTAACCAAGACTTCTGGGTACTGGGTGAATATGATTGTTGAACTTGCAACAAATGCTGTTGCAGGAGGCTGATTTAACACAACAGTTGTTGCGCCAACAGCAGCAGCGGTATCAACAAATACACCTGAAGCAATAACCTGACCATTAGACGCGAGTGAAGCAACGTCCGTTCCAACAGGAAGAGCAGCAGTCAACGCAGAAACAGTAATTGTGTTGGTAGAGATACTTGCGTATGTTGCAGTACCTAAACTAACAGCGGTATCAGGAACAACACCAACTATACGCAAAGGTAAAGTTGTGGTTACTGGGGTGTCAACAGGAGCCAAAACAGCATTTGCTGAATTACCAGTGTTAGTGCTGCCAGTATTGTTAATTGCCGATACGTTACAACCGACCATTGCGGTAGAAGCAGAAGCTATAACTACGCCAGAAGAACAAACAGCGGCTTTGAACACTGCATCTGGGTCATCAGATACGTAGGCTTGGCAGTCACCAGCCAAAGTGCCACCCGGCCAGTATTGAGCGAACTGCTTTTGCTTAGTTACTGGGTTAGTGTATGTGCAGCCCAAGAAAATACCAACGGTTTGATTTAGACCTGTGCCAGTAGATACTGAAGCACGAGTTAGTTGGCCACGATTAAGTACAACAAAATCGCCATAGAAAATGTCGGTTGCATAACCGTAAACGATAGGGTACATGCGGGTTGAACCTGCAAATACTTGTCCACCGATCAAATTCGCTGGCTGTAGGCCGTAAGGGGCCGATACGACAGGATAAGCCATAATTTGCTCCAAAAGTTAAAAATTAATTTCCTTTACCGAACGACGTCGTAGATTTCCGCTCATTAAACAGAGGCATACGAGGGTCATTCTCACGCATAAAACTATTGTCAATTGCAAGGGTCTGCGCCTGAGTCTGGTCGTTGAAGTGAGCGCTACGCTGTTCAACAAACTCTGATGGAGTCTTACAAAGCAATAATCCACCGATCTCGATGTTGTCCTTAAAGCGACTATTCGGATCGATTAGCAGTTGAAATTTTGGTTGTTCCGATACTTTTACTGGTTCCCAACCTTCGCGAAGCTTGCCTGACAAGTTGCGGGGGTCGGCTTGGTTCAAAGTCGAAACACGAATCCACCTATACGCAAAACCAGCTTGTTTGTCTGGTTCTGGGAGAGTCTCCGCAGGTGCCCACTGCTTGGGGCGTTCCTGTTGCGCACGGGTTTCTAATTCACGAGTAAGTCTGTTATCAGCCATTATCTGTTCTCCAATTTGAGCACTTCACGAGCATACTGCTCCGGTGTGAGTCTGAATTTTTTTGCCAGCGCTGCTTGTGTCGCGGTCAATTTAACGCTCTTCGGAGCCGTGCTTCGTTTAGCGGCTGCTACAACTGTACTCGGCTTTTTCTGAGGTCTTGTCTCAGGTTCCTCTTCTGAGGAAAATACTTCCGGAAACCGTCTGCGGATTGTTTTGTCAATCGTCGCGTAATATTCGTCAGTACCAATATATTCAGGGCCGTACTGTCGATATAATTTCTGGTGTAAACCTTTGGCTGCTTCAGTCATCTCCTCGTCTTTGTTGAACCAATTCGAGTTCTGACGCTGCCAATTTACAAATTTTGGATCAGGTTCTTGACTTGTGTTGTCAGGTTGTGATCTTTGCGGCAGTTTTACATCATTTTCTTGGTTTTGTAAAGTGGGTCGAAAGTTATTTGCACGATCCAACTTTAAAGTGGCATTTGTTAGCTTCTTCTGAGCTTCGACTAATTTCTCAGAATCTCCAGTATCGTAAGCATCACGGTACTCTCGTTCG
>Ga0208975_1001411_pt1 | contig 10171 bp, 12 predicted proteins | sample GreLakmeER78MSRF_FD_187700 | JGI IMG/M metagenome (GOLD analysis project Ga0208975, IMG submission 187700) | Freshwater lentic microbial communities from great Laurentian Lakes, MI, USA - Great Lakes metaG ER78MSRF (SPAdes) | ecosystem: Environmental > Aquatic > Freshwater > Lake | place: Great...
GAAGTTGCAGTTAAAGTTGCCCCAATTCCGTAACCACCAGAGGCATCAATGGTTCCAGCAGCGTAAGTTGTCGCTAGGTTTGCGGTCGTGGCGGCATCAACCGCCTCATGCGCATGGATACCAGCCGAGATGTTGTCGGCGTATTGCTTGGTTACTGCCTGCATCGCGCTTGACGGGTCTGCGCCAAGGGTGATTTGATTGATTGCCGTATTGGCGCTTGAGTCTCGCAGCACAATGGTGCTTACCGTTGCCGATGCGGTTGCGGTGGTCTGCGCGTTGAGAACGGTCAGCGTATTGCTGTTGCCGTCAATTGTCTTATTGGTCAGCGTCTGGGTGTCGCTTGTCCCGACAATGATCCCAGAAACGCCGTGAGTTGTGGAAAGTCCGGCATGAGTGCTGACCTTGGTCGTTGCGTCTGAAGCCGCAGATGAGATGGCATCCGACTCAGCAGTGTCGGCTTTTGCCTGAGCCCCGTCTGGGCTTTCGGTTGAGAAGGGTAGGGACGTCCACGCAGTGCTGCCAGTTCCAATCTTGAACTGCTTGTTGGTGCTGTCGTAGCCAATCTCGCCAGCCGCAAGGGTTGGGTTGACCGAGGCCCAGTTGGCCGCGGTGTCCCTTCTTGGCTTAATGATGTTTGGCATTACGCGCTCCCGCCGTCAATTGTCTCGTTGGCTATGCTCAAAGTATACCAGGAGACATTTGTTCCGTCTGTTGTCAAAAGTTTTCCGCTGTTGCTTGCCTGAGAGGGTAGCAGGGCATTGACTGCCCCGGTTGCGGTGGTCTGACCCGTGCCGCCGTAAGCAATGCCCACCGCTGATCCCTGCCATGTGCCAGTCCCAATCGTTCCAACGCTTGTTAGAGAAGAGGAAATCACGTTTGACCCGAGGGTGGTTGAGGACAAAACCGATGTTCCATTTATCTTGAATGTAGAACCGGTTGGAATGTTTACCGCCGTATCGCTTACAGTCAAGCCAACGGCAAGAGAGGCTCCCGCGTTTGGGACAACGAGGATTTGTATGTTTCCACCATTTACTAGATCGGTAAAATTCTCTGTAGCAACGGCACGAATTGCACCAGTAGTAGATGTGGCAAAGCCCGTAGCGCCGTACCCATGGAACGCAATCTCTCCGATAATGTCGCTGCTCTGGGTTGCGGTTGGGGATGCCGCAGTCCCCCTTGTCGCCCTGGCAACGAAGTGCGGATAGAATCCAGTCCCGTGAGCGTCAAGGACAATATTTGTGTCTGCCCCATCAGCCGAAACCCCTTGAATGACTGTAGTTGAGTTGTATGTTCCAAGCGCGGCAGGCGATCCTGCGTTGTTATCAACAACAATTTTCCCCGTAATAACTGGATTAGCCGAGGTTGCGTAGGGTGAAGTAATCCACTGTAAACCAGCTCCTTCTGTGGAGTTTGCAATAAGAATTTGATTGTTGCTACCAACAGAAAGCCCAACTGGTATTCCAGATGCTGACGCGGCAACAATTGATCCCTTCCCGCCAAGAACGCTTTTTGCAACTGCGGCGTCGGCGGTGGTGTTGGCAGAAAACGCCAGGTCGTATGCCTGCTTTACTGCTGATGCCGTGGCTGCCTTTGTTGTTGATGTGCTGCTGATCGTGGAGTCAAGATCAACTGCAACAGCATCGTTCACATCAATCTTAAGCCCGTCGCCATAATCTACATTTATTGTGTTTACTGATTTAGATAGACCGCTACCGGTTGTGATTCCGGAAAGACCAGTGAACTGACTCCATACAATGTTATCGGTCCCGATTATATGGGCAGACCAGTAGGATGTGGATGTTCCAAACGATGAAAGTATAAAGCCCTGCGACTTATTGATGCTTCCAGTTTCTGGATAAACATAAACGGCATCGCCGCTGGCAACCTGACCGGGGACACTGTTGTTTGCATCTAGCGCTCGAGTCAAGAGCCATGTGGTGGCGCCTGACCCTTGGCCTGTTACAGTATAAATACCGTTCTGCTTAGCATCCGATTGGTTTTTGACAAGCACCCTCTCGCCAGTTGACGCGAGGGTTCCGTCAATCTCAAGTCTTCCGTTTGTGGTTCCCGCCAGCGTTGCCCCAATCCCGTATCCATTTGATGCATCTGCTGTTCCGGCGGTATAGGTTGGGCTATTTGGAAGCACTGCAGCCGTGGCAGAGTGCACGCCAGCGTGCCAGTTTATGCCAGCGGCTATTTCGGCAACATATGCCCTCGTGGCAATGGTGGAAGTATCAACGTTGAGCGTGGCAGACCCGCTTGATGCACCCCCGGTAAGCCCCGTCCCAGCAACGACTTCGGTGATGTCTGCACCAGAGCCGCTTGGGGTGGTTATATCAACCCATGCTCCGCTGGCGCGAACGTAAATACGCTTACCCATTATGCACCCGCCGTTTCGGTATCTTCGTCAACAGCCTCTGGCTCTGGTCCCAAAATAGAATCCACTTCCTCTTTGATTAGTCCAAGCGCTAAGAGCTTTGCCCTAGCCAGCTCGGTAAATGCTGCTTGGGCTTCCTCCTTTTCGTTATTCTCCTGGTCCTTTAGCAATCGGATGTTCAGAGACGCTTGTACTTGGGCGGCCTCTTCTGCAGAAATTTCCTCTATTCTTTGCTCGCCAGTTTCAATATCAATTACAACTCTTTTCAAAGACATCATAATGGACCCTCACCATAAAGTTCTATCGTTAACCCTGCGGCCCATTGATTTGTAACCGCAAAACTAATAGCCGTAATTGCGGCCGTGTTATTCCAATGGAACGCTCCCGAGGACCACTGAACCCTGTCAGTTGCAGACTGACCCCCTCCAAGATAGTGACCGTTCTTTGGTAGGGTGGTTGAGGAATAATTAAAAATATTGATCTCGTAGTGCGCCGAGTTATCCCAGGTGTTGTTCTTCAGGGGCTGTATTCCTGGGCTAAGGTAAAAACCAGCGCCCCACCACGGGTAGTACGAGCTCGCGTCAAGGGTCAAAGTTTGTGACACGAAGTTGCTATATGAGCCGTTAAACTGCACTTGAACGTATGAAAGGTCTGAAGATGCACTCTTTCCGTTTCTAAGTATTATCCTAAGGTTCCTCCACCCCTGCGCAAGACCTGTTACGCCAAAGCTAGATGCTGCTGAGCTTAGTGTTCCAGAACCCAAAAGTTGACCGTCTTGCCTTGCCCAAGCCACCACGCTGCCAGACGTCACTACTAGCATATCGCCTTGATTTCCAATACCAAGCCGAGCAGGCGTGTTGGCAGCCGAGGCGTAGATGATGTCGCCAGTGGTCGTGGTCAGCGTCTTCGGGATTGCTCCGTTGGCAAGGTCATAGGCTGACTTCACTGCGGTAGCACTTGCCGCAACCGTGCTTGATGTGGTGCTAGTTGAATCGGTAAGCGTAGAAACTCCGGCAACATCGTCATCAGAGTCAATCCAGATGTCGCCATCGCTTGGGGAGGAAGGTGTGCCCGCCTGGTAATAGATCTCTCCGCCAGTCTCGGCAAGGTTAACCCAGGATGTGCCGTTATACACATAGACGGTATTAGCAACCGTGTCGTAATAGGCGTCGCCTGCCGCTGGGGACGACGGGGCCGTAGCCAGATTTGGCAGGGTTAGGCGCGTGCCAATGAATTTACTCATAGACCCTATTCTAACAGCCCGATGGCTGCGCCGCTAGTTACCCTATAATTGCGTAGCGGTACGTCCCAGCAAGGCTGATGGTGATTGTTGCGACGGTTGTGCTCGTGGCAACGACCTCTGCATAGACAAGCTCGTCGGATGCGTCGTAGATGCCAACCGTAATGTCCTTTGAGCCAAGGCTGTGGGTAATTGCCTTTGCCTCGCCAGCAGTCCAAGTGGCGCTGCCTGCCTTCTTGCGGGCAATGGTGAACCCCGACTCGGCAAGGGCGTCTCGAGCGGTAGATGCTGTCGTCTGGCCGGTACCACCGTTTGCAATGGCGATTGCGGTGCCGTTCCATGTTCCGGTGGCAATTGTGCCAACCGAGGTCAGGCTTGAGGCGGTAACCCCTGAGCCAAGAGTCGTCCCGCTAAGGACTTCCGTGCCGTTAATCCTGTATACCTTGCCGTTGGCAATGTTGACATGCTCTGAAAGGGTCCACGCGTCGGTTGCATCAACCCAGTTGATTGTCTTGTCAGTATCGCCCTTAAGGGTAATACCGCCGCCATCAGCGCCAGCATCCGTTGGGCTTACAGTTGATCCAAGTTCAATGTTCTTGTCGTCAACTGTTACGGTGACTGAGTTAATCGTCGTTGTGGTTCCGTTGACCGTAAGGTCGCCAGAAAGAACAAGGCTTGTACCGGTTGCTGCGCCGATGTTTGGCGTAACAAGGGTTGGGGTGTTGGCAAAGACCAATGCACCAGTACCAGTCTCGTCAGAAATTACACCAGCAAGTTCGCTGGACGATGTCGCAGCAAACGCGCTCAGCTTGTTCTCGGTAAGCGCAACCGTACCCGTTGCGTTTGGCATGGTGATTGTGCGATCCGCCGTTGGATCAACAACAGTAAGGGTGGTCTCAAAGCCGTCAGCCGTAGCGCCTTCAAAGACTACGCCAGCACCATCAACAATTGGCGCGGTGAGCGTCTTGTTGGTGAGGGTCTGCGTGCCAGTCTCGGTTACATAGCCAGTAAGCGAAGGAATGTCAGAAGTAAGCGCAACCGTGCCGGTTGTTGCTGGAAGCGTAATTACCGTTCCTGTGCCGGCTACTGCCGTTGCTACAACCTGGGCAGTGCCAGAGGTTGAGCCGGGAAGGGTAACGCTTGAGATACCCGTAAGGGCAAGGTTTGCCGAGCTGCGGTTTAGCGCAACGCTCGTCGTACCAATGAACGTCGTGTCCGAAGGATTTGCCTTGCCGTTGGCAAGGTCGTAAGCAGACTTAACGGACGCAGGCGTTGCAGCCTTCGTGGTTGAAGTGCTGGAAGTAGAGTCCTCTAGCTGGACAGCACCCTTAACGGATGTCGTGCCGTCAGCAATGCTGATTTCTGGGGTTGTGCCGCCCGTGGAGGAAATTGCACCAGTGCCAGTAACGGCTGTGACCGTTCCCGCGCCCGTGGAGAGTGATGCCCACGCACCGTTGGCGTATACGCGAAGAGCGTCTGAGACGGTGTCGTAATAAATCTGACCCTCAACCGGGGTTGACGGGGCAGTGGCAAGGTTCTGAATCTTAGCGTTCTGGAGCTCATTCTTCTGAAGGTCTAGGTTGGTAAGGAACTTTGCCACTTTTCTCTCCTTAGTTTAGATAGGCTTTGCCGCCAAAGGCAGCAACAAAGGTAATACTGACGACGTTAGCGCTAATGTACACAACATCCCCGACAACCACACTACCTGCAGAATCTACAACCGTGACTGAGGGAAAGCAGTTAAGGTTGTGCGTAATTGTCCATGTTGATGACGCTGAAGTCTGCGTGTGGGTATACGTTCCGTGCGGGCTTCCTACCCCAACCCCCGCGGTTAGGGATAGGGATGAACTTGTACCACCAGAAACTGATACGTTTCTGTTGACGCTAGTAACCGTTATTGGGCTCATCTTGTCACCTCGGCATTCACAGCAAATTCACCTGAAAGAACCTTTAGAACAATTGAGGAGGCATCCACAATTTCAATGTCGTAGACATATTCACCTGCTGGGACCGTTGATAGCGCCGCGGCTGATATCTGAATCCTTATGGTTCCCGCAGCACCGCCCAGTGTAATTCCCGAACCGTTGGTGAGGCTTAGCCTTGATGCCGACGATCCGGCAAACTGCCGAACCTGCATTCTCGCCGTGCACCCAGTCAGGTTAACTAGAACCGAGGCATCGTCCCTATAGGTTATTAGGGTGTCAAAGTCTGACCCTTGGTCGGCAGAAATGTCATAGGTGGAAAGTGCCATACGGCAATATTATTGGTTCGTGGCACCTAGGTCTATGGAGTCCCAATCTACGCTTGGGTTCTAGGCTCTCTCGCTGGCATCTTCAGCGGGATGTTAGAGACCGGCCTCAGGGCACATGTCCTATCTGGGCAGTAATTAGTTTTAGAAATTGAAATGCACTGCCTGCACATCGCATCAACCGCTTTCTGGTGCACAATGAGCCCCTCGTTAGCCATAATCCCAGAGACCTTAGCCCCGATTCTTGAGCTGACGGTATCCTCTAGCCAAGCAAGGTCGTGGTCCTTCACTGGAACGCCCCCAAGCCATCGCTCTTTCATCCAGTGATAGGTGCGACCGTATTCAGTAGCAAAGTGAAAAATTGCGTTTGGGGAAACCCTGACTCGATCCGACCACATTTCAACAACTCGCCTAAAGCGCTCTGTCCTCGGGTCAAAGGCGTATTTTCTGGGCGGACCGTTTCTGCTCATGGGTAAATCCTATATGACGGCAGGCAGATTTGCAACTTGCCGTCAAGATCAGATTGTATGATAGTATCCCCATATGGCACAAGTTGGACGAAGAAGCAACGCTGACCGCGACATCCTCATGACGCGCATAAAGAATTTGCACCTCTCGGGCGTTTCCATTGAGGAGATTGCTGGGGTTGTTCAACTAAGGCCAGATACTGTCAGAAAGCACCTTGCCGCAATACGCAGGCAGTGGGTTGAGGAGGGAATAGGGACGGCGGAGACAAAGGTTGAACTGCTTGAGCGGGCTAATCACATCGCAAAGATGGCTTCCAGCGGGCACACAAATGCCAAGGGCAAGTCGTACAACGGCGAGGCAGCCTTCCTGAAGCTCCAACTTGAGGTTATAGACAGGATTGCCAAACTCACTGGGGCATACGAGGCCCAGAAGACAGAGCTTACGGGACCCAACGGCGGGCCGCTACAGATCACCGTATCTGACCACCCGATTGATGTGCTTAGCCCGCTGGATCTTGCGGGCAGGATGAGAAATTGGGCAGAAGCGCTAGAGGAGGCAGAGGTTGAACAGCCAGATATACCGACAGTGGTTGAGGGAACAAGCCAAAACGTCTGACGCCGCCTTCGCGGAATACGTTGGAAACCTTGTTTTTCCCAAGCATTTGCGCGAAATGGAGCGCTTTCTTGACAAAAATGACCGCGCATTGGTGCTTATGCCCAGAGGTCACGCCAAAACGACTCAACTTATCCACAGGGTTGCTCGCCTCATAGGCGTAAATCAGGGAAAGATACGCGTAGGCATTCTCACTTCAGTTCTTTCGGACGCACTTGCCCGATCCCGAGCTATCAAGTCCATCATTGAGTCCACATACTTTGCTGAGATTTTTGAGTGGGCGCAAGGGGGAGTTGCTGGACCAAAGTGGACTGATGAGGTCTGGACGATCAAGGGCGCCAACATGGGCAAGGACGCAACCTGCTTTGCTGATGGGCTTGGCTCTATCAAGCCAGGCGCTCGACTAGACATCCTGATCGGCGACGACATGGTCGGAATGAAGGAAAATGCCACTGCCGTCCAGCGCCAGAAGGCGTCTGACACCTACTGGCAGGTTGTTGACCCAATGCTTGTCCCGGGGGCAAAGCGCTGGTACATCGGGACGCGATGGCACGAAGACGACTTCTACGCTGGGCTGAAGGAGAAGGGGACCCCAGTGATGCTTCGCCGCGCAGTTGAGGACGGAAAGATCCTATGGTCTCAGATGTATACGGTTGAAGACATGGACAAGAAGAAAGAGGAGCTTGGAACGCCTATCTTCATGCTTCAGTTCCAGAACGATGTGACCTCCATGGGCGGAAACATCTTTAGGTATGACAAGTTTCAACGCATTGACAAGGCTCCCGAGGGGGCTAGAAGGGTTGGGATTGACCTTGCATCTTCCGCATCAGAGCGCAGCGACTACACATCTTGCGTTGAGGTTATAGAGGATTCAGATCACAACCTGTATGTTACTGGCGCGTGGAAGGCTCGGCTTACGGAGGGTCACAAAGACTGGCTAACCGGAGTCAACAAAGAAGGTGATCTTGTTCAGGAGTCTGGACCAAGGCTTCTATGGCCAGAGTATCTTCTTCCTCACGCTGGAAATGTTTCAGACAGTGCTCGGAACTTTGAGTCAGTAAACATTGAGGCCGTTCAGCATCAAAGCACATTCGTGAGGGAGATACTCGGCACCACGAACCTTCCGGCAAGACCAGTGCGACCCGACAAGGACAAGGTGACAAGGTCTCGGGCGCTGGCTGCTCGATACGAGGCGGGGAAGGTTTTCCATGTCAAGAACGCCCCTGGCATCAGGGAACTTGAGGCGGAGATGGCTGCGTTCCCAAACGGGGAGCATGATGACCTAGTTGACGCCCTGGTCTATGCGGCAGACCTATCTGGAACGAACTTCTACTTTACTGGAGCCAAGACGGGGAGTCGTTTCTAAGCCACTCATACGGTTCCTCCCGTAAAAATAGCACCTTGCACCTAACTAATCCTGCGGTGCATCGCCCGTCAATAATTGGCATGTTGCTGCTCTCGTTAAATACGGTTTGAGCCGCCTGCATGGTGGTGATGTTATCCCTGTCGGCAACGAATGCGATTGAGGCAACGACCAGCGGCGCAGAGAAGCTTGTTCCGCTGCCTCTTTGGTCTTCCCCCAATTTATCGTAGCCGTCAATTTTGTCCCCAGGGGCCCACATGTCAACGCATGGTCCCCAGTTTGAAAAGCTTGATCTCATGTTCACATAATTCATTGAGGCTACCGTTATCACTTCAGCAACCCTAGCTGGGCTGGTGTTGCATGCGTTTGATGCTTCGTTTCCAGCAGCAACTACAACTGGCATGAGGAGCGCCAATTCCCTGACGGCAGCGTCCACGGAGGCAGAGGGCGGACCGCCAAGGCTCATGTTAACGATTGAAGAAGATGGGTCTGCGTTTTCAATCACCCACATCACTCCGTCAATGACGTCTTGCGCCGACCCGACCCCGTTGCAGTTAAGAACCTTAACCCCAACGACATTAGCCTCTTTGACAATCCCTAAATCACTGCTAACGAATAGGCTGTTGATGAAAGATCCGTGACCGTTGCAGTCCTCGTCCCCTATTCCGGTATCAATGACATAGATATCTATTCCAGACCCGCTAATGGATGGCTTCCTTCCGTCCAGCCTGCCAAACGGCTGGTTAATCCGATCCTGAGCCCAGCCGAAGATCGGGCCGAACTGTTGCCAGGTATAGGTGACCCCATACTTTTTTTGCTTGGTCTTTGCCTCGGCCGGAACTGCAAGCGACGCCATCATCACAGCGATTGCAACGAGTGAGACGAGGAGTTTTCTCATGACTTGTTTTTCTTGAAGAATCTTCGCTTTTTGCACCTTGGGCACATGAGCTCAACAAAGTTCGGGTCAACGCTCACGACGCCGCTGTCGGCGAGATCGGCTGTCACTTCCTCGCCGCACGATGTGCACGACCAGAAACCGACAGCCCGCTTGGTGTTGATGTTAATTATCCTGTATTGCCAAATGTCCCTTCGTGAGTCAGGGTGGCGGCGACCCTCAATATTGAATCCATCTTTCCTGAGCTCCTCAATCCTTGCGCCAAACCTTCCACCGCCAGTGTCTGACTGCATAAGGCGGTCGCCGTTGACCCACTCGTTAGGAGTTAGATTCAGTATGTCGAGTATCGCCTGCTTCCTTGTTACCATTGCCTGCTCCCCTCTCCATCTCATCTTCAATAATCTCTAGCGACCTGTTGATTCCGGCTATGTAAGCCAATCTTGTCACGAGTTCTATCTTCCCGTCAAGGTCCCTGCCGAGCCCGTGGAATGAGTTTGGATGAGACCCGGCAAGCGCTTGGCTAAGGAGAGACCTCAGCCGTGCGACGGAAGAGTCTAGAACGCTCTTTTCTGGTTTGCCCACCCAATTGCTCCATTCACAACTTCGTTGAAGTTAAGGGCTTCAAACGTTCCTTCTTGTGAGACCCCGCCAAACTTGGCGTTGACCGTGATGCTCCACATCGGGGAGCCGGGCATTGGCCGATCAACCTCAACAACGCTATTTGACTTTGAAATAAAATCAACAGTGCTCTTGATTGATTCGGTTGCGCTCATTACTTGATTCTGTGAGCCGGTAAACATCTTCCTTGCGTTGGGATGACCCATTGCAAAGGAAGCGCCAAACCAGCCGTCCATCATTGCTTTGGCACTTCTAGTATTTGGACGCTTGTCGTCAGAAAGGAAATAGATCTCCTGACCTCTTCCACGGCGCTGTCCCCGTCCGGAGCCAGACCGCTCAGGATTACCATT
>Ga0208975_1001415_pt1 | contig 10164 bp, 9 predicted proteins | sample GreLakmeER78MSRF_FD_187700 | JGI IMG/M metagenome (GOLD analysis project Ga0208975, IMG submission 187700) | Freshwater lentic microbial communities from great Laurentian Lakes, MI, USA - Great Lakes metaG ER78MSRF (SPAdes) | ecosystem: Environmental > Aquatic > Freshwater > Lake | place: Great...
TTATTCAAAATATTTAATGACCTACACAAAAGCTATTCAGGATTGTTTAGCGGAACAAGTCAAAGTAATAGAGCAAGCGAATCAAATGATGATGGAAGACTTAGAATTTCAGACTTTTTTGAAAGATGGGGGTGGGAATACAGCGTTGGTTTAGTTGTTAAAGATACTAATCTAAACGAGGACCAAATATTTGAATGGAGCGTAGTAAGATATTATAACAAGTTAGCGTACTTAAAGGATAAAGGTAAATTTGAAATAGCGTTAAATGGCAATAGATAAAGAGATAATAGCACTACTTAGCGAGTTCGGTAAGGATATAACCGTTGACTTAAAAAGCAACTTAAAAAAGAGGTTAGAAGAAAGGGCTGCAAAAACTTTAGCTAAAAGTAAATATAAAGACAAAAGCGTAAATAAATTAACAAGTCGATTAGAAGCTAGTATATTAGCTAATCCTGTTAAATATGTTAATGGTGGTTTATTGTTTACTTTAACTATGAATGACTATTGGATATTTGTAAATGAGGGACGCAATCCTGGCAATGTAAGTTCAGACGGTCAAAGTAAAATACAAGAGTGGAGTTCAACAAGAGGCTTTGCTGAAAAAATAAGAGTAAGTGATTTAGAAGCACGTAAAGAAAAACAAAGCAAATCAAAAAGCAAAAGAAAATTAAAGACATTAAAAAAGATGCCTTTTGATAGGGCAAAGAAAACAGCTGCATTTTTGATAGCACGAAAGTTAAAAAAGAAATCGTTAGAGCCAACGCATTTCTTTGACGAAATTATAAAGGATGGCAGAGTAGAGGAACTAAAAGAGAATATAGCAAAGCTAATAAATACAGAAATAACAATAGATATTCAACAAGCAGTAAAGTAATGGCATTAACAGTATATCAACAACCCGAATCATTCACACCAGCTTATAACGACCAAATATTTACAGCGAAGTCTAATCAAATAGCTATTGCTGATTTTAAATATATTGTAACGGTAGTTGTTAACGGTGATACAGCAAACACTTATACAGAGGACATATTACAGCGTCCCGATGGGTATTTAGTTTTTAATGCTAAAGAGTGGGTACAAAATTATATTGAACATTACTTTGAATTTAATAATATCAATTTATCCAGCCCTATAAACTTAGCAACTGGCAAACGTGTAAGAGCTCAGGTTAAAATTTATGAATATTATACAGCCGCCATTCAATCTACTACTACTATAAATTACGATGCCTTTGATGCTTGCTTAACAGATAAAAAGTTTAACGCTTACGACCCAACTGATTATGGTTTTGGTTCAACTGGTGGTTTATATTTCTTATCAAAGGATGAAACTACAATAACACCCGATAATAGAATAGCTTTAAACCAACCTTTTTTTATACACTTTATACCACCACCATGCAATAATATAACTATTGAATTATTTAACGGCTTTACTTTATTGCAAACAGTTACAATAGCTTCATTTCCAACACCAGTTGTTAATACCGATATTTACCAATTATATTTAGGTAGTAATATTTTTACTTCAGCATCTGTTGGTAATACCGTTGTTGTTAAATTTAAAAATGGTACAACCGTATTATTAAACTACTCTTTTGATTACCAAGACATTTGCACTAAATACCAAGATTATGTTATTTACTATTTAGATAGAGACGGAAATATATTATCATTTCATTTTGAGCAAAAGAGTAAAAAGAATTTTACTAAAAAAGTAAATACGGTTACTTTAAATAAGAATGTTTTAAATACTACCACAGGTGCTTACGGCTCTACTTCTTATGATAGAGAAGATCACGTTATAAGTACTGCTATTGAATCAACAATGGATTTAAACACAACCTGGTTAACTCAATTACAAATAACACAATTAAAGGATTTATTTGATAGCCCAATAGTTTACGTTTGGGATTACAATAGTTTACGTTCATGCAGAGTTACAAACACATCATTTGAAGAGTACCAACTAAATAATGAATCCTTAATCCAATTGGCTATCACTATTGATTTAGGTATTACAGAAACTAGACAAAGAGGTATATAATTATGGCAGTAGTAACAGATTTATTAATAGCAGCAAAAAACGGTAGTGAGAAATTACAATACTATCCTATTGCTAAAAATATACCGATTAACATTAACTACAACCTAGCCGATGTTAGAGAGCCTGACAAGCGTAAAGCTAGTTTCAGTAAAACAATTAATTTGCTTGGAACGAATGCAGTAAATAAACTATTTGAAAATATATTCTCGGTTAACGTAGCAACTCAGTATTTCAATAAGAATTTAAAAACACCATGTAAATATATCGTGGATGGGATTCAAAACTTTGCAGGTGATTTACAGTTAATTAAAATAAACATTAAGCCCGATAATTCAATAGATTATGAATGTTCAATAATCGGTGAGGGCGGTTCTTTATTTGTTGACATTGGCGATAAATTAATAACTGGCAATCCATTAAAATTTGAAACGAGCGGCTTGTTAGTTGTTGGTAGAAAATACACGATTAATACTTTTGTGGCTGGCGATAATTTTACAAGTGTAGCAAGTGTAGTTAGCGGAACGATTAACACAACAGGGTGCGTATTTATAGCAACAGGAACAACTCCAACTGTTTGGACAAACGAAAGTATATTAACAAGTTCAGACGATTTAGATTTTAGTGCATACGACCACGCATATACACGTGCTAATCAAATAGCTTTAAACGTAGCCAATGAGGGGACTGGCTTAGGTGTGGTATATCCATTTATTGATAATGCTCAAAACGGTGGTAGTGACACAGTTTTTAATGTAGAAAGTTTTTTACCTTGCTTTCACAATAGAGAATATATTGATAAAATTATAACAAACACTGGCAGAACTTGGACATCGTCAATATTAGATGACACCGAATTTTTAAACCATATCACTTACCCTAACTTAATAAATTTACAATTAACTCAGGCACAATTAGATTTAAAACAATTTTATGTGGGCTTAACGGCAAATACACCTATTACAGCTGGTACAACTATCGATGTAACTTATACCAATGATAGCACAAATGGTTTCTTTGATTTAGGCGGTCAGTTAGCACCTGCAAATGATTTTGTTACACTTGACGCAAACGGTTATTATAATGTAGCAGCAGTTAATTATGTAAAGATTACACCTACACATAGCAATCCAGCTGTTGCATATTTTACAGGAAATAGTCAATTAGTTACTACGATTGTTAAATCGGGTAATGGTGGTGTAGGTTATTTTAATTTAGTTCCACCTGTTTTTACTTTTATTACAACTACTAATCCAATTGGAATTGGCTACCCTATCGGTGTACCTATTTACGGTAATAATGGCGCAGCAACAGGTAGTCAATTTTTTGCAGCTGGTGACATATTATTAGTAAAAGTTAACGTTTTCTATCCTACAAGTTTAACTTTTTATAATGCAGCTGGTGCTTTAATTACACCTACTGGAACTTTTACTTATAACGTTGAGTTAGTTGGTGGCGCTGCTAAAACATCGTTCTATGCTTTATGTAGTCAGAAAACTATTATATCAGGTGACACAATGACTTGCAATAGTGCTTTGCCTACTAAGATAAAACAAAAGGATTATCTTAAGTCGATTATACAAGCACTAAATTTATTTATTGATGTTGACCCTAACAACCCTAACAACTTAATTATTGAATCGTTTAACGAATTTTACAACGGTGATATAATTGATTATGAAAACAAAACAGATTTATCTAAAGACCAAAGTATTAATCCAAATATATTAGAGGGTAAAAAATACATTTACACTTATAAAGCCGATACCGATAAATGGAACGAACAATATAAAAATGAATTTAACGAAGTGTTTGGCACACACGAAGAAGACGTTGAAAATGATTTTATTAAGTCAGATAAAAAGAATGAGATAATTTTTAGCCCAACTCCAAACGTTGCTAACTACGGTTTAGGTATCGTTATGCCACGTATTTATAAAGAAGAGAATTTAATAAAAAAACAATTTGCTAGTAATATCCGTTGGTTAATTTGCGGTGGAATAAAACAAACAATTACACCTTACACGTGGCAGCAAACAGGGCAAGCTAATTTAACAACTAACGACTATTTATATGCTGGAATGGAAGACGATCCATTAGACCCAAATGTATCTTTAATGTTTGGCTTACCTAAAAAAGTTTATTATGACTATCCAAACGCTTACTTTACAACTAATAATTTATATAATAGATACCACGCTAAATATTTAAACAATCTAATCAATAGAGATGCTAAATTTGTTACTAAATATTTATGGTTAAGCCCAAAAGATATTTACAATTTTAATTTTAGGAATAGGTTATTTATTGACGGTGCTTATTATATTGTTAATAAAATTGAAAATTACAATCCATTAGAATTAACAAGTACAAAGGTTGAGTTAATTAAGTTGTTAGAAACGCAAGTATTTACACCAACAAAATTTTTAATCAGTTCAAGTCCCGAAGTTGCTGGTGGTGTAGAGGTTTATAATTCTACATTAAACACTTCTTTTAGTTTTGGAACTGGAAACCAAAATAGAGGGACTAATTGTTTAGCGGTAGGTGACAATATTATGATACCAGCAAGTTGTGAGAATGTAACGGTAATTGGTAGCAATGTTAGCGTGCCTGAAAACACTATCGGATTTAGTTACATAAATGGAACGGTGACAAATACTATCTATAACGAAAAAGCATTAATACAAAATAAATCTGCTAACTATAATGTTAAGGCTTACGACGATGTTGTATTTATGACAACAGGTGCAACTAATAAAACAGTTACACTAGCTTACGCACAAATTGAATTTTTAGAAAGTAGCACAGTTTTAAATATAAACGATGTTGAAACTACCTTAGAATATGGCAAACAAATCACTATTAAGAAAGTTGATAGCGGTGTAGGCAATGTTATAATAGACGGTAACGGTGCTTTAATAGACGGTGCTGCCACAATTACTTTAACCACTCAGTATGAATCAGTCACCTTACAATGGGATGGCACTAATTGGAATAAAATATGATAGATAAAATAGAATTTTTAGAATCTCAAATGAATAACCAAGCTAGTCAAATAATTATTGACGGTATGGCTTGTATTCACATGTGTATTGAAATAGCAGCAACTGGTAACGAAGACTTAATAAACTTGATAAATGGCAGATAATAAAGACATAGCGTTTAAATTAAATATTGATGGTGTCGAGCAAAGTATTAAATCGGTTAAAGATTTAAAAGGTGCTATTAAGGCTTTACAAGACGAAGCCGAAAGTGCCGATATTGGTAGCGAAAATTATAAAAACGCCATTGAAAATATTGAGAAACTTAATGATAAATTAAAAGAGGTTACTCAAACCGAAAAACAAGCCGCAAAAGCCACCGAAGATATGGCAAAAGCTGAACAAGAAGCGGCAAAAGAAACAGGCGACTTAAGAAAGCAATTTGAAGTTTTAGAGGATAAGTTATTTTTATTAGCAGGGCAAGGTAAACAAAATACAAAGGAATTTAGAGATTTAGCAAATGAAGCTGCTGGTTTAAATAAACAAATTGAGCAAGTAAATCAGTCATTAGAGGGCGGTGCTGCAACAAAATCAGCGGAGGGCTTCCAAATGTTAAGCGGTGGTTTAACAAGTGTTAAAGATGGTTTATTAGAACTTGACTTTGGTAAAGTTAAAGATGGTTTAATGCAAGTTAAACAAGGGTTTGTAATGTTTGGCCAAGGTGCAAAAACTGCTTTACAAGGTGTTAAGGGTGCTTTACTTGCAACTGGTATAGGTGCATTTGTTGTATTACTTGGAACTATTATTGCTTATTGGGATGAGATTAAAGGTGCTGTTAGTGGTGTTACCGGAGAGCAAGAAAGACTTAATGCTGCTGCTGCTGAGAATTTAGCAGTTGAACAAGATAAACTAAAATCATTAGAATCCTCTAATAATACTTTAAAGTTACAAGGCTTAAGCGAAAAAGAAATATTAGCACTTAAGATAAAACAATTAGATGCTGTTTACGAAGCTCAAGAAGCCCAACTATTAAGCACTATTCAAACTCAACAAGCGCAAGAAGCAGCAGAAAAAAGGAATAAAGATATTTTAAGCGGGCTATTAGAATTTACAATGAAGCCTATTGAAGTGCTTTATAAAGCAATTGATAAAGTAGGTAACGTATTAGGTAAAAACTTTGGCTTAGCTGAATCTATTAAAAAAGCAAATCAAGAAGCCTTAATTGGTGAAGACGCTGAAAAAGAAGCTGCAAGAAAAAAAGAACTAGATGCACAAATACAACTATTAAAAGATTTAAAAGAAAAAAGAGCAGGGTATCAATTAGGGATAAATAAAATTAACGACGATGCTGCAAACGCTGCCGCTGAAAAGGCAAAGAAAGCGCTTGCAGATCACAAAGCACATTTAGATGCTTTACAAGCGCAAGAAGCTGATGCGTGGTTTGCTAAACAAGTTGCTGAAGAAGAAAGAAAAGCAAAAGAGAAAAAAGACGAAGAACAAAAAGAAATAGACGAACAAGCTAGACTAGAAAAATTAGCGGCTGATCAAGATGCTCAAATGGCTAGATACACAGCAAATAAAAATGCTGAAGCTGAAATTGACAAAAAGAAACGTGAAGAAGAAAAAGCATTAGAACTAGCTAAGCAAAATGAGATTTTAAACTTTGCTCAAATGAGTACACAATCTCATCAAGCACTATCAGATGCTTTCTTTGCGGTTAAAAATAGAAACCTACAAAAAGGCTCAGCAGCTGAACGTAAATCAGCCGAACAACAATTTAAAATAAATAAAGCATTAGCTATTCAATCCGCTGTTATCAGTGGAATACAAGGTGTTATAAACGCTTTATCCGCTCAGTCAGTTGTACCTGAACCATTTGGTACTGTATTAAAAGTAGCTACTGCGGTTGGTGTTGGTATTGCAGCGGCTGCTAATATAGCTAAAATTGCAAGCACTAAATTTGACGCTGGCGGTGGTGGTGGCGGTGGTGGTTCGGCAGCATTACCAAGTGCACCACCAATTCCAAGCCCACCAAGTATAAGCACACAACAAAACAATACAAATCAAAGCACTTCGTTTGACGAAACTGGTAAAAGAATAGGCGGTGACAACGAAAAACAAATGCAACCAACGATACAAGTAAAAGCAACCGTAGGAGTTGACGAAGTATCGAGTAAAACCAATAGAGTAGAAACATTAGAAAAACAATCAACATTTTAAAATTATGGAAAATAAATTACCAATTTACTATGCTACTATAAACGAAGATTTAAGCGGCTTAGAATTAAAAGAACAAGGGATACAAAATCTGGCATTAGTCGACTCACCAGCCATGCTTCAAGAATGGATTGCATTTAGCGAGCAGAAACCATATGAGTTTAAATTTGCAATACAGGAAGAGCAAAGAATAATAACAGCACCAGTTATTGTTGCCGACTTACCGATATATCGTAAAGTTGATGACAAAGAATTTTATGTAGTGTATAAAAAAGAAACCAATATGCAAATATTACAAAAGTATATGCTAGATGGAAACCAACGTAAAGTGAAATTAACGCACGATACAAACGATTTAAGCAAAGGTGTATTTGTATTTGAAGTATTTATTAGTGATGCTAGTAGAGGTATTAAACAGCCTGAAGCGTTTGATTTACCCGATGGCACTATCTTTTGTTCAATGAAAATTAATAACGACGACATTTGGAAAAGAGTAAAAAGTGGCGAAGTTAAAGGTGTATCATTAGAGGGTTTCTTTGACTTAGAGCAAGAAATTGAATTAGATCAAAACGAGATTGAAGCTATCATTAAAAATATTTTGTAAAAAGTAAATATTTTACTATATTATATTAACGAAACTTAAATAAAATTAAATATGTTATCAAAAGAAACTAAAGATGCTTTAAAATCAGCATTGTTAAAATTAGGTATTGAATTACCCGCTACTCAAGTAGTAAAATTAGAGGATGTTGCTTTAATTGATGGCACTATGTTATCAGTTGACAAAATGGAAGTAGGCGCAATGGCTTCATTTGTTGGTGCTGACGGTGTTGCCGTTCCTGCAGAAGGTGAATTTGAACTTGCTGACGGAACGAAAGTTATTTGCGTTGCTGGTTTAATTACTGAAATTATGCCTAAAGAAGCGGATGTACAACCTGAGCCAACTGAATCAGTTGAATCGGATATGAAAGCAATCTTAAGCCGTTTAGAAGCATTAGAAAAAGGTTACGCTGCAAAGCAAACTAATTTAGAAACTCAGTTATCAGAAACTAAAAAAGGTTTGTCAGTTGCTTTGAGTGCTATTGATGCAATGGATAAAAATGCAGTTGCTTTAAACTTAGAAGCTAACAACAAAGTAGAAAAAAACTACAACGACTTAACTCCTTTGGAGTTATTCAAATTAAGAAAACAAAATAAATTCGTAGGATAAAAATAATATAAACTAAAAAACAAAAAATAAAAAACAATGGCAATATCTTATTCACAATTAGTAACGATAAACGGAGTAGCTGCAGATCCAGTAATCTCTGAAATTATCTTTGAAAACAAAACAATCTCTGAAGGCTTAGTAGCTTTTGAAACAGGAATTAAAGCAGGCACCATATTTTCGGAAAATGTGAACAGTGTCGTAATGCAAAACTGGGCAGTTAACCCATCAGCATCAGGAACTATCGGAATTAACGATGTATTAATCACTCCAGTAAAGGTTGAATACTTAGACGCATTCACTCCAAACGATTTACGTACTTCACGTTTTAATCGTGATATGAAGCCAGGTGCTTGGAACGATGTATCTGATGAGTTCGCTAAAATGGTTTTAAACGGTGTAGCAAAGTCAATCTCTGCTGACGCTGAAACTAAGTTTTGGAACGGTGCAACTGCTGCAACTAAAACAGCTGTTGCTGCTTTAACTGCTGGTACTGCAAATAACCAAGTTGGTGCTGCTGAAAAAACTTTAGTAGCTGCAATGCCAACTACATTATTTGATTCAGTTATTACACGTGCTATCTATAATAACGCTGCTGTTGGTGGTCGTATTAAAGTTGTTGGTACTGCTGCAATCACTGCTAGTACAATCGTTGCACAATACCAATTATTGTATGCTGGTATCGTTGCAGAAACTTTATCTGCATCTGACGAAAAAGCATTCATTTACGCACCACGTTCTCACAAACAATTAATCAATATTGCAAACGTTAACTTGACTTACAGAGATGTATTTAGTGTTGACATGGTTGCTGACAAATATTACTATTTAGGTGTTGAGATTAAATTTGTTCCAATCGCTGAAAACGTTATGTTTGTTTCATTACCAAGTAACATCAAATGGTGTACTGACTTAATGGAAGATTTAAACATGGTTGTTATTGATAAGTTTCCTCAACCACGTAAAGACTATTTTTACGATGTAGTGTTCACTATCTTTGCACACGTTACAAACCAAAGATTTAATACTCTTTACGTAGGATAAATAAATTAAGGGGTTATTGATTTAACCCCTTTCATTTTTAACATTATAAAATTATAAAAAAATGCCCTGTCCATTAACTCAAAATTATACACTAAAAGACTGCCTAACAACGGCTGGCGTAGCTTCATGGTATATTACACCATTTGCTAACGTTTTAACGTCTACATTAACTGCAAACGTTGTAACTGCTATTACTAAAACAGTTGCATGGAAAACTATTGCTCAAGAGATTGAACAAGGTATGTGGTCTTATACTGGTGCAGGAACAACTGCTTCAGGTTCTAAGGCTTATGACTGGGAATGTTCAATCAAAATGCACGGTTTAAATACATTAGATCAACAAGAATTAGAATTGATTTTAAACAATAAAGTAGTGCTTATTGCAGTAATGCAAAACGGTGACGCTTGGATGTTAGGTCGTGGATATGGCTCAAATGCTATTGATTCTAAATTTGAATCGGGTACTGCAATGGGTGACTTTATTGGTAGCACATTAACAATCAAAGGACGTTCAAGCGTTTCAGCTGTTAAAGTTGACAACGCTATCTTAGCAGGTTTATTAACCTAGTAAATTAATTACATCAATATTAAAAGGCAGCCCTGTAAGGTTGCTTTTTTTATTTTGTAAAAGTTTAAAAAAATACTATATTATATTAGTGATATTAATAA
>Ga0208975_1001416_pt1 | contig 10159 bp, 19 predicted proteins | sample GreLakmeER78MSRF_FD_187700 | JGI IMG/M metagenome (GOLD analysis project Ga0208975, IMG submission 187700) | Freshwater lentic microbial communities from great Laurentian Lakes, MI, USA - Great Lakes metaG ER78MSRF (SPAdes) | ecosystem: Environmental > Aquatic > Freshwater > Lake | place: Great...
CCGCCAGTTTGGAGTTGGAGGACTCCCGATGTGTCAGAGGTGGCGATAAAGCCCGTTGACGAATTTGCGTTCAGTGTTACAGCCATTATGTGTTCTCCTCTGCTGGCTCTGGTGTGTTGCCAGCCTCAAGCCAAGCCTTGAATTCTGGGTAGTCTTCGGTGCAAGTCAGACGGCATTTGCCATCATCGTCAATGCGAGCATAAATGACTTGACCATCAATGTTGGTTGAATGAATTTTAAAAATCATAATTCGGCACTCCAAGCAAGATAAGAATTTGAACCACTACTTCTGCCAAACATTCCTTGACCCGCTGTAAGGCCCGAAGCAACTATAAATTCAGTTCTTGTACTAAAAGAAGTTGCTCCGCTAAATACTGGTACAGCAGAGCAAGTTGTATTAGCTCCTGCCCTATTAACAAAGTAATCGGCTGCCGTTCCTGACTGTTCAAGAGCAGTTGGAGCAGCCCTCATTGGAACTGTGTATTGTGTAACAACAAGTGCTGTTGTTGTGGTATCGTTAAAACCAGTACCAAAATATCCACTTGTACCAACACCCTGCATCTTAAAATAATACCGCTGACAAAGCATCAACTCAGTGCCATAAGGCCTGTAATCAAAGCTCGTTGCTGTTGAGCCTTTCTCAAGCTGGACACCTGTGATGTAGAACGTTGCTCCGTTTGTGCCAACCAGATTTGTTGAGCTTGTTGGCTGAACGTAATACGAACCTGCCCAAGTATTTGCAGTACCAGAATATGTAGAACCTGCCCCAAGGCTAAAACCAACTTCAATCCCACTACCATTGGTGGTCAACCATGTGCCTGTTGTATCACCAGCAATAGTTACAGTTTTTTGCTCCCAAGTATTTGCCGCATTTATCGTATAGCTGAATGGGTAAGACCTGTTTAAAGAAGCGTTAGCAAGATAACCGCCAAAAGAACCTGTTAAGGAACTGCGAACCCAAAAAGAAACAGTTACCGTTGCCGCACCTGCCGCACCCCAACCCAAATCTGCACAGTTCAAGCCTTCAATGCGTTGCCTGTAAACAAAGAAATCTCCTGTAAGAACAGAATATGCAGACAATGATGTAATTAGCGTTGAATTTATAAATCCTGAAGGTGCTACCGAGCTTTGAACAAACGATACCTTGGAACTTACAGTTCCTGTACAGTCAAACCTATCAAGCCCAAATTGATTACTAGTCGATTGTGTGAAAGCAGATGTTCCACGTTGTGCAATGACCATTGCGCCGTTGATGATGCGGTTTTTAAACCCGTAGTAGCCAGTGGTTGTACCTGTGCCACCTTGGGCTTCTGTTACTGTTGTGCCTGATTGCAGTATCGTGCCACTTACTGCTGGCAAAGTAAGCGTAGTTGTACCCGCCACCGCTGGCTCCTGTAGCGTGACGCTTCCGCTTGTTGATCCAAGTAATACTAAGCTCATGTCAAATCCTTTAAGAAATCACCCAGCGTGAACCACCAGCAACAGTGACCGACTGACCACTTGCAATTGTTATTGGCCCAGCCGATGCACCAGAAAATCCAGCCGCAATCGTGTAGCTTGTCGCCACAGTCAAACTGTTCACCATAATGCCGTTGGAAGCCACAGGAACTGACGCTTGAAATTCACCAGTGCTTGGCTTGTACAACAGCTTGGCGTTGGAGGTATTTAATGTCGCCGCCGTGCCGCTTGTAGCAGTCGCAAATAACGGGAAAAGGTTGCTTGCAGTCGAGGTATCGTTGCTCAGTGCCGCACCACCCACAGAAGCCCATGCCGTGCCGTTGTAGCCTTCAAATTCAGTTGTAGTGGTGTTGAAGCGAAGCATCCCGCTTGCTGGTGTAGGACGCTCTCCAGTCGTTCCCTTGCTGATGGTCAATGCACCAGTTGACGTGAACGAGGAGTTCAGTGTGGCAGTAAGAGTTGTAATTGTGGCAGCAGCAGGAGTGGTAGCACCAATAACTGTACTGTCTATTGTTCCACCATTTATGTCAGCGGTTGTAAGAATAGAAGAAGCGAGTGTCACAACACCCGTGGAATCTGCAATAGAGCCAGCAGCCGTGCCGTCTTTGGCCTTTAGGTTGGTAACTTCAATATTAGTCGAGTCCACTGTCGTGGCGTTTAATGTCGTGAAGTTTCCAATCCCGTTTTGATTGGCTACCTTTACAAAGTCAGAGCCGTTCCAAGCACAAACAGCTTTTTCTCCCTGAACAATAGTCACCCCAGTCGTTGGTCCCACACCGCGAAGAACAATAGACTGCGTGCCACCCGAAGCATTGATAACGATATACGCCTTAGACCGCGCTGGAGCAGTAATGTTTCTTGTGGTAGTGCCCGTGGCGGGGTTCCAAAGAATAATCGCCTGCCGTGTCTCATTAGCAGCCCCATCCGTGTCAGATAAGGTAATGTCTGCGTCAGCAGTGATGCTTGTCGTCCCCGCTACCGCAGAGTCAAGCAACGCTGTTATTTCGTCGTTTACCGTTGCACCCCATGTACCCGATAACTCGCCTGTAACCGGAAGAGCTAGGCCCAATAATGATGTATATGCTGTTGCCATTTTTTACCTCAAGTTACAACTTCTTCCCAGTCAGCCGTTTCTACATTCACAATGTTCGTCCAGCCGGGAGTCTGTGGGTTGTTGATATTTTGCCAGTTTGCGGTCTGGTTGTCATCTATGATCGCCCAATAGACCGCGATTAAAGTTCCTACCGAGCCCACGGCTTGGTTACCTGTTACAGCAATCGCCCTTGGGCTCTTGCTCATCGATCCAACAGCCGCGCTCGATGCGTTACCCGACAGGGCAATAACCCGATCAGTGGAAACAGACCCTACCGCAGCATTCGCCTGATTGCTGTTGAGCGGGACAATCACACCGCCCGGGTAGCCATAACCAAATGTACCGGTTAGATCAACCGCTGCACTCTGTACCGCTGTGCCAACTGCGCCATCAACCGCGTTCCCTATCAGGGCCTTGATCTTGTCCGCAATGACTACGCCCACAGCACCAGATGCCAAATTGCCGGTCAGTGCAAGCAGTGTCTCGCCACGGGCTACAGAGCCCACAGCGCCACTGGAAACGTTACCAGTCAGGGCAATACCCGTACTTTGCGTAACAGAACCAACCTCACCAGAACCAAAAACTCCTGACAAGGCTACTGTACGGGTAACCCCTACACTGCCTGCGTTTCCATAAGCAATGTTGCCGTCTTCGGTTGGGTTGTTTGTCTCGGTAACATCCCCAACATTCCCAGAAGCCAATACCCCGGTGAGCGCGATAAGACGATCAGGCGAGACTGACCCAACGGAGCCCGTTGCCGAATCGCCTGTTGGGTAGACAGTCCCTCCACCCCAAGGGCCGCTACTCCATGTATCGTCACCCCAGCCGAGAGACATGGACTACCTCTTAGGTGGTAGCCAAGCGCAACAAAGCGGTTGATGTGGTGTTTGAAGGCATGGTCAAAGTGAAAGTACCCGCAGTAATGGTCTGTGAACCAAAAGTGTGGACGCTTACAGCCTTGTCGCTCTGTGTTGAGTTGTAGATCAAAACGCAGTCAAACGCCGTGGTCAAAGTCACAGTCGTGTATGTGATGCTTGCCGATGGAGTCCAGTACGCCACACCGGCAGTCGCAGAACTGTTACTAGCCAAAGGAGCAGTCGCATTAGTCACTGCCACGCCGCCAGCGGTATAGCCTGTACCAGAAACCTCGCCACTGGTTGAATATGCAGTTGTGGATGCATTTATGGTGGCCGATGTCAGGAACAAAGCCGCTTTAAATGTGTCAGCAGCGCCCGATGCTCGTACAGGAGCAGTGCCGAAATTGTGTGTTGCTGTGAGTACTTCGCCCAGAAACGAAGTTGTCAGTGCTTGCGTGTTTGCCATAATTTTTCCTTTACGCTATTGAAGCTGCTTCGCCGCCAATTGGTGGCATCTTTTTCAAGGTCACATGGGCAGAGCGGTGAACAAGCTCACCTTCCAGCCAATACTCAACCCAATTGGTCAATTCATTGTCATTGTCCACAGTGCCTTCTCGCTTTTCCAGCAAAGAATCATCCATGTCGCCTTTTGTTGTGGTAACGATCAATTTAAACTCCTTAAATAATTCGTATTACGGCGGTTTCAGGGTTATTTGGAGGTAACTGGATTTGAAAACCTTGATTTGTCATGGTTTGATCTAGGCCAAAATTAATAACACCAATCGACTTGTTTGCTTTTGTGGAATTGTAGATTAACGCCCCACGTGTAGTGAAGTTCGCACCGGGCCACGAAGGATTGTCAAAACTTGCATATCCTGTGCCATCCCCTTGCTGCACTACAACATTCAAAAGTACTTCACCGCCCGCTGTGTACCCTGTTCCCGATACCTCATTGGCAGTAGAGTAAACCGTTGTGTTGGCATCAAGAGTGGCTGCTGATGTGTACAAAGCAATCTTGAGAACGTCCGTGTTAAGGTCGTGTTCCCCCAACAAAATCTGTTCTTTAAAGCTTGTGGTAAGTCCGGATGTAATCATCACTGCACCTTCAGTTTGACTTGGCCATCACGATATGTATCTCCGCGCTGTTTACCATCCCCTAAATTCTTTAAGAGAGCCATTGCTTCTTTGTACTTGATATCGTATAGCGCCATCATATCTTGCTCACCCTTCATGAAAGTGTATGCCTCTACCAAAGAGCCATACAAAAGAGCAGAGTCAAAATTCTCGCCCAACCATGAAGTTCCCGCAGTCACAATAGACTCTGGATAGTAGTAGTAATGTAATTCTGCTTTGTACAGCCTGTCTGGTGTTGGACCTAAGATAAACGACAACTCGCCCTCATCCACTGATTGAGGACCAAAAATGGCATAGTATTTTGGCTCCGCAGTGTCGCTAGGATTAGGGTAAGTTTCACGAATAAAATTTACATCTTTATCCTGTAGGAACAGGTAATTGCCTTGAAAAACAACTGTGCCACCAACAGTAGAACTGTTGGCAACTGACAAAGTTATTGTGGTCCCAGCTATTACAGTAACCAGTGCTCCCGTTCCAATTCCAGAACCCGTGACGTATTGCCCAACAGCAATATCTGTAGCACTGCTCACTACGATGGTGAATTGACCCGAAGTGCCTGTGGCAGTTGGGGACGCATAGGTATAAATTGCTAAAGAATAAGAGGATAGAAAATCATTGGGCGCAGATAAGTATTTATTCCCTGATGTAATGGTCCCGGTTTGATTGCTTCTTAAATTGGCCAACTGCACCATGTTGTATATACGTTGTTCGGCTTGCTGAACAAAAGTTGCAAGCTCCGTCGCCGTAAACGTGTTTTCGGTGTAGCTTTGTATTGCAGCAGTGAGTTCAGCGTAGGTCATGTGATTAGCGTGGTTACAGGAGACAGCACTGCGGCTGCCACCAGTTGTCTGGAAATAGGCATAGGTTGCATGCCAATGCTTGCAAACGACGAATCCGTCGTTAAACCCACATATATCGTAACAAAAAGACGAGCTTCTGGGCGAGGCTGATTCAGGGCCTGCGCTTCCGTAAGTCCCCGTTTAGGCTCCAATTGCGGATGCTTTGGCTCATAACATTCATCACAAACCTTGAACCCCTGCCAGTCTTTAACCAGTTCCAGTAACTTAAACTGAAAGCCGCACTGATCACATAGCGCAATTGCAAACTTGCCGGAAGCATAGCCTGCGCCCATGATTAGCTCACCGTAAAAGTTGGAACCAAGAAAACACTAGCCGTATCTCTATCCTCTGCCGCTGCTCTTGCAAATTCTTCTTCATACAGTTGTTTCAAAATCACCATGCGATCAGGCGCTTTTTTAACAGCTAGATGAAAAGCTAATGCAGCCACCAGACACGGTAAAAACCTGAAAACAATATCTGCGGTATTGACATATGTGCCCGTATTCTCAATCCGACGAATGGCGTAATACACAAACAAATAGGCTTGCGTATCGTCCGGGGAAGGATACAAATACAAGGAAGTGGGAACAGAACGCTGTACATAGAATTGTGCAGGCCTAGACTGCGTGTTCTTGTTTGGCGTGTGTAACCACTCTGCACGGCTGATTCGATCAATAGTTATGTCTTGCTGAGTGCTTTGACCGCTATTGGTGCGGATCACCGCAGACAAAACATTCACCGTATCTGTTGGCAATATGTATTCGTGCGTCCCTGCAACCAAGGTTACTTGTCGTTGCTCAATTGTCCAAAGATTAAGCCCGCGATTTGCCCATTCTGCAAAAATAAGATTGAGCGACCGCAACGCGGTTTTCATGTCGTAGCCAGACCTTGCCTCTAAGCCACAACGCTCATAAGCCTCAACAATTAAGTCGTCAAACTGAAGATCAAAGTTGGCTACGCCAGAAGTAGTCATGGATTAATAGATCCTAGCTTTGCTGGAACGAGCAGCACCTGAACCACGCACCGTGACTTCCTCGCCAATCCCGCCTTTAGATGCGCCGCCGGACATTCCTGTCTTAGCCTTCATCATGCCTCCGCCTGCTGCCATCTTGGCCTTCATCATGCCCCCTTTGGCCATTTTTCCCTTACCATCGGCAGCAAAAACCGGAACCATTTTTCCGTCTTTTTTTACCATAGGCAGTGTTTTAGCCGAAGCACCTTTTTTAGCCATGCCGCCACTTTTCATCATCTTAGAATTCATCATTTTTCTTGCTCCTGATACAGGTTGTTAAAAGTTTCTGCCATATCCATGTACGAATCATCTTGCTCCGCACAATGAATCCACTGATTTGGCCTGAAATCAGGCGCTCCTTGTCCCGTTACCCAATAAGCCGGACTGGTTACCCGAACCCGGTTGTTGGGCAGTGCAACAACGTTTCCTGTCCACTTACCCGCATCCGTCAGTATCAAAACATGGCTCTGCTTGTGCTGCGACGGATCTTCAGACACGTCGCTCTGTGCATAGTCTACCGTGAACAAGTATCTGCCGGTGAAAAATTCATTGTTGATTTTGCACAGCCAAGGGGAGGGTTTTGCCCTATCTAAGCTGATAATTGCATGGTTGTACGAGTTGCAGTCCCAAGGTTGTGCCAAGTGGTTCTGCATGCGCTCAGGCCACTCCTCCAAGGGGATGTCCCCTACCAAAGCAGCAAGGGGCATCCGCGCCCACATTGCACCGCCATGCACGTTTTCCCCGTCTTCCGCCTCAAGTCCTGTAAAAATTACCTGAAAGCTCAAGCTACGGTCTGGGATGGTTGTAACTGCAACCGCCAAACCATGAAGATACTCACCCTGATACTTCTGGTGCGCGTTCGTAAATTCCCGACGAACCCAACACTTAAAATACGGGATGTTGCTTGTCAGGTACATTACTTCCCCGCCTGAATAAGCTGATCAATCTTTGCCTCAAGACGGTTAAACCGTTGGTCAATGTGGTCCGTAATCCGCTGAACCTCTGCATTTGTTGTGTAGTCCCTAGCAATTTCTTCTCGGGTTTTGTTCAACAAAATGTCAATTCGTTTGAGTTCGTCAAATTTCTCTCGAATGAAAAACCACAATCCGCCGACTGCGGCGGAAAGAACGGCTGACCAGATTGTATTGACTTCCATTTAGCACTTCCATCTTGCCAAGGCTGCTGCCTTACGGGTAGGCTTGCCCTTCTCATCCTTCATAGGACCGGGCATACCCGACATACGGGCACAAAATGATTTCTTACGGGATCCGCCTTGAGGCTGTGGAGCCTTCAAGTTACTGCCTGTGGCCGCGTTGTACTTAGCCCGTCCCTTAGCCGTCAGGCCCGCACCCTTAGAAATTGGCAACTTCTCGCCACGGCCCACCGAGAGTGATGGGCCTTTTTTTCTAAGAGATGCTTTGGTCATTTCAGTACATCTTGCACTTGGTTTTACCGCGAATGGCAGCCCCATCGCCCCGGCCCGATGAAACGGAACCGCCGTCCTTAAACCCCATGCGTCCCATTCCTCTGCCAATTCCTTGGGCAATTCCCCTTACACCGCCCGCAACAGCCTTTGCAGGGTTGGCTTCAAAATTCTTTTTCATTGCAGGAGCGGCTTCCTTAACAGCTGGACCAATTTTCCGGGCTGCTTGCTGTATTTTTCCAAAAAACCCTCTTCGCGCTGGACCCATTTCAGCACCAGAAGGCACCTTAGCCATGCCTACTGCACCCACAGAAGCGGGAGCAGCTTTTTTAACCGCAGGCTCTACGGTCTTGGCAACCATAGCTGCTGCACCCATAGGGGCAGATTTTTTTAAACCGCGTGCTAATTTTTTAAAAAGTCCCATGATTTTTCCCCTTTATCCGTAAAAAATGTTTGCTACAGTTACGTTATCCAAAAAGGCGTAAACACCCTTCAACGCCAACACACCATCTTGTGGAATTTCAGGAGCATTGTTGAAAATATCTGTGGCAGATGTTTCATATGTCAACAGCCACGAACCGCCGCCGCTGACGTATACCGCTGCGGGACTGCCTGTGATAGACCCAGTGTTGATATCATTAAGCGTAAAGCTGTTTGCATCGACTCGGGTAATAACATAGTTGCCATCCGTGGCCGAGGGAAACGCTTCAAAGTGAATTCCAACAACATCGCCGGTGACTAGACCGTGAGCCGTCTTAGATACTGTTACAAGTGTTCCCGTGCGCCCGTACGTAACACTCGAGGTTACAGGAGCAGTAGCAGTATCAAACAAAACAACTGTTCCTGCTGACGATGTTCCTACAAAAGAAAGTGCCCTGACGCGATTGCGCCCCAGCACTAAAAAACCGCTTGTGTTTATGTGCGCTTGTTTGACATCAGTTGCCATCTTTTTGCTCCGGTTCTGGTGCGTCTAGCCTGTTTATAAGCATCTTGTACGCTTGGATCGTGGCCTGAGATTGAATCAAAAAAGTTTGGGCTTTCTGTGCTTCAGTCTCTAGGTCACGAATCTCAATCTCCAAGAATTCCTTGGTGATCTGCATTATGCAAAGGTCGAGTACGCAGGAACATAGTACACAGTGCCGCCAATCATCACTTTGATTGCTTTGGCTACAGTAGTAACGCTGCTTGCTGTAGGAGCAATCGTAGCGGCGGGGGCTGTTTCAATGTTCATCAACAAAGGAACCTCCCCTGTGTTTGCGCCGCTGTCCGTTACACGAATAAACGAAGCTGTACCGGGCAGAGAAGCGTTAACAGAGTAATCTGTGTCCAACTGCAGAACAGCCAAAGTACCGCCGGGAGAAGCTACGGAGCCTCCCAAGGTTGCACGAATAGCGTTAGCCGCACCAGAAATTGTGCCGCCTGTGTTGATTGAGGTAGAGATGTGGGCACCGTTGATTGTGCCGCCTGTAGCGCCGTTAGCACCCGTTACTCGAGTCAACGCGCGGAACGTTTCGCCTGAGCCCGTAGAGGTAAAGGTCAATCGGTTGTACGACAGTCGTGTATCGCCAGTGGTAGCTGAAGTCGTAGCGTAAGACTCAGAAATGTTGTCCGCAGTTGTTACTGCAATGGGGTTAGTGGATGTGCCGCCGATAAAGCCATTGAGGGAAGAGACTGGGCCGGAGAATGTGGTCAATGCCATGATTTTTTCCTTACATGCAAGTTAGGCGTATCTGTCTGCATGTCGTCAGCCGGGACTGTCAGATACACCGGAAAGCCCGGAATGTGCTCAATATACACCAAAAGAAAAAGGGGCACAAGGCCCCTTTTTCATGTTTTCCAGCCGCTTATGCAGCGCCGGGAGAACCGTAGATACCGCGTGGATCGCTGAAGCCAAAGCTGTAGCGCTCACGGGCCTTGTATCGCACGTTGCCTGTTTCAAAATCGCCTTCAAAAGCAGTCTTGACAGGTGAACGGTTGAACATCTTCAGGCCATTAAGGTGCGTCAGTCAACAAGAAAAACGCATCAGTGTCTGTCAAGTAGTGATTGACAACATAGCCTTCAGGGATCAAGCCCATGGACACAATCGCATTGATGTCGTTATCCGCTGTTGCAACACGCAAAGAAGTTTTCATCAAACGCTCAGCAGTAAACTGAAGTTCTTTTGGAACAACCAGTTTGCGGGCGGTCAATGCTACTTTCAATCCACGTTCATCAGTGAATGCAGCAATATCAATGATGCCTTGTTCCAATGAGGTTTCATTCAAATCGGCAGCAACTGCTGGACGATTTGAAAAGTCAGGGCCCATTGCAGTAGGGTGAGCGGTGGACATCAAAGCCACGCC
>Ga0208975_1001418_pt1 | contig 10155 bp, 15 predicted proteins | sample GreLakmeER78MSRF_FD_187700 | JGI IMG/M metagenome (GOLD analysis project Ga0208975, IMG submission 187700) | Freshwater lentic microbial communities from great Laurentian Lakes, MI, USA - Great Lakes metaG ER78MSRF (SPAdes) | ecosystem: Environmental > Aquatic > Freshwater > Lake | place: Great...
CTATTTTAGGCGTTGTCCAGAGGATCTTCATGAACATCTGCTTCAAGATCTTTGGTCGTATCAACTTCGGCTTGGTTCTCAACAATATCAACAAATATTTCACCAACGTAATCTGTAAAATCTTTATCTTGTTGATTAAAATTATCGGGAGACGTAATCATTTCAATATCCATGGTGACATTTAAATCACCTGTTTCAGTTTCATTAAATGAAATCTTACCATAGCGGTAAACAATTCCTTCAAATTTTCCTTCAGTGATTATGATAGGACATGTCTGTGAAATGTCCTTTGAATCATCTGGTAAAAATTTATACTTCGGAGCCTTTTCCATACTTGAATTCCTTTTGAATCTGTGCGTCCAACTTATCTAGGATATCCTTAGTGAAGTACTTCTCTGGTTCATCATCAATATTTTTTTCAAACACTTTACTGCCATCTGGAAGTTCTACACGGGTAGATACTTTCTTGAAGATACCATACTTGATTGCAAACTCAGTCAAGCCATAATAACGGCTAAGACCTGAAGTATAGTTCAAGCGAGTCTCTACGTGCATGTTCTCCTTTACAAAACGATTCTTGTAATTGGTGCACTTGATAAAGTTTCCAACTACGCCTTCATCTGTCTTGTCCTTGCTCTTGGAAAGCATGATGATGTTACTGGCTGCATACTTTAGACCAACACCACCACTTAGATCCTTGGTAGGAACATAAGAACCAATTACTTGGTAAGTGTGGTTGGTAAGAAGAAGAGGAATCTTGGCCTTACCAAGCTTTATTGTCAGAACACGGAAAGCACCTTTTGTGACCTGAGCCTTGGTCATGTCACGAACATCTTTGCCTTCAGCAGTGTCGCTCATTTCCTTCTTTGTTGATAACATTCCCAGAGAATCAAGAACCATAAAGATTGGCTTGCGTTCCTCTTCAGGTGTCTCATTAATTTCATTGACGATCTGGAGAGCCTGTGTCCTGAATTCTTCGATTGTTGCAACAGGAATGACCGCAATTCTCTTGGTGTCAATCCCTCGGGATTCAAACATGTCTGAAGTGACTGCTTGCTCCGTGTCAAAGTACATGACAAGCCCGTCTTTGTGGTCTTTAAGGAACTGAGTAGCCATTCCAATTGCATAAAAAGTCTTTCCGGTTGCGGGATCTCCAGCAAGACAAGAAATCTTGTTATTGGGAAGCCCACCATATATAGAGCCAGACAGCAGGGCATTCAATACATACGAGCCCGTGTCAATGAATCCAGTTACGTCTGCACCATCAATACCATCGGCAACAATTGATGCATCGGGATTATTAATTTTACTTAGTAGATTTTGTAGATATTTCGACATTCTTTTCTTTTTCTTTCTTTGTGTATGCTTGATCAGCATAATAATCGGATATCATCAACTGATCATTCATGTTATGAAAGGTCTGCATGATTTCTTTTTGAACAATAGACAGTCTATCATAAATTTTAGATACTCTGTCTGTCAACTGATCATTGACCTTAAATGATTCTACACCATATTGCTCAGATATCAACCTATGTTCACTCAATAAAAGATACACAGGCATTCCGGTGATGCGGCTCTTGAAATCCGCTTCGGATTCTGTGAGAACATCATATAGACGACGATATCTAAGCAACTTAGGCATCTTATTCTTTTTAGATTTTGGACTTGCCACGCTTGGCCTTTCTTGTATTAATAATAACAGCAGCGTAGTCTTCTTTGTCTATGCTCTGATCAATTGTTAGTGATTCAATGATTAAGTCATCATCAACGTCAAGTAGTCTATCCCCAACCATATAGCATGGGCCACCTTCAAAATCAAATAGCCCATCACCGTGGCGAGTATATAGAGTCCGACCTTCCACCTTGTAAGATCCGTTTTCAAGAAGTGTAAGAATTCGTTCATCACCGTATCTAGATTTAAATTTCTTTACCATTTCTTAACTTTCCATTTCAATCATAGACTTTAGATCAGTCTTGAGATCTTCAATTTCTTCTTTCAAATTTTTAACTTCTTCTTGCAACTGTTTAATTATTGCATCTTTTAGTTTGAAGACTTCAAAATCTACATGAGTATGCTTTGACTGATATCTAGGTCTCTTCATGTCTTTTCTAATGTCTGTAAGAAGTTCATCAAAATCAATATCTTGTTTAGTCAATTGCGGACTTTGTTTATATTTAATTTCACCCATATTTGTATTATACCTCACCCAAAGAAGGATTCAAGTGTGACTTGTTCATTTATCGACCACTTAATGGCTTGTAAAATATTGTCTAAAGGCTCACCAAAAGTTTTTTCAAATTGCTTCTTTCGGTCAATATATTTTTCAAGATTAAATTGTGGAGGAGGCTTGCCAATGAATCCCATCACGGCATCTCTGCCACCCATGCCGTATGGATTTGGAACACGGACAAACACAAACTTAATCTTGTCGTTTTCCTTGATGGGTGGAAGTTCTTTGTCAAGCTTTATCTTCTTTGTGTATGCATTGTGTAACAATGCAGCCTTAGTGGCAATTGGAGTACCAGACTTATAGATGTCAGAGGAATCAGTATATTTACTAATACCCTTGACACCCCGAGGAGCAGCGACATCTTCTATAGGCATCTTCATAAATTCATCAGAGAATATATTCACAAAGTCGCGTAACTCCTCGGGGGTCTTGGTCAGGATGATCATGATGCAGTCCTTCAACTTATCGCGGACTATTGCAGGAGTGCTGCTTCGTGCAGTCTCCAGTCCCATGATCTTCAATTGAGGTTCGGCATATCTAATTCCTTCATTGTCGTGTACAAGCAATGCATACCGCTTTTTAGCAACAAACATTCCAGCAGAGGCAATGGCTTCACGCTTGAAAGAAATCTTGTTATTCTTGCAGCCCAACATACCAGTCAGATCTTTCATGACCTTGTTTAGTTGCTTCTGAATATTGTTTTCACAAATGTCATCTACGAAAGAAGTGATATCTTCAATCGGAGTCTTGCTTGAAACCTTTGTGATAACTTCATCAAGATTCAGATAAACAGAATCGGTATCGACTGCAATAACATAATCTTTGGGCTCTTCATTCTTCATGACCTTGTTGATATAGTCATTCATGGAATTCTCAGCAGTACGAATAATAACCTGACCAGTAACGGTAACTGCCGTAGCTAGTTCAGGAGATGAATATGTAAATGCAGGATTACCAAGGCAACCATACAGGCTGTTTGCCAAAATCTTCTTTACGGTCTGACGAATATCTAGAGCAGAGATACGTGGAAGAAGATCGGCGTTCTTGGTTTCCTCATATTCCTTTTTCAATTCCATCATCTTGTTCTTGGCTTCCTTACGCTGATTGAAAGTGGTCTCAATCAAGATTGGAATAAAGCCCTTGACTTTACGGGTAAAGAAAGAACCATTGCAGGTAACACATGCATTCTGGCTTTCAGCATCTTCAATAATATCTGGAATCTCCTTACGCTTGCTGCGAAGGAAATCATCAGCATTGAGTGATGAATCTTTGTGAATGCAAGTTTCAGGAGAAATGTTCCATGACATGATAATGGATGGATACAGGCTGGTTGCGTCAAAACTGACTATGTTCTTGTAAAGTCCCGGTACAACTTCCTTGACATATGCACCAACAAACTGCTCATCCTTGGCATACTTGGTTTTTAGAGGTGGAACAATGTATTGCTTTGCAAGATAGTCACAGCAAATGGTCTCCCAGATCCGAGTGGCAAAGAAGACCGTATCAAATGTGATCTTTGCCTCATAGGCAATGGAGATCGCCAAATCAATCAGTCGGAGCTTATTGTCAAGCTGTTCAACCAGCACGACATCTTGTACGTTATACTCCGCAAACTTTTGAAAATCTTTTGTATAGAACTCCCGCAAAGATCCATACTCGCTGTAATCCAGTTTTTGAGCATTTAGTTCCGCCTTTGCAATAAAGTTAAGAGCGTAACTTTCTCTGGGAACAAGCCTGAACTTCTTGTAAAGATCCATGTAGTCTAGGATCGTGTAGCCGGGAAACTCAAAGAGTTTGTAATCCTTGCCACCAATATTAGTCTCACGCATCTTCATCAAACCAAACGGCATCCAACTCTGAATCTCTTTTTCCTCAAAGAAAAGCTTTGCCCTACCTATTATATAGGGCATATCGAAGAGTTTGATGTTCCATCCGGTAAGAATATCTATGTCTTCCTTGGCAAGGATATCAAAGATTTTCTTGATAAGTTCTTTCTCAGAAGTAACCATAACAACCTTGCAGTCTGGCAAGGTGAGTGGCTTCATAGTAAGAACATAGTTGACACCGCAGATACGAATAGTCACAAGATTGATTCGTTCATTGGGATTGTCTAGGTCTGGGAAGCCTCCCTCAGTCTCACATTCCAAGTCTAGGTAGGCTACTTTGATCTTGGAAAGATCGTATTCCACCTCAGTCGGATAAGTCTCCATGAGATATTGAGTGACGAAATCAGTGTTTCCATAAATCGGGCAATCATCTAGGTCTCTGTATTGGTCTAGGAATTGACGGCAATCATACAACGTGTCAAACTTCATGCGTTTGACGTTAACATTGTTGAGAGTCCTGTACTTGGATTGGCTATCGGATTTGATGTATAAGGATGGCTTATAAGCAATGGTATCGGTAAATCGAACACCATTGTTATAGCCACGAACAAGAACCTTGTTCCCCTTCAAAGCACAGGCAGTATAAAATTTCATTAGTCTTTCTTGGGTTCTCTATCTTTGAGAAGCCCTGCAAGTATAACACTGTAATTAATTAGGTCAACAATGGCATCATAAACACTCTCATTCTGCAATGAAAGTTCTCCCTTATTCAAATAAGTGGAGATTCTTGACATCTTGTCGGTCATGCGAATAAGAACACCAAGTTCTGCCGTTGCAAAACCTAAATATTCCGCTCTTCGGAAATTCATGAAAGGATCTGCGCCAGATGCGTAGTCATTGTTCTTTTTACGCATGAGTTCGATGGCTTCTTTGCAAATTTCTTCGTGTAATTTAAATAATTCTTCTCTGGTCATCATAGATTAACATTCTATCACATATTAACACCCTGTCAAATATAAATATTAAGACATGGAGTTTATCAATGGATTTTTCTAAAATATTTGAACTTTCAGCGTATGGGGTAGCCGGATTGGCGGGACTCGGATACGGAATTAAAAAATTTTGGAATAAAGATAAAACAAATTACAGTTTTAATACAATCCATACAGAAATACACGAACTACTTACAGAACTTCGTCTTGAAGGCCGCAGCATGAGATCCACCGTTTTGCAACTGCATAATGGAGAATATTTCATGGATGGCATCTCTATGTTAAAGTTTTCAATAACTCACGAATCTTCCCATAAAGGATATGTTTCACAAGTAGGAAAACTCAAAGGAACTCAATGTTCTTTATTTGTTCCTTTATTGAATAAAGTTACACAAAATAGTGCAGTCATTCATTCAGTTGAGTCTTTCCCAACAGACAGCCATGCAAGACATTTCTTTGAAGATGAAAACATTTCTCATTTTTCTTGCTTACCTTTAAAAAGCAAGGGAACAAATGTTGGATTTGTATTGATGCAGTGGCACAAAGATTTTGAACCAATACTAATTCAAGAAAAGAATTTTATGGATATTTTTGAATCTATTCGTAATTCGATTGAACTACAACTTTCACATCAAAAGAATTGAGGTAATATGCCAACAGAATTAATATCTTTGCTAGGTGGAGGAGTGACGGGATTCCTGTTTCGTTATTGGGCACAAAGAGCCCAAGATCAAAAAGACATGTTTAAGATGGCAATTGAAGCCAATAAACAAACCACAGACAACCAAGATAAGGCTGCTCAAAGAGTTCCAATCGATCTTGGAAAGGGAGTAAGACAACTGATTGTCTTGGCCTGTCTATTTGCCGTAGTTGCTGCCCCATTTGTCTTACCATTTTTTGGAATTTCGACCTTTGCCGAGTTTACTCAAAAACAACCTGAAAGTTTCTTTGGATTGGTTCCAGAAACAACACGCAAATACTTTGTAGAAATTCCTGGATATTTGTTTGCTGAAGAAAATCGTCAAGTTCTTTTGGCGGTAGTTGGATTCTACTTTGGTACAGCCGCAGGAGGAAATAAATCATGAAATATTTGATTCCAATGGTTCTATTTCTAGTATCGTGCACATCGCCTCAGATTATTTCTCCGTTGGACAAACAAGGAAACCAAATTCACAGCGTTCTCAAAGAACCATTCTTTGGATCTCCCAACCAAGCCTCCGAATGGAGTTTTTGGTATGTGGTTATCTTGGCTGTTGTGATATGGTTTGCTTGGAAAGAATTTAAATCAATTAAATTTCCAAAGAAATCATCTGACACCAGTACTACCGAACCCACCGATTCTGTCTGACTTTAGAGTCGGACGAAATTGAATTTCAGCAAGTAAAGGCTGCTCATAGGGAACTAGTTCTGCCTGTGCTACACGGTCCTTATTATAAATTTTGATGGAATCCTTGCTATTGGTATTCATCATGATAAGTTTGGTTTCGTATGTATAATCCTCGTCAACAACGCCTTCGCAATTTGTCAGCGTAAGACCGTATTTAAGGGCCATTCCTGACCGGGGGTGTAGACGAAGGGAATATCCATCGGGCAGCTTAAAAGTCAATCCTGTGCGAATTAAAGCCCTTTCTCCGGGCATCAGGCAGACATAGGAGTCTTCCTTCTCGGAGTCATATATTGGGGAGACATCCATACATTCTTTGCCAGAGTAAACTTTGACTTTTTCATTCTTTGGAATGTATGCGGCAAGGTCAAAACATGCTGCCATCTTGGTTTGAAAATTTGGATCTGGGATATACGGATTATCTTTAAAATATTCTAGAAGCATATGTCTATTATATCACAAATAAAATTAAAGTCAAACTACTGGATCTTCGGGTTCTTCCACGGCTGTAAATCTTGCTTCATTGCTATTTGGATCATATAGCGCACCGAGATTACACCATTCACCTTCTTCTAATTGAACTATAGTTTTACCTTCAAATAGTTCACCTTGTCCATCCCAAATTATAATATTTTCGACCAAATTATTCAAATCAATTAAAGCCCATCTCATATTAATCTCCTTTCGATTATTTATAGCAAAAGATCGCAACATATCCATTTCCACCGGCGCCACCACTACCAGCGGCTAATCCACCGGAAGATCCACCACCACCGCCACCACCCCCACCACGATATCCTCTTCCACCGTTCGTTGCTGCTACGGTTCCTCCTCCTCCTCCTCCAGCACCTCCCATACCACCATAATATGGAAATATATCTTGATATGCATCTACAGGATCTTGAACATTGTTGGATCTGTTTCCTGCAATTACAGTAGAACCGGATGCTCTGTTTGAATTATTAAAATATAGTGCAGTTCCTGATGGGGCAATAATTGAAGCACCGCCACTGGCGCTAGTTGATCCAGTTGGAACTCCTCCCCCACCTGCACCACCTTTATTCCAATAATAAGTTAATGTTACACTGGTAGGCGCGGTGGCGTTGTTGGAGCCGGCGCTGCCGGCGGTGTTGGTGGCGGTGCTGCATGCTATTCCATGACTCATCATATTTCTTCCAGTACCAGCACCTCCGGCGCTGGCAGCGCCGGCTCCGCCATTGCCGCCGCCCGGCACAAAAACCAAGACATTGCGGAATCCGTATGGACCAATAGTTGTGGCACCGCCGCTTGAGCCACCGCTGCCGTTTACACCATCCGCAGAACCACCATTACCGCCGGCACCACCAGCACCAATCACAATATTTAAAATAGATCCATAAATTTGCTCTCTGAGAAATGTATGTAATAAAAATGAACCACCAGACCCACCACCACCACCACCAGAGTTACCAGTAGTTCCTGATCTTCGTCTGCCGCCTCCACCACCTCCACCAGCGCCAACTGCGTGGAGTGTGATTAATTTTGTACCATTTGGAATGGTATAACTTCCACTGACATCAAATTCCTTGACATCTATCAAATTTGGATCTAGAACATTAGGAAAATTGTAAAAACCTTGATTCATTATTGTTTATCCATATGCAATTAAAACACAATATCCATTACCACCAGCACCACTTGCGCCACCATTGAATCCGTTTAATGCTGCACCACCTCCACCACCTCCACCGCCGCGATAACCGTTTTGGCCGGGACCAGCATTTGTAGATGAGCCTCCTCCTCCACCAACACCACCTAATCCGGGAGAGTACTGTCCTGCTATGGTATAGCCAAATGAAGAGTCTCCGACTGTTCCTGTGTTTGGTTGTCCGGGCTGACGAAGGTTGTTTCCGCCTGTGTATCTTGGACTATACTGTGCAGTAAAAGCACCGCCCGCTGTGATAGCACCACCCTCGCATGCGACATCGGAGGAATTCAATCCACCTCCACCACAGCCACCATTAGATTGCAAATTCCACAATCCAGTTGTTCCGTTTGGTAGTTGTGTCGCACCAGGTCCTTGTGGAAAATTTGTTGCAGAACCATTCCCGCCACCACCAGCGGCACCAGTTACATCACCAAAACACCAACTTACTCCTCCGGCGCCGCCCGCGCCGCCAAGTGCATTATTACCGGCACCGCCGCCGTTGCCACCGCCCGCCAGTATCATAGTTCCGGGAGTTCCGTTTATAGAAATAGAAGATGCTCCTCCGGCGTTACCGGCAGTTCCCGCTGTTGTGTTTACTGTTGCTCCGGCAACAGAAGTACCTCCAGCAGCAATTACTACATTTATCACTGTTCCTGGCGGACCAAACATATTTATTGGAAAATCGTCAACAAACATTCTTCCACCACCTCCACCACCTCCACCAACATTTGTGCTTCCTGATGCGTATCTACCTCCGCTTCCTCCACTACCACCACCACCAATTAAAAGAACATATAATCTTTTTGCAAACGGTGGGATTACAAAACTACCACTAATATCAAATTCTTGTACTTTGATATTAGTTAAATCATTTATTACACCAGAAAATCCAAAAAATCCTTGATTCATATTGTCATCCTAATGCTACTATTACGCAATAACCATTTCCGCCGTTTCCACCAGCACCGGAGGCAAAAGTATTTCTAGACCCACCCCCACCACCTCCACCACCACCACGATATCCATTTTCTCCATTATTTGCTGCTGTTGTTGCGCTGCCTCCTCCACCAACACCACCCAATCCCGGTGCATACTTCATATTACCTACAGTAACAGGAGTAAATGGTTGACTTGTTGCTGTACCGGAAGTACCACCATTTTTGATATTATCGCCAGATGCAATACGCGGATCAAAAAAAGCCGGAGCTGTAGTAGTAGAGGTGGTCCGAACTCCACCACCAGTTGAGTCAGAATTACCAGTACTTACGCCACCGCCACCAGCACCACCTGTATTCACATATTGTATAACTGTTGGTAAGTTGCCAATGAAGTTGTTGCCAGCGGCACCAGAAGTTGGATATGTTGTGACTCTAGGTATACCATTGTGCAATCGTTGTTGTCCAGTACCGGCAGCACCAGAAGAGGTTGTTCCGCCGGAACCAAACGCACCACCGCTAGAGTACATCATAAAGCCCGGAGTTCCAGTTAAAGTAATTGTTGATGCTCCGCCGGCTCCTCCATTGTTACCCGAGGAAGGGTCGGAAGACGCGGAAGTCCCTCCCGTTCCTCCTGCTCCTATTGCAATTGTCAAAGTTCTTCCCCATGAACCCGGAGTAAATCCAGCATTACCAACAGAAACACTTTCTGATGTTGAACCGATTGCATCTACAAAATAATAACCAGTGTTTTGGGTTCCACCAGCACCACCTCCTCCACCATAAGAATTAGTTCCAGAGGCTTGGCGAGCTCCACTTCCACCACCACCTCCACCACCAATTAACATAATCCAAAGACGCTTCGCGCCGTTTGGTATTTGATAAGTATCACTAGTATCAAATTCTTTTATGTCTAGTATTGTGCCAAGGTTTTGATTTGCAGGAAACCCAAAAAATCCATTGTTCATAATGTACCAGATTCGACAATTATATTAAATGTTTCTGTATTATTTGTAGTTGCGTAAATTTTGTTTGCGGTTCCACCCGGTAAAATCAATCCAACCAGTTCGGCAACTTCTGTACGCCATGCAGCAACA
>Ga0208975_1001419_pt1 | contig 10154 bp, 10 predicted proteins | sample GreLakmeER78MSRF_FD_187700 | JGI IMG/M metagenome (GOLD analysis project Ga0208975, IMG submission 187700) | Freshwater lentic microbial communities from great Laurentian Lakes, MI, USA - Great Lakes metaG ER78MSRF (SPAdes) | ecosystem: Environmental > Aquatic > Freshwater > Lake | place: Great...
AATTCCGTAAAATCATTGGTATTTGATACTATGATTAAGTTGAAGGATATATTGTTAGAAGGTAAACCGCCAAGTATTTTCATTCCTAGAAGGATTGAAGGTAGAATTGAGCGGATGATTATGCTTTATGTAAGAAATGGTAGCAAAGGTGATTTAGATTTAAGTGGATTTAATCCACATGGATTAAAATTAACTAAGTTACCTGAAATATTGAAGAATGTAAGTGTTGATGGTAGTTTTGATTGTGGAAATAATAAATTAACATCATTAATTAATGCGCCTAAAAGTGTTGATGGTAGTTTTCATTGTGGTACTAATCACTTAACATCATTAGCTGGTGCGCCTACGAGTGTTGGCATAAGTTTTTATTGTGGAAATAATGAATTAACATCATTAGAAGGTGCGCCTAAAACTGTTGGCGGTGACTTTTTTTGTGGTTATAATCTATTAACATCATTAGCTGGTGCGCCTAAGAGTGTTGGTGTAGATTTTGATTGTAGTAAAAACAAATTAACATCATTAGCTGGTGCTCCTAAGACAGTTGGTAGACATTTTTATTGTCATAACAATCCAGTTAAATTTACAGAAGCACAAGTAAGAGCAGTGTGTGATGTTAAAGGAAAAATACTTGTATGATTAAGCTTAAAGACATACTATTAGAAGGTACCGCACCAAATATCTTTATTCCTAGAAGAGTTGAAGATAGAGTTGAACGGTTGATTAAGAATTATATTCGTAATGGTAGCAAAGGTGATTTAGTTTTAAGTAAATTGCCAATGAGATTGACTAAATTACCGCCAATATTAAAAGACATAACTGTTAACGGTTGGTTTGATTGCAGTTTGAATAGTTTAACATCGTTAGAAAATTGTCCTAAAATTGTTAATGGTAATTTTTATTGTAGTTGGAACAATTTAACTACTTTAAAAGGAGCACCACAAAAAGTTGATAGACATTTTATTTGTCATAGTAATGATGTAAAGTTTACAGAAGAACAAGTAAGAGCAGTATGTGATGTAAAAGGAACGGTGTATGTATGATTAAGCTTAAAGATTTACTATTTGAAAATGATGCGCCTAATATCTTTATTCCAAGAAGAATGGATGATAGAGTTACCAGGTACAATCAAATAACACAAAAATCGGTGAATAAAGTCATTGACAATTATAACGCCAACAAAAATAAAGATAGTCTAGATTTATCCGCTCCTAATCCTGATGATGATTTTGATACCACTGGTGGATTAAATCTAAGTGGGGAATTTATAATACCAGATACATTAAAAAAAGTAGGCGGTGGATTGGATTTAGAAAATAGTAATGTAACTAAATTACCTGACAATTTAACTATTGGTGATTATATTAATGAACATTCTAATAGTAGGTTGGATATTTCTGATTGTAAGAGATTAAAAGCATTACCAAAAGGTTTAAAAGTTGCTAGAATTTACGCTTATAATAATGGTTTAATTGAAATACCTGATGATGTCCAATGTATTTACTTGGATTTACAACATACAAAAGTAAAACAATTGCCATTGTTCAAAAATTTTATAAAAGATATTGATTTACAAGGTTGTATATATTTCAAAACATTACCAGTTGGATTTACCGCCGGTCAAGTATTAATTCAAGAAAGTAAATCATTTGTATCTGTTCCTAATAATGTAAAAATAAAAGAACTTACAATTAATGAATGTAACAAATTTACATCAATTGGTTCAAATTGTACAATTGAGCGTTTATTTATTGGTTATAGTTGTGATAACTTTACTAATTTACCAACAGATATTAAAGCAGATTTAGTTGATATTATGTATAAAAATGTTTTCAAAAAAACTTTGGTTGATAAATATAAAACCAAAACAAAAGTTTTAAAAGCATTGAAGATAATGTACCCTAATGTAAAAGAATTTTGGATTGGGGATTTTTGAATATGATTAAACTAAAAGATTTACTATTAGAAGGTACCGCACCTGATATCTTTGTTCCTAGAAGAATAGAGGATAGACTTGAGCGGATGATTAGGCTTTATATCCGTAATGGCAGCAAAGGTAACTTAGTTTTAAGACTAATGAATTTAACTGAATTACCCGCTATATTAAAAGATATAACTGTTGGTGCAGATTTTGATTGTAGTAATAATAATTTAACATCATTAATTAATGCGCCTAAGTATTTTGATGGAACTTTTTATTGTCATTATAATAACTTAACATCACTAGAAGGTGCGCCTACTAATGTTGGCATAAGTTTTTATTGTGGAAATAATGAATTAACATCACTAGAATTTGCACCTACGAGTGTTGGTAGAAATTTTGATTGTAGTCATAATGAATTAACATCATTAGAATTTGCACCTAAGACAGTTGGTGGATTTTTTGATTGTAGATATAATCCAGTTAAATTCACTGAAAAACAGGTAAGAGCAGTGTGTAATGTAAAAGGAGATGTGTATGTATGATTAAACTAAAAGATTTACTATTAGAAGGTAAGCCGCCAAGTATTTTCATTCCAAGAAGAATAGAGGATAGAATTGAGCGTATGATTAAGACTTATATTCGTAATGGTAATAAAGGTAGCTTAAATTTAAGTGACTTGAAATTAACTGTGTTACCTGAGATATTAAAAGATATAACTGTTGGCGGTAATTTTTTTTGTTTTAATAATAATTTAACATCATTAGAAAATTGTCCTAAAACTGTTGATGGAACTTTTGATTGTAGTCGTAATAAGTTAACATCATTAATTAATGCGCCTAAGTATGTTGATGGAACTTTTTATTGTCATTATAATAACTTAACATCACTAAAAGGATTGAAGGAAACCGTGATTAATGAAAATTTTTATTGTACTGATAATAAATTAACATCATTAGAAGGTGCGCCTAAGACTGTTAACGGACATTTTTTTTGTTATCAAAATCCAGTTAAATTTACAGAAAAACAAGTTAGATCAGTATCTGATGTAAAAGGAATGGTGGGGGTATGATTAAACTAAAAGATTTACTATTAGAAAATGATGATATCTTTATTCCCAGAAGAATTGAAGACCGTCAAACTAAATACAATAATATCACACAAAAAGAAGTGAACACTATTATTGATGATTTTATTGATAAGCGTTACAATATGTCATTGAATTTGATACCAAAAGAAATGGATGATAATGGATATGAATATGGTACAATGCAACATGACGGTGAGTTTGTTATACCAGATAAATTAAAAAGTACACCCAGTAACTTAGTATTAGATAATTCCCGTGTAACTAAATTACCAGATAATCTAACTATAGGCACAAATGATGTATTTGCAACATTAAGTGTTACTGGATGTCCAAAATTACACCAACTACCAAGAGGACTAAAAGTTACCGTAATTGATTGTCAAGCAAGCGGTATAAGAGTTATACCAAATGATATAAAATGTGATAGAATCAATCTTGATAGTGCTGCATATATAACTGAATTGCCACTGTTTAAAAATTATATAGAAACTATCAACTTAACATCCGCTGTTAAATTCAAAACACTACCAGCTAAATTTACCTGCGGTACACTTTTTATAACTAATACATTGGTTGAACACATACCAAACAATGTCATAATAAAACATTTAAGAGCGTATCGTTGTAAACATTTAATATCAATTGGTAATAATTGTGAAATTGATTATTTGTCAATAACAAACAGTACAATTGAAACAATTCCTACAGACATAAAATGTAAAACATATATGGATATTAAACATACACCGTTTTTATACAATTTTCTAAAAAAATATAAATCTCCCGAAAAAGTTATGGAAGAATTAAAACAGTTATATCCATATGTAAATGAATTTGGTATTTAAGTGTTACAAATCTGTAACATACTATTTGATACTTATATAAATGAAGGTAAGATCATTATTCATTTCAGACACACACATTGGAAGTGATTATTGTAACCATGAAAAACTGCTGAAATTATTGAGTGAAGTAGAGTGTGAATATTTGTATATTGTTGGAGACTTTATTGACGGATGGATATTGAGTAGAAAATTCAAGTGGCATAGCAATTACAACACAATTTTACAAAAGATATTGCGTATGAGTAGAAAAGGTACGCAAGTGTATTATGTTTGGGGTAATCATGATGATTTTATTGAACCATTTACTGACATATACTTTGGTGATAATATACAGGTTGTAAGAGAAACTAGTCATACTACATTGAAAAATGAAAGAATATTGATTATTCACGGTGACCAATTTGATGGATTAGTAACTAAGAACAAGTGGATACAACATATTGGTTCCGTAATATATGATTATAGTTTATCTGTAAATAAGTTATTTAGAGTATTCAAATTTAGTTTCAGTAATTTCTTAAAACAAAAAGCAAAAGAAGCGGTTAAGTATATTAGCAATTATGAACAAACTGTTGTGCATTATTGTAAAAACAGTAATTATGATAGTATTCTTTGTGGACATATACATAAACCAGAATGTACTGTTATTGGTGGTATAAACTATTACAACACTGGAGATTGGATTGAAAACAATACATTTATTGTAGAAACAATTGACGGAAACATACAATTAATAAAATATGAAGATACTATTTGGCGTTTGTAGTGAAGGAAATGGACACTGCACACAATCTATTGCGTTAAAACAACTATTAAAAAATAACTATGATTACGACATTAGTTGTGCTTTGGTTGCTAAAAAAGATAAAGGATTGGCGAAATATTTCACGGAACAATTCAAAGTAATACAGTTTGACGGTTTTGATTTTGTATTTGATAACAACGGTAAAGTAATTGTCTGGAAAAGTTTATTGAAAAATACATTTGAATTACCCAGATTAATTGCGTCATTCATCAAAATATGTAACATCATCAAAAAAGAAAAACCAGATGTTATCTTTAACTTCTATGAACCATTAGTAGGTTTAACCGCATTGTTCTTTAAAAATATAAAGTATGTAAGTATTGGACATCAACACGCAATGGAAACATCCGTATATCCAAAAATTAACGGATATCACATACAAAAACTATTTGTAAACATAATAAATAAAGTCACCACAATCAACGCCAAAATTGTAGCACTAAGCTTTTATGAATTTCAAGACACTAATGTAATACCATGTCCACCACTATTAAGAAAAGAAAGTTATATTACTTCAGATAAACAAGAAAACTTTATACTGGTATATCTAATGCATGAAGATATGTTACCAGAATTAATTAAACAATCAATACTACACCCAAATTTAGTAATACAATGTTTTACCAAATTAACCAAACAATTTGATTGTCCACCCAATTTAACAGTAAATAACTTGGACGGTAAACTATTCCAAGAAAAAATGAAAGTATGCAAAGCTGTCATTTGCAGTGGAGGATTTGAAACCGCAAGTGAAGCCATATTACAAAAAAAACCACTGTTAATGATTCCTATGCCTAATCATTATGAACAATACTGTAATGTAAATGATGCCAAATTACACGGTTACGCAGAATGGTGTGATAAAATTGACTTAAGTAAAATTCCCAATAACCAAAGAGGCAATGATATTTGGTTCAATAAAGTTAGGGAAATAATAAATAAAATACTAAAATAAATTTTAACCCCAGAAAAAAGTCAAGAATTTTTTTAAATTCTGACCGGATAAAAATTTTAGAAAAAGTTGTTGACTGCTTGGTTTTCCGTGTTAAGATGTATGGATGATGATTAATTCATTCAATGAAGACATTCAAGATGTTGTTACTTTTGATCGGATGGTCGTTTATCTTTGGTCTGAAGTTTCTGCTCCTACGGAGTGTAAGTTTGGCGATACATTTGTTAAAGCCGGACAATCTGCATACAAAGAGGTTATTAATCGTGTCCGTGAATCACTAGGAGTTCGTAAGGATCTTTTTGATGATGGTGATAAGATTGAACTGTATCACTATTGGGATGTTACGGAATATATTAAACGTGAATGTAAGGATCGGTTTAAGATTCATGGTAAAGCCGATGATTTCATTCGTGCTAAACTTCGTGGTAATACTCGTAAACAAAGCACTGGTGATGTTCATAAGATTTCTGCAATGGAAATGTTTGGATTGGTTAATGAAGTTTTGTCCAAGTCTGATGCGTCGTTGACCAATTTGAATTATAGTGTCAACCAATACGTTGCTTTGAATGAAATTCTTGTTGCAATTAACGATGGTAAACGTCGTATTTGTGCTGATTTGTGTACTCGTTTTGGTAAGACTACATGGTCATTGGGAATTTCTGTAGAAACTAAATGTCCTATTACTATTGTTGCGTCTTATGTGTTGACTAGCTTTACTAGTTTCAAGAATGAAGTAACTACGTTTGAACAGTTTCGTAATTTTGTTTTAGTCAACAGTAAGGATGATGATTACACTGATCAAATTGATAATGCTTTGAAGAACAACGATAAAGTTATTGTTTTTGTAAGTATGTGTAACGGTTCTAATCGTGAATCACGATTGAAGGATCTTTTTACACTTAATCATGACCGATTGGTGATTATTGATGAAGCTGATTATGGTGTTCATCGTCTTAATCAATCTGATTTGTTGCGTGAGTATGTTCAAGACAATGACATTGTGATTCTTATGACTGGAACCAACAGTGATCGTGCTGTTACTGGTTGGAATATTGATTACTTTACTAGTACCACTTATCCAGAACTTATTATTGAAAAACGTTTGAAGACTAACTTGGATGTTTCCAATTATGTTATCGAAAATTTCAATGTTGATTACAATCGGTCCAATAAGTATGTTGACGTTGAATATTATCAAATGGATATGATGGGTATTGTTGAACATGCACGTAAGAGTGAACCTTCACTTTTTGTTGAAGATGGTATTTTTCTTCCTAGTTGGACTAAGGCAGTTGCACATCCGTTAAAGTCTAAGGGATATTGGATTACTATGTTTCAAGGTATGTTTGAAGGCAAGTTTGGGTTAGATAGTGTTAATGTTGATTTTCAAATCAATACTGTTTCTAAAAACAAAGTCATGATGATGTTTGTTCCTGCCAATACCAAGGTGGAGAATCTTATGATCATTTGTGATATTGCGAAGAGTTGTTTGAATAATTGGACAATTGTTCCTTTGACCAGTGGTAATAAGGTTAAGAACGAAAATGCTGAAAATCATTGTAATCAAGCCATTTACGATTCTAATAAACAAGACAAAAACGTTTTGATTGTTAGTAGTTGTATTGGTCAACGTAGTTTCAGCGTCAAGGAGATTACCAATGTTTTTCTTGCTTACGATTGTGGTGAAGCAGGTTCCACTGCACAAAAGATTGGTCGTGCGTTAACATCAAATAATGGTGATAAAGTTGCTCGTATCTTTAGTCTTAGCTTTGATCCTAATCGTGATGATAAGTTTGATTCAATGATTTTGGAGACTTCTATGAATTATAAGAAACGTCATAATGTTTCTCTTCAAGAAGCTGTAACTGTTGTGTTGAAGACGTGTGATATTTTTACTTGTCAACCAGATGGTTCTGTTAAGATGTTGAAGGATGATTATTTGCAAAAGATCATTGATAGTGGTAGTTTGGGACGTATTGTTGGTAAAACAACTAATTTTGATGTTTTGACTGATGATGATATCAACGAATTGGCGAATGGCAATCAAGCGTATGCTCGGCTTGAAAAACAAGATGCGGCTGAACGTGGTAAGACTTCCTTGAATAAGATTGGTAAGTCATCTGGTGTTAAAAACAAGTTTGAAGAAAAGAAGATTGCATTGGCACGGGAAATGGTTACTACTATTGTGGAAAACTTCAATCGTATTTGGTATTATTGTGATAGGCCTAATTCAATAGACAAATGTTTTGAATTTATGGAGAATGAAGGTTCATCAATTAAGAATGAAATTTCAACTGAATTCAATGTTAGTTACGATACCATCAAACGATTGTTTGATACGGGTGCTATCAAAAAGGACAAGATTGAACTTTACTTTTCTAAAAAAAGCTAAAAAATTCTTTGACTTTTTCTAAATTTGGGTTAGTATAGAGAATATGTTGTTCCGACTTGATTTAGACATCAAAAAAATCGTCAACGAAATGCTTGACCACATTCCTAAAGAAATTTGGGAAAGTGGTTCTAGCACTTTTTTTGATCCATGTATGGGCGGAGGACAAGTTGTTAATGCGATTGAAAAACGGTTGAAACAACATGGACATAGTAATGATAACATCAAGAATCGTGTTTTTGGTGTGGAAGTTACTAGTTACCGTGTAAAGTCATCTGTTATTAAATATAATTTGGTTGGAAATTATATTGTTGATAATTTTCTTAAGAACAATGTTTTCAACAACAAAAAGTTTGATGTGATTATTACTAATCCAGAGTTTAATTACACTCGAAATAAGAATAATAATCAAAGCAAAGATGCGTATCCAGATTACTTTTATCGTATAAAGAATTTGTATACTAAATATGCGGGTATTATTAATCCTTCACGTTGGTTTTCAAAGGATAGTTCTGGTATTGATGATCTTCGTAATGATGTTGTCAATAATTTTGGACTTTTGAAGATTCAAGATATTAGTAGAGTATATCCATCTATTCGTGGAGGAGTTAACTATTGTATTTTCCAGAAAGGTTATGATGACTTGGTTAACTTCAATGGTATTTTGGTTGACTTGAAACAAATCAATAAAGAATTTGGTGCTATATTTGTTTTGAATGACATTGAAAAGTCTATTTTGAATAAGTGTAAACTGACACATACACTTGATTATAAACTTTGTAATAAGGGATTTTTTAAGATTAAAACTAACGATTCCAGGTTTGATGAATCTGGTGAATTCAAGTGTAAAGTTTCATTGGCTAAAGGAACGTGGAAGTTTATTAAAAAGAATACTATTGAGTTTAGTGATAAACACAAAAAGGTTTTGAATACATATAAGGTATGTGTTCCATCTGCTTATGGTACTGGAAATGATTATTTTACTGCTAAGGATTTTCATATTATCAATCCAAATGAATTAGTAAATGATTCGTATGTATTCTTTACATTTAATAATATTGACTCTGCTAAGAATTTTAAGAATTATTTTAATTTGAAATTGGTAAATTGGTTGGTTAAGATGACAAAGAATCGTCAAAATGTTAATAAATCGGTATTTAGATTTATTCCGTATCTAGATTACACAAAATCTATTAATGATAATGATTTATATAATCATTTGAACTTGACTAATGAAGAGATTACGTATATTAATAACAAAACACTATGAATGAATTTTTTAACAGAGACAAATATTATCTAAAAGAGATTAGAAAAGAAGTAGCTAAAGACATGATTGTAAAACATCATTACAGTCATAGTTGGACTAGTTGTGATTTTACACTTGGTGTTTTTGAAAAAACAGAAACAGTTCATAATTTTTTTGATATTGTTGAAGATAAGGTAATTGGATGTATTGTATATGGTCATCCTATTGGCAGACAAGTTATCAATGGTTTAGTAAAACCTAATGATAAAATTAAGTTGAGTAATGATAATGTTTTAGAATTAACTCGTTTATGGATTGAAGATAATCATGGTAAAAATATCGAAAGTTGGACCATTTCACAAAGTTTTGAATGGTTGAAGAAAAATAGACCAGAAGTAAAAGCATTGATTAGTTATGCTGATCCATTTGAAAATCATTTGGGTACTATCTATCAAGCAACTAATTGGTTATATCAATCTATTGAAAATACAAGTGACGATCATCATTACATGATTAGTACGACAGAACCACCCAATTGTAAATGGATACATCCAAGAACATTGGTATCAAAATATGGTACTGAACGTTTTGAACATTTAAATTCCGTATTACCAAGACCTTTTTGGAAAAAAGCATATCGTAGAAAATACCGATATGTGTATATTTTGACTAATAGAAAAGAAAAACGGTGGTTAGTAGATAATTTAAATTCAACACCACTTCCTTATCCAAAAGAAATTTCAAATCCTGAAAAGAATGTAATTATCCGTGTGGATTAGTAACAAATATACTATTTATTTAGTATATGAGACGAATCGTTGGCAAAGATAAAAAGGGTAAAAAAATACTAATTAATATACCCAGTTATGACCAAACCGTAATAAATAATCAATTAGTTGCACAACC
>Ga0208975_1001422_pt1 | contig 10132 bp, 10 predicted proteins | sample GreLakmeER78MSRF_FD_187700 | JGI IMG/M metagenome (GOLD analysis project Ga0208975, IMG submission 187700) | Freshwater lentic microbial communities from great Laurentian Lakes, MI, USA - Great Lakes metaG ER78MSRF (SPAdes) | ecosystem: Environmental > Aquatic > Freshwater > Lake | place: Great...
GAGAATTGATACTCTGGCTTAGACGTTGGTTTTCTCCAGCCTGACTGAGAAGATTCGTCGTCAAGCCCATCGTATTCTGACCCAAACCAGCAGACTGTGACCCAGCGAACTTATTCTCGCCAGTATTGCCAGAGAATGCCGAACGACCAGTCGCAACTTGGAACGGATCGAAGCCAGACTTGGTTCCTTGCATCGCTTGCGAGGTTGTCGCCAAGGCTTGCGCGAGTGAGTTCCTGCGATTTTGACCAGCTTGACCGAAAGTCATCGCGTTCCTTACAGCAGCCGTTGGTGAACCAATGTCATTCACGCCGCCAGCGACATTCGTTCTGTTCAGGCCGCGGGCAATCTCTTCGCTCTCCGAACCCGACAAGCCTGCGCCGCCGAACGACTCCAATAATGAGGTTCCTTGGCGGCCCAACGCCTCACGCATCTTGTAGAACTCAGGGTCAGCTTTACGCTGAAGAGCGAGAGAAGCGTCAACTAGGCCAGTTTCATTCGCTTTCGCGAGCGTAGCAGCGTCAGCACCAACAGCGGCTAGCTGATTGTCGCGGGAGATTTGATTGCCAATCTGGTTGAGGATCGGACCAAACTGGCGATACGTGTCGAGGGCTAGTTGATTCTCCTGAGGGGTAATTGCACGAGAGGCGTTGATGCGGGCTTGTTCGAGAGGAAGAATATTCTCACCGGTGACTCGCGTCAAGTCGGGAAGGTTCTTAATCAACGCCGCCATCATCGCGTCGGTGGATTCGCCACCCGATTGAGGGGCAGGATCACCTCCGCGAAGGACTCGAAACGTGCTAAATAGAGACATAATTAGAAGCTGTTAGTTGACTAAGGTGAGAAAGTCGTTGAATTCGCTTGTAATCAACAAGCGACTTACTCTCAACTTTCTTTCGACGAAATCCTCGAAGCGTCCAGCCTCTAAAACTACCCTCAAAGAGAAGCAGAAGGTGTGCTAAGTCACGCGGCGAAGCACACACGATCTGCGTCACATCGAATACTCGCTCTGTGTGACGCGGCATTCCGAAGCAAAACCCAGTGAGTTTGCCGTTAGTGACAACACAACCGAATCCGCCGCGTTCGATTGCGTGGACAATGCTTAGTGCGATAGAACCATCGCTCCAGTTGCGAAGAACTTTCTGCTCTCCGCGAATGGCTCGTTGTGCGTGAACGAATTCGATTACGTCTTGGACGGTCATGAGATTACACGGTTATATAAACTGTGCCCTGTCCCCAAACACCATCAACACTAAAGCCGCCGCCGTATATAAACTCACAAGGTGCGTTAATAGGGCTAATCTCGCCAAAAGACGACATTGACGGCACAGAACCGCTTCCAGTTACAGTTGCAGTTAGATACCAAACGCCTAAGTGGCTTGGATCATCTTTAACCAAGGTCATATCAACTCTGCAGCTTGTGCTCAAGCCACCAGAAGGACAATCAGGGAAATCAAAATAACCAAAACCAACAAACCTGCACATTCCGTTGACTGTTTCTTTCAACAGGGTGAAGGGAGCGTTAATCTCACCGTAAGAACAGGCTCCTAAGCCTATGTAACTCGCAGCGTCTATAAGAATAGACGAAGGGTAACTGCTGTTACACGGATCTTCAGGCTCAGGCTCAGGAGCAGGACCGGGTGCGCCGCCTGCGCCATTACCAAAGTTCACGCAGATGCTGAACGACCCAAGGTCAAACACAACAATACCACTGTCACCGTCAAAAGATTGCCCCATAGCCGCGAGCGATCTGGTCGAGCTGTATAAGGTTTGCGTTGACCCAGCCTCATTTAGAAGTGGTGTGACAAAGCGAAACGATCCGTCACTCTGTTGAGTAAAATATAACCCAGCGAAGGATGCATTTCCTCCTACTGCTGCATTATAGGCCGCCGAAACATCCAGCACAAACAGGGTTGTGTTGACTGGGCTCAGCGGTGATGAGCTTGAGTTCAGCGAAATCGGAAAGCATGATGCAGCCTGAGAGTTGCCAGATGGAACATTCCCATCAAGCGGGCCGCCAGTTGTCTGACTCGGATCGTTCACGATAACCATTGGAGGCTGAACACCCGCCACACCTGAAGGATCAGAACTGCCTGTTTGCGGCAATGCAAACAAACTACCACCAGCGCCGCCGATCCATGTGTTCACGCTTGCTACGATGTCAGCTGTGGTCCTTGCTGAGCCGTCAGAGTTGACGTTGCTAAGAACAGAAGGAGGAACAACAAGAACCAGACTGTTGTTACCTAATCCATCATCGCTAGGGTCAATGCTCCACGTGAACGAAGAGATTCCACCAGACGAGTCTGTTGATGTAATGACAATGGTCGAGATTACAGCGGAAGGAACCCAGTCAGCCGGGAGTGTGACGATAATCCAGCCATCATCCATGATCACAAACGACGTGATCGTGAAGTCGTTTATCACTATGCTTGTCACGCCACTAAAGCCGACGCCGAACAAACTTACAGATGAGCCGGCGGGCGTGTTGGAAGCAAACGAGATTGCGGTGATCTCAAACGAATCAGCCCCAACAGCGGCCTGTTGTTCAATCGCGTTGTTCGCTGTTTCAGTGTTCGAGATTAACTTCACCGAGGCGAGCTTTGCAGAAAAGTTCCAGCGAACATATAAGCCGCACTTCCAGCAGGTTCGGCTTGTATTCAGCAACGGAATTGTAACTGATCGCACCTTGTCTTGTTCACCATACAACACCGGCGGCGTGTTGCTCAACGCATCACTGCTTACGTTCGTCACACGACTGAACTTCTGCACACCACGTTTGCCGTCTTCGACTGGAAGCACAAACACACTTCCCGGTGAGAGAACGTCGACAAACGTCATCTTAGCGAACATCGCCTTCTGGCGAATAGCACTGTCACCAGACGAGAACTCTGGTGTGTAGTAGCCAGCGATGTGCGACTCACCGTCCGGCGAGTAAAGCTCGAACAATGATGTGCGAGTGATGCACAGCAGCTTGCGTGTTATCGTTGTCCTCACCTCACAGAACATCAGAATCGGATAAACACCAAGTTCTTCGTGCAAATCAATCGCTGACCACTGTTGAGTAATCGTGTCGAACACCATGATCGCATTGCCAAAGACCGTGCTCACGTAGAACAACGCGTAGTTATCAAACGAGACTGCGGCTGGAGCAAGCTGAACTTGTCCGTCGAGAAGCTTGTTGATTCGTGCCGAGAATGGAGAGTTCTTGCCGTCGACACGATACTGTTTGACAGCGTTGAATGAGCGAATGCCACTGTAATCAATCAACGCCATGTCACCGAGCACATCACAGAGGCTGAATTGATTCGCCGCACCTGTTGAGAACAGAAAGATGTTGTCGAATGAAGGCTCACCGTAGGGTGTCATATCAAAGTTAGGCCGCACCATGTAGGATGTGCGAGCAGTTGACACATAGAAACTACCGTCTGGCGAGTTGATTGAAACGAGAGCCGTGATTGGAGCGTAGTCAACCTTGTGACTAATCTGCGCCGCACCGCCATCTGACTCACTTGGGAGCTTGTCAGCGTTCCGGTCAACAATAACCATGAAATCCAGAGGACGTCCACTGACGCTACGATAGATTTGCGTCCCGTCGGCCGACACGATGTAAAGAATCCCACCACTCAGCAACATCTGGCGGCCAATCGGAACGTATTCACGGTTAGTCGTCAGCCATTGATTGTAGTTCTGCGTGACACGAGCAGTGCCGTCAGGAAAGATAACCCAAGGCTGTGACACACCGTCTTGCACAAGAAGACATTGTGGAGACGGAGCATCACCTGACGTGAAGTTAATCCCACCGTTGACGTTGTTTTCGCTCTGTAACGCTCGACGAGAGTTGACAGTGCTTGCAGGAACGGGACAAGCGAACAACGTCTTGGCAGAAGTGGACATCAAGAAACCGACAACTTGATTGTAGGAACTTCCAACGACCGACTCGTCACGGTAGTAAGCGCGGCCAGATGCGAATAGAATCGAATACGAACCGGCCGCATACACACCTTGCATGTATGTGACACCAGTCGGAGTCCGGTCGATTGGTTTCGTGACTGGATCAACAGTTCCGTTTCGAGTGCGACCATTGACTAGCAGCGGATACTCATTCGCTCCGACACGTGAACCATCAACCTGCTGGTTCATTCCGCCGCCGAACGAATCTTGCGCGAAGATAAGAGGATTACTCATTGTTCCCACTGGTTAGTGTTAGTCGGACGGATTCCATTGCGGGCTGCATTGCTAGCCGCCTGAAACGAGGCAATAACCGGATTCTCACCAAACGCAAACTTCATCTCGATCTTGGACGCCGAATTCGCTAGGATGTTGCTCAAGAGCGCTTGCGACTTCGCGGCGGCCATCAGGACTCGATCTTCTTTGCCCTCTTGTTTCGCTGCGATGAACTCAAGAGTCTTCCAGTAGATCGCCTTGTCGTAAAGCTCACCAGCCGTGAACACATCAGTGTCATTCACCATCGGCTCGAACACATGCTTGTAGCATAGCTCGATCAGCTGCGACTCTGTGAGGTTGTCGTTCTTGTCTAACACCTGAACAAGCACGAACTTTGCCTTTGTCAAGTGCGATGGAATGTCTGACACTTCAGTTCCATCCAGTGTCGTGACAACAAGATCGTATGTTGTAGCCGCAGACTTAACGATACTCGTGACATTCGAGAAGAAGTTAACCGTTGACTTCGTCGCCTCGCCAGCAGCAAAACGAACACGCTCAGTGATTCGAGCAGCCAACGATGAGGACCCAACAATGAACACATCGAATGCAGTCGTAGCTACAGCCGGAAGTGTAATCGTCAGCGTTCCTTCGTCGAGTATGTTACGCTTCAACGCCGATTCACCCTTGCGCCGCCACTGACGCATTGGGGTTAATTGCGATTGACGAGTCCAACTATCCCGCAGGTAACGCGGCCTCATGTCAACCTGCTGAATCGGATCGAGAGAGTCGTAATCACGCAAGCCGATGATGTCTCCGACATACCACGGAAGCGCAATCTGCTGCTCATCAACATCGAGCACGAAAATCTGCTCACGCTCTGACCCTGTGAGATCAGCAGTGTTGTAGATTTCACGCGCGGCGTGATTGATCTGCGAGACAATCCAAGCTCTGTCACGTGAGCTTGCGCTGTCGGAACCGATATCTTCGGTTACTTCTGTGAGAATATCGTAGAGCATACGAGTGTTAGTAGATTTCTTCCACACTGAAAGAAGCATTAGCTATACCATTAAACAATCGACTAGCACCAGAACCATTCACATAGATAGTTGAAGAACCGCCAACGCGAATTTTGAATGTGGTAGAAGAAGTTGTTCCGCTGGTCATTACATGGCGAAGTGTCAATGGAACAGTGTAACCACTGGATGCAATCTTGCTTGAACTAGCAGACAAAGCTCCTGCGGTTGAATCTTGGAATAGAGCTACGTTAGCAAAGGCATCAGTCGCCGCACTCACAAAAGAGTTAAATGTAATTACTAGCTTGCTAGAAGAACTCTTTGGAGTAATGGTTAAAGTGTAAACTTCATCTCCTTCAGTATTTTGTGGGACTGTATCATCAGTAGGAATTGCAGTAGTGCACGTTACAAGATCAGTTCTATTAGTGCTAACAAGCTGCAATAGTCCGGGAGATGCCCATTCAAATCCAGTCGTGGCGCCATTGACTCGTGGCACATACAAAGCAGTCGGCGATGCTACAACATTAGTAGGAGCAATACCTCCCTGTCCAATGTTAGCACTCGAAATCGTGCCACTCAAAATATTACTTCCCGCAAGCGCAAACCCATTCGTCAGCATGTAAGTCCCAATCGAATTCGCCGCAATCTTATCGCCAGTAATCGCCGCCGCAGCAATGTTCGCGCTCCCGACTTGCAGATTGCCGATGTCTGTGCCAGTGATCGTTCCGTCTAGGATATTAGTGGTAGTGATTGTTCCAGTCCCAATCTTCGTTCCAGTGATCGTCGCGTCTTGAATCTTCGCGTCAGTCACTGCGTTGTCTGCAATCTTTATCGTCGTGACAGCATTCGTTGCGATCTTGTCGGTTGTCACGCTGTAGTCAGCAATGACAGCAGTCGCAACGATGTTGGTCCAATAACCGTTGGTGTTCCAGACCTTTGGTGTCGGCAACGCTGTGCTTGTGTCAAGCCACAGGTATCGTTGATACTTGGTGATGACGGATGCACTTGGATAGCCGTTCGTGTAGATAATCATACCACGATAAGGCCCGACGTAGGCGTTATCGACAAGCTGATTAAGCTGTGACGGTGCGAAACTAGACGCTCCAGTGAAATCCACACCTTTTACAAGGTCAGGATCGGCGGCGTGGAGTGAACCACAGGCCGCCAAGTAGAGGCTAATAAATGAGTTGAGCAGTGTCTTTTTCATAGAGGGGCATTGTCTAACCAAGCTGAACCGGTGTTGAAGGTGAGAGGAAAGGCGTATTTACCGAGGTATGTGCCTTCCAAGAATTGACGGATTGCGGTGCGTTGTGTAAGATTGTGTTGCGTGTTGTAAAGCAACATACGACCAAGCTGAAGTGTGCAGAAAGAAGTTGCAGCAGCGCCGCCAATACTCCAGAAAGTTGGGTTAATCAAAGCTTGCCCGTGAACTTCATCAGAACCAGTCACAACACCATTGTTAGTCCCCGGCAAAATTCCATTACCAAAGAGATAGATGTTAGTGAGGTTTAAGAAACCTTCTATCAATCCCATCTCGTTATTTGGCACAGCGTTTATGTCAACCGAGCTAGTGAAAGCATCAACTGCCGATTTAAGGTCAGGATCAGTAGTGCCAGTCTTCACACACAATCCATTGTTTGCACCATTACCGGAAGCAAACATGAATGAATCAGCTGAGAAAGTTCCTTTGATGCACCCAACAATATAAAGACTGTAGCCACTTTGAAAGTTAATTGGGGTTCCAGTCGAAAACTCAAGAATGTCATTAACCCCGTTGAAAATGACTGTCGGATAAGCCAGTGTGGGTGTAGGCGGAGCAAACAGACTGTAATCAGGGCGATCAGCTTGAACAGCTTGCGTCAAGTGTCGAGCGTTGCCAGACTGATCATACATCGTCATGACCTTGTCAAACAAATCGATCTCAACTGCTCCAACGTCAGCACTGTAATCAGCAACTAGGTTATCTGTTGAGCGCGTAGAAGGATTGACATTCGTATTCGCAAAGCTCGTGAACTCAGCCCCAACCGCAAGCGCATAATCCGCAATCGAACGGAAGTCTGTCGGCGCAGTGCGAACGCTCGTAATCATCCGAATCGTGCTTCCTTGCACACTCGCAGTTCCCGGGAAGCTCCACACTTCGAGGACGAAGTTGGCCCGCACTCGTTGTTTGTTATACAACGTGACAACATCCGTCAAGTTGAACAGAGGGTCCTCCCACAACTTGTAGCGATACACCACATCACCAACACGCCATTTGATGCACAAGCCGTAGGTCACACCTGTCGGCTTAACTGGACGTGTCGCGAGGAAGAAGTCCCTCGACGCCGAGAAGTTGAACTGAGCAACGATAACGCTCGCATCACCAGCAGTTCCTGCCGAAGAATACGAGAACGCAGGCAGATCAATATAAGCCCTAGCGTTGCGAACAACACCAGCAGGCCTAAACGTCAGCCAATCCGTTAGATTCATGTCGCTCATACAGAGTAGTGTCTAGCGTGCAACAGGGACTTCTGGCACAACAAGTGTGTCGGTTGTCTTACAGGAAGACATCGTGCAACACACAATCAGCATCAGCAAGCAAACACCAGCGTTCGTTTTGAGGTTCCCAAACATATAGTTCAATGGTTTGTTGATCTTTTGTTACTGCGATTAAAACTGTATCATGGCCACCATCCGACACCGCATTGACAGGCTTACTGCCAATTGACATCCGCACTTCGAATGCTCCAGCGGTAACATCAGCTTTTCGATCACGTTTGCGATTGCTACGCAAAAACTTCGCAATAGCCTCCATCGTGAACTCTTCGCACATTCCACTGCCCGGCTCATACACGAAATCATTCGCAAATTTCCACTTCCTCCAAAACTCATTCCAATCATCTTCAATGAAATCCTTGGAGAAGACAAAGACATCATTCGATCTGACCATGAACGGAAAGCGCGGAAACTGATTCGCGTCAAAGATCAGGTTTTTGATTACATCAAGTGTCGTTATCATTTCACTTCTTGCTTCAGTAATTCCATGTTCAACGCTTCTCCAATCTGGAGCATCCTTGCATCTGGCACAAAATATCCGTCACGTTCCGCTTTTATCTTTTGGCCCTTTTTGACTCGTAGAATTTGTTTGTCCGAGTCTAGCACCCTGTATCTCTGACAGCCGCTTGTCAAAGTAATCATTGATGCCGCGAGAACTGCTAGAACCAATCGCATTGTGAAGTTCAGCTTCATACTTACTCAGCAACTCCTGCTTTGTATCAACATGACTGACACGTCGTTTCCAATACCAGAGCACAAACCCTAATATTGGAACGACGATGCCAGACAGTATGAGAGTAGTCGTCACTTACTTGTTATTCACGTCTTCAGATGACTTATCATTATCACGGGCGAAAATCAATCCGAAGCCGGCGGTAAGTGCTGCAACAGTCGACGCCCAGTCAGGATTCGTCATGGTGTTGCCGTCCAGCAATAGTTGCGCGGCGCTTGCGACTGCGGCAATGATTGCTGCAATACCACTTCCAGTTGTTTTCCACGATGTGTTTTTCATATGTTTTATTTTACTGGCCACCGAACAGTTTACTTAATCCTGCAAAGATACTACCAGATCCAATACCCGCGCCAGCAGCAATTCCAATTAACTTTTTCTTATCGCCTTCTAAGGATGACACACGATTTTCAATAACTGTATCACGAGCATCTTTAGCATTGCGATATCTTTGAGTATCTTCAATATGGCATTTCAACAGCGTATGTATTTCTGTGATTACAGAATCTGTTGAATGTTTGTCGTATTGTTCAGGCATAGAATTATATGACTACTATGACGTTTTCGATTAGGTCGAGGTCGGGCATAAGCGCAGGTCTAGGAGCAGGGCGAAGCGGGTCATGGTATTACAAACTCGAAGACCTCGAAGCGCACAAACGCGACGTTTGTTGCGCCAGATGTTGACGTAAGCCCGATGTTCAACGTCCACGGAGAGCTTGAGTCCAATATCGTGAATGGCGCATTCACACCCGAATCATTTCCGTCTCTGATGCCGGGAATCTGGTTAGTGAACGAGCCGAAGTTTTTGAACAGGTTGCCAGCGTTGTTAAATGAAGCGCCACCAAAGGTGAACCGCTGCACCGTCCCTCCTGCTGTCAGGGACAAAAGCCGAGCCGCAAAGTTAGTGCCAACCCAAGCATATAGCTCTGGTGCGCTGGCTGTGGCGTTGGTCTTGTAATAAACGACGCTGACGCCAACCGAGCTATTACTGCCAACGCACGCCGGAACAGAGATGGATACAACCGAAGTGCAAACGGAAAACCCGCCGTTTGTATAGGGCGCGGTCGCGTTCGTCGCCGCGTCGTAGAAGGTGAGAACTGGTAGGTTTGTGACAGCCAGAAAGCGAACTCCGACGTTGTTCGCCGGGAAGAACTTCGCCGCCTCGAACCGATTCGTCCCCGTGAAAACATTCGTCCCGTTCAGCAGGGCCACATTCGTGCTTCCACCGGGAATCACTGTTCCGCCACCGCCTGACGGACCGACAGCAGCAAAACCCAGCGTCGAACAAACGAGAAGTAGTGCAAATGAAAGTTTCATAGTCACATTAGACTCCACCAGAAATGTTAGCCATGACAAGAGACAGTTTGATATCAGCTGCACCGAGAGTAAGCGTGGTTTCTGTGGTAGAAACAACATACACAAACTTCGTGATAAATCCCATTCCTCTTGGACCGGGAACATCCAACCAAAAATTACCATTAGCAGGAAGAGCGAGGATCATAACTGCGGTAGCAACTCCATTAGCAGGAACAGCGGACAAATCGAAAAGATGAAGCCATTGTGCCACTCCTTTGTTATAACCAAACAAAGACTTGAGATAGATCACAGCTTCTGTGGAAGGAATTGATACAGTTCCTGAAGCCGACCAACTCGTAGAGGTGACTGACTTCGGAATCAGAATTGGTGCCGGCTG
>Ga0208975_1001424_pt1 | contig 10130 bp, 6 predicted proteins | sample GreLakmeER78MSRF_FD_187700 | JGI IMG/M metagenome (GOLD analysis project Ga0208975, IMG submission 187700) | Freshwater lentic microbial communities from great Laurentian Lakes, MI, USA - Great Lakes metaG ER78MSRF (SPAdes) | ecosystem: Environmental > Aquatic > Freshwater > Lake | place: Great...
TCTTTAGTTTCGTTTTCAAGCCTGCGAATGGCAAATATGACTTTCTCTGCAAATTCAAGCATGGATAACTCCAATGAAGCAGACAGATAGACCCCTGTCCGAAGGTTACGTGTGCATTATGCACACTTTTACGCTATTTTTACCTTCTTAAATGCATCTTTTCGGTAAACATACGTTACTTTTGGATCATTTTGTGGTGTTTTTACACGTTTTGGCGCTCCGGACATCTCCTTGGGCGCTTTTTTAGGACTTTTTGCTGCTTTGGTTTGCATTTTTTGCTCCTTGTTGGGCATTTCGTATGGCATCTTGTGAATTCTTCTGTGCAGCAGCCTGTTGTTGCAGTGCCAAACGCGCAGAATCAAACTGAACATCGGCCTGTTCCTTCTGTTGATCCAATCCAAGGCGCTGTTGATCTATCTGCAGCTTGGCTTGATCGCGCTGAGCGCTTTGAGCAAGCTCTTTTTCCTTCAACTTGACCAAAGGATCGTCCTGTGGGCCCATCATTTGGGTCTGCAGACCCTTGACTTCTTGATAACCCTGTGCAACCTTCATCGCAACCATCGCTTCGCGTTGCAAAGCAGACACCAAACCTTCAGGATCAGTGCCATATTGACGGAACAACTCAGCTTCCACCTCTTCTTCGGCCTTCAAACGAATGTGATCGAAGATGTGCTTCTGCATAGTGACTGCCACGTTAGGCATACTTTGCATCATGGGGCTTAAACCAAACAAAATGTGCGTCATGATGTGCGCATCGTGCTGCTGGCCGGCAAAAGCCTTCAGTGGTGAGCCATCCAGCGCCTGTGCGTTCTCGCTTGCAGGATCCTTTGGCTTATCCACCTGCTGTGTGTTCAAAATGGTGTCAATATCACGCACACCAATAGCTTCATACATGCGGCGATAGGCCTCATACATGTTGTGCATCTGCGGTGCGCTCTGAGCCAGTTGCAACTGTGTCTGCGCCATCGTAATACGCTGTGCAACAGAAAAGATGTTGGGGTCAGAGACAGGCAGCACGTCGATGCGGTCATCAAAGTCACGTGCTTTGATCTTGCGGCTCTCACCGGGCACATCGTATGGGTACTCAGTAGGCAAATACTCTGCAAAACCCTTTGCCAACAACTGAAACTCCATGCGCTGGCTGTAATGCAAGCGCTTATGGATAGAAGACATCACTGCGCTGCCTTTTTCAAGCAATGCAATCGTCGTTCCCACTGCAGCATTCTGGTTGCTGTCACCCACTTGCATGTCGGTGATGCTTGCCAAACGGCGACCAGCATCTACGCAGAAACCAAGCAATGCAAATAGCGTCTGGCTTGGCTCTTTGTATGGCAATGGCAACAAGGATGCAGACAACTCTGCACCACCTGCGTCCATATCTCTGAACTCACCGGGTGACAAAGGTGTATCGTCGTTTGCAATGCGCGCACCCTTGGCTTTAAAGCCGGCAGGAAGGTTAGCCAGCGTTCCAGCATCCACCAATTGCTGCAATGCAGACGTTGCTGTCTTTGTCAAACCTCCAACCAAGTGCAAGAAGCCCAAGCCATAAGCACCGGGGCCCTGCACAAGCAAATAATGCACGTAGTACTGCTTGCGGGCAAACAGAGGGTCGCCCTCTTTCCAGTTACGGCGCACACCAACAACAGACTGAGAGATCTCATCAATCGTGACGATGTAAGGCAGTTTAATACCAGTCTCTTCGCCGTCTTCATCCTTGTGCTCAAAGCCCCGGATGTCCAAATCAACCAAGAACTCCAGCAAACAAATCTCTTCTTCCACACCAGTAGGATCAACGCCTGTTGTGCGGTCTGTTTCCTTCTTGATAATGCTCTGGCCTGTCTCTGCCGCAGTCGTCATCTGCGCTGTATCCAAGTACTGACCACGGATTACGGCTTTGCGGTAATCATTGGTGGACATCGGAACGCGGTGCGTGATCCGCTGGCACTCGCTCATCACCGATGAGCCGGTGTACGGGATATAAAGGTTATCAGGCAGCACCAAAGCGCTTACCATGCGGCCTTTGGTCTCGTCGTAATAGACTTTCTTGAAGGCCGACCCACCAAAACCCACATAGAACAGCAACTGATCAAAGTCAGGTGTGTACTCTTCCATCACCGTGGTGATCTGGTAGTTCATGAAGTCACGCACGCGGTCCGCTTGCATCAACTTCTCACGTGTTTCCTTGCCCAACACTTGCGTACGCACAGGACCACCAGCAGGCATCAATTCTTTCAGTGCCTGTGACTGGAATTGAACAATACTCTCTGTCAAAAGTGGGTGTTGCACGCCGCACGCCCCCTTGAACGGCTTGGTGCGCTCTTCAAACGTGAAGCCCAGCATCTTCATGCCCTTGCTGTACTGCTCTTCCCACTCTTTGCGTGAAGATTTGTCAGCATCAAACAGCGACATCAAGTCAGAAGAGATAAGCTGCAAGACATCAGGCTCAATGACCTCGGCTAGGTTGCTGTCATAGGCAACATCATCGTCTTCTGCACCAATATTCACGACCACCGCACCGGTTTCTGCGTCAAACTCAATGTCAATATCCGAAGGTAGCTCGTCTTCCATCTCAATGGCGACATCGCCCTCAGGCAAGTCGTCGATTGTCATGTTCTTTTCAATTGGCATGTTGTGTCCTTACAGATATCTGCGGTTATCGTCAGTGTTGCGCTCAACCATTCCACCTTTGTTGAATGGAATGCCTTTTTCCAAGGTCTTAGTTGCAGTCTCTGGTGACCACACTACGCCCCAGACTGTTGGTTCAGTTCCACCGGGATTTGGCAGTGTAATAGGTTTAATCTCAAATCCGGCTTTTTCTCCGCCTAAATCTTTGACGGCTTGTTTTAAGTTTGGCAAAAGTTTTTCGTACAGTTTTGATTTATCTGACTCTTTGCCGGGGAATGTAACAAAGTCTTGGCCTGCACGCATTGTGGACTGAATTGCGTTTTTGATCAACAACTGCATCCGCACTGTAGGATTCGTTTCAAAATTAGCAAAAGGCTGCTCCAAAGAATACTTGCCCGGTGCTGTCAATGAAATTCGTCTTTCCAATGCATCAACCCGTTTATCCAGCTTTGCTTTTTCTATCTTCTGGGTAGGATCAAGTTCATCAACCTCTGCAAGCTTGCTTTTCAACGTCGCTAATTCTGCTTGATCTTTTTCTAACGAACCACCTTTAGGACCTAAGTCCTTCATGTCTCTAGAAAGGTCTGACTGCAATTCATGCACGTGACGACCCTTTAACTGCTGGCCATTCATGTCAACAGCATGTTCTGTAAACCGAGAAAAACCAACTGGCATATTTTCACCAGCAGTAACATTGCGATGCCTGCCCGCATAACCTGTATATGGCTGCAGTGCCTCTTCTAGCTTGCTGTTGTCATCTTTTAATTTTGATCTAATTCTATCTAAGCCAGCTTGAATCCCTTTTTCAATAGGGTCAGTGTTTTCTTTCCATTGCGTTTTTAGCACGTCATCACTTGAAGCCATTAAAGCAACACTGTCTTTTCTGGGCTTAAGCAATCCATTCTCTTGCATTACTGGGGCGTCAAGTAGCCCATTTCTTTGCATAAACGCAGTGACATCTATCGGGTCACCACCAAGAGCTACTAATTTATCGGACCCTTTTTGCATCAACTCCTGTACCAGTTTTGGCTCTTCCGTTATTCTTAAATTATTTTGCGCTATTTGTCTTGCAAAACCAGAAGGCATTCCTTCTGTTGCAAGCGCTACTCGACGATCAAGTTCCCCAAAATAATCAAAGCCTTCTTTTCTGTATGAAATTGGGAAAAGAAGCAAGTTTCGGATATCACTTACCTCGTCTTGCATTTTGCTAAACTTTGTAATTGCAGGGAGAGCGTTTTCAAAGCGTTGCTTCATCACGCCCAACTCCGGTATCGTTGCGGCAAGTGGGCTGTTTTCTATAACCGCATTTAAATTTTTAATTTTTTCAGGATTAGCTGTGCCATAAAGAACATCGCTTATTCCTTTTTTAAGCCCTGCAACCTCATCCATACTGGCCAGCATTTCAGGCGTTTCTTTTAAATACAGATTCATTGACCCTGTTATCTTTTTGTCTGGGTAAAAAACGTTATCTGAAGCGTCATACATAGAACCTGTTGTAGGTATCTCCGCCGCGCGATAACGGCTTGGCGAGTACGTATTTGCCAACGCTTGTTGCAACAGGGCTGGCGTTACTTTATCTTTTGGCCCCAATCCAGCCAACGCCTCTTCAAGGCGCGCAACATCCTGCTCACGGAACTTGCCCTTGACCTGATTAATCAACTGCTCCTTCTGCGCAGGACCCTTCATGCCCGCAGCAAACTCATCCAAGCGTCCAACAAAAGGGAACTCCGCACTTACAGGAGGTGCAACAAAAGGTGGAGGTGGCGGCAACTGCGTTGCAGGCTGTGTAATTGCAACCGTGGTGGGCGGTGGCTGTACTATCTCTGGCGCAGGGCCTTGACGCCTGATTGCAAAAGGACGAGCCCGTGCGGTTTCTTCAAACAAACGTAACTGTTCTTGCGCATTTGCGGGTAATCTGGCAATGTTTTGTTCTGCTTGAAGTAACGCGGGCCTTGGAGCAAGAGATTGTGGCAGTCTTCCCGCCGCTACGTCCGCTGCAATCTGTTGTTGATTGACGCCTTCAATGTTATCAAACACCGCATTAATAGCGCGCTGCTCGGCTTCTTCTTGAGCAGCCGTTCTTGTTGGTGCTTCAACCCTCTGACCAGTCATCAAGTCGGTCATTCCGGGCTTCTCGGCCCTACCTGCCTTGAAACCAGCCAACGCATCCTTTGCTGCGCCCTTCAAAGCCTGTGCACCTTCAATGATCTTGCCGGGAGCCATCATTCCTGCGCCAAACTCACCCAAATAGTGGAAACCTTTGAGTGTTGGGTCCTCGGTCATGGGCTTGCGGATGCCGGCTTCCGTTGCTTTTTCCTTCAAATACTCGCTACCCAGCATTGGCTTCTGGTTGCTATAACCAAAAGGACGCATCGCCATGGTTGTCAAATCAACAGGCAAACCAGCAAGGTCGTAGGGCACATCATTGATGCCCGCCACAATCGCTGGGTATGCTGTGCCCGTGTTCAAAGCATTGGAAATATTGCCCGCCTTGCGACCAATACCAGACTTCTGCGCAATAAACGCTGCATTACTTGCCGCTTCCCGCTCTGCTGATTCTTGAGCCGCGATTCTTTCAATTTGCTGCGGGGTCAAACGCTCGCCTGATACATCCCCACCGTCTGCATAGCCATACACATCATATTCCAGATCACCAATCTGCCTGTCAGGACGTGAACCACTCTTGCTCATCTGCAAAATATTGGCAGGATTGATATTTAATTGCTGCATCGATGTCTCAAGCGGCGTTGCTTTAAGCTCTTCCGGCGTCAAATTACCGCGAATACGAGCCAAGTCCGCCTGCACTTCACCCGGCATGTGCCTGTACAGGGCTTCCCCTACGCGTCTGTCTGAAGGAAAAACTTTGCCGTATCTAGCTTTAAGATCCTGCCCTATCCTGTCTGTGACTTCAGGCAAATTAGGGTACGCTCTTTCCATCTCGCGAATAACATTTTCGTTGACCGTAGGATCACTGTGGTATATACCGCGCTTCGCTTTAATGTAAGCAACAAAAGCACTGGGGTTTGCACCCTCCGTGAAACCTTCCATGGACTGAATTGCATGCTGACCTTCATGCAACAAAGTTCCGCGGACCGTGCCCCTAACATCATCACCCGGCAAACTACGCACTGTTCCTTGAATTCCTTCTCTCTCTCCAAAAGAAGCCGAAGCTAACGGGGCATCTTTGCGCCTTGTTGTTCCTATTTGCACAAAAGGCATGTCATATCCGGGATAAATGCTTTCAAGCTCGGGATGCTTTAACATATCGTAATACAGACGCTGCACAGATGCTGTCTTTTGCTGCAAAACCGCTGGCGCATCACTGATTTCTTCAATCAAATTACCGCGGTTATCAACCAAAGTTAAATTCTGCGCACGAATCTGCTCAGGAGATAAGCCTTGAGCCTGCAGGTCCGCGTGCCGCGCTGCTGCTTCCGGCCTTGCACGAACAAACATGAACTTAGGCTGAGCCGGGGCTGTAAACATATCCAACAATGTGCCGGGACGCTCGCCCATCAAAGCAGCATTAAGTTCCTGACCTGCCATGTTGCTTAACATCTTTGCCGCTTTTCCGCCACCTAAAGCTTGAACAGCAGGAGCCATCTGCAACGCCGTACCCGCTGCAAAAGCAGGATTGGCTACATCACGGATCTCGTTGGCCTTGGGATGCAAAACACTGAAACCCATTTGATCGGGCCGTGTGCCAAGGGCCCCGGCTACCGCTGCGTAGGTCTTGGGATCGGGTAATGTGTTGACATCCCGCATCGCAGCAAGTCTCCTTGCTGCCTCGCCTTGCTTTCTGATATTCGGATTGCCAAAGGATGGCTTTGTTAAATCCTCGCCATCTACTTCACCACCGTTTGCCATCATCACAGGCGTAACGCTTAGATCAAGAGAGGCTAACTTATTGACAGGCTTGTAGTTGGCAAAGAACTCTTCTGTCTCGGTAGACTTATTCTCGTTATAAACACGGTCATCCTCTTCGTCCTGCGCATCCGCCAAAGCCGCTAAAGCAAAAGCGGCTTGATAACTGGCCGGCATAGACTTAATGTCCGGCAAAGATTTGCCGCTGGCCATTGCCACGGTTGCCGCTTTTGGTTCTGCTTGGGCCATTGGAGGCAGGGACTCGGGCAACGGCTCACGGTCTTTTTTTGCCATTGTTTCACGTGGAACATCCTTGCCCAAAAGACCCTTGACGCGCTGGACGTAGGTTCTGGTTTCCGCTGGCAGGGCTTCGGGTTTGGCACCAGAAGCTAACCATTTATCTGTAGCGCCGGGTCCCCAGTTATAAGCAACCAAAGCTTTCTCTGTATCGCCGTACTTGCTAAGCATTGCCTGCAAGTAATCTCTGCCAACCCTTGCAATTTCGTCAGGAGATGATGATTTTGCAGGGGTAACGCCAAAGCCGGGATCTGTGATGGTCTTGGGCATGACCTGCATTTCACCCAGAGCACCCTTAGGACTTGTGGTCAGAGTTTTACCGTCTGCTGCGTAACGCTTGCCGCGGCTCTCCGCTTGCTTAACAGCAGCAACTATCTCTTCAAAAGTCTGTGGTGCATTGCTTTGAGCGGCCATGGTCCGAGGTCCTTGATCAAATATTCAAGACATTTTATGCGGCATTTCAATAATACTCAACAGGGCTTGTATCGGGCTCATCCTCTGTATCGTCGTCAGACTCCAACGCAATAAAGTTACCCGCACGAAATCTCGTCCAAGCCATCACCGCGGTATCCACTTGGTCGTCATTGTTCCCATTAGGAAAAGCCGCGCATTCCTCAACGAGGTCCTCGGCCCACTCCTTACCTTCAGGATACCAGATCATGCCGGACTCAAGGAGCGGGGCCACGGCATTGGCTCGGCTGACCTTATCTTGTCCTGACTTACGACCACCGGGCGAGAACATTGTGACAGGGATTCCCATCTTACGCAGTTCCTGCTGCAGCGGAGTACCAGTAGCTTTCGCTTCAATCAAAACATTATCCGGCTGCCAATACATGTATTCATCCTTGGCCATCCGTTTGAGTTCAGGAAAGTCCCACCGGCCTTTGCGCACGTTCAAGAGCATCAGATTAGCACCCGAGTCAGCATCAGGATAGAACACGCCCCACGTCGATATGACAGAAAAGTCAGCAGTCTCTTTCTTTGAGTACGCCGTGTCATAAACCTGAATCAGATACTCGCACTCTGGTGGATCATCGTACTTCCACTTGCGCCACCAGTTACGCTTTAGGATCGCACCCTCATCATTTGTTGGCTGCTGCTGCCACTGGGCGTTCCACTTCTTTAAGCCAATAGATACCTTGACCTTTTCTAACTCATCAAGGCTCCAGTAGTCAGGCCACAAAGGTTTGCCTGACGGCAGAATAGCAGGGAACTCCAAGATCTCCCACTGGTCAGACTTTAAATAACCTTGCTGTTTCAAAAGACGACCAGAAAGATCGTCTGTCTTCCAACGCGTATTGATCACAATGATTGCGCCGCCCGGTTGCAGACGCTGACGCGGACCAGAGGTGTACCACTCCCACGTGTTCTCCATCGCAGTTTCAGACACAGCATCCTGCTCGTCCAAAATATCATCCAGCACAACCACGTTACCACCACGGCCCGTCATCGCACCGCCCTTACCAATGAAGAACGCTTCACCGCCTTGGGCCGTGTTCCACCGACCGGCGGCCTTGCTGTCAACAGAAAGCGCCATCTTTGGAAAGAGTTCTTTGTACTTCTCGTCATCGACAAGGTTACGGATCATCCGGCCAAAACGCTGCGCTAACTCAGCAGTGTGGGAGCCGACAATGAGTTTAGTGTCAGGGTTACGGCCCATCAGATATGCTGGGAACAGATAACTACCAAGCTGGGACTTGCCGTGACGGGGAGGCATCGCGATCATCAGGCGTTTGCACTCGCCAGAGATAACACGGTCCAGAGCTTTAGCAATACGTTTGTGGTGTTCCCCGACAAGCATCTCGGGCCAGACGTACTGGCAGAAAGACAGGAAGTCAGTGGTTGCACGCTCCTGTGCCTCTAAGAGTTTTAAGCGTAGCTCTAGGCGTAGCTGTTCTTCTTGGACATCGTCTGGTTTTGTAGGGATCATGGGCCACGTTTTGAAATTTGCATAAATATAACCCCTGATTGCATTTAAAACAACAAGGGGGGTCTTTTGGGGAGGCCAAGTTTAAAAAGGTTTGAAATTTGGCAGAAACAGGGCGAAGGTTTCGGCTGCGCTTGACGGGCTGTTTATGGCCCTCCCCCTCTAACTAAAGTCATCCCTATACATAGACAAGAGGTAACAGCGGGCCCACCCACCCCCGCCACCACCATGAGGGAAGAAATAATAAAAAAGAGAGAAGCGTAAGGCGCGCGTAAGGATAGTATGCTAGGGCTATAGGGCCCTCAGGCCCTATGATACTCTACCCTGTAGGGTAGAGTACTGGCCAATAAAAAAGGCAGCCAGTTCGGCTGCCTTCAGGTTTGTGATTTCTAGGTTGTATGTACATACAACCTAGACCAGCGCTTACTGGTTCACATGTAGGCCGACTAAGTCACCGGCCTCGGCTCTTTCTTTCGCTAATTTCTTAGCTTCATAATCAGCGCGGGCCGTGGCCGACTTGGTCTTGGCTTCGGCCCGTGTGGTCAGGACCATGTCTTCTACACTGATGCTTGCACCAGTCGTTGGGTAATACCAGTTGGTCTCATCGCCTGAAGACCATGACCACTCACTGTCAACTTTAGTGAGTGTGATCAGGAAACCGGCCAGAGCTTGCACATCTTTAGATGGCATGCCATCTGGTAATGCATAACGTTGGCCGTCTAATGTAATGACTTTGGTCATAATGTTCTCTCTTCTTTCTAGGGTTTAAGTTCACTGGACCGGCTGGTCCAGTGCTTGAATTATATCACGGATTATTTAACTGTGACACTAAATTCAATATTACTTATTGCGTCTTGAATCTTTTCATCTAGGTTGTTATCGGCCCAAGATTCAATTGCGTCATCCACGTTGTAGTCTGTGATGTCGAAATTGTTTGACATCCAGTTGCTGATCTGGTCATCGATGTCGTCGTCGGCCATGATGTCCATGATCCGCTCTTTTAGATTACTGTTCATCCAGTTGCTAATCTGTTCATCCACATCATTCATCGTGACATTCAATTGCTCATTGATAATGGAACTGATCAGTTGGGTCACTGCGATTCTCTCGGGGCTCGGGCCTTGTGACTGGGCCACTGCATTGTCAATGGTGTTTAGCAAAACACCGATGGCGGTCCGGACTGCTACCTGATCGGCATTGTTCAAAGTGTTGATCAGCACTTCGGCATAGTCTAGTGCTTCTTGAATGTTACATCCACGGGATGCGAACAGATTATTGCGGAAGGGGGTGACTGGGTTTGTCATTGCGTTCTCTCTTCTTTCTAGGTTGTATCTAATCGGCCGATTAGACAGTTGAATTATAGCACTGTTTCCCACTTCGTACGAATCTTTTTAAATTCTTTTTTATAGAAATCTGC
>Ga0208975_1001425_pt1 | contig 10119 bp, 8 predicted proteins | sample GreLakmeER78MSRF_FD_187700 | JGI IMG/M metagenome (GOLD analysis project Ga0208975, IMG submission 187700) | Freshwater lentic microbial communities from great Laurentian Lakes, MI, USA - Great Lakes metaG ER78MSRF (SPAdes) | ecosystem: Environmental > Aquatic > Freshwater > Lake | place: Great...
AGATGGCAGCGTCAGCATGGCTGATAGACTTGCTCCAATATTAAGAAATACTAAAATAAGCATAAATAATACAAGCTTTCCAACCATGTGGTGGGGCGCACCCCATTTACCAAATTCTGGTTTAATCAAAGAAATTATCACTAATGGTTTTAATTTTGCAGGTAGGAGACATGATTGCTTGAGATTAAACTGGCATAGACCAGATGGAGTAGTTGATGCGATGGCTTATGGAGTTATGCCAAGCTATACAGGAAGTACTGTATATAATTTTAGCGCTTATGTAAGAGCGGCAAGTCCAAATGCTATAGGAGGCTCTATTAGAATGGATACATATCATGCTGGCCCTAATGTTGGAGGGCCAAGCAACAACAGCCCATCTTTAAGTGCCAATTGGAAGAAATGGAGTTGGACATGGACATCCAATGCGACATCTGGATCTTATTTGTTTTATTATTGGCCTAATATGACTTGCCCCTCCCAAGTAGATATTTCAGAAATGCAATTTGAAGCAAAGTCATATGCAACTGGGATTACTTTTTCAAGCCGCTCTGCAAATACTGTCGCTGGCGGCGGTGGCTTGATTGATCTAAGTCTAAAAGGAAACAATTGCGACCTATCTAATACTGTATTTGACAGTACTGGTTTTCGTTTTAATGGAGTTAATACTTATGTAATAGCGAAAACTTATACAAGAACAGATCCGTTTTGGCTTAGTTCAGGTACTATTTCAATCTGGTTTAAAGCTTCAGTAAATCAAAATGGAGTTTTGGTTGGTTGGGGTGATAATGGAAATACAAATTTTGGTAGTATAGAGATAACTGCTAATTGGACAAGTAGTTATGCAGATGAGTCTTTAATTGCAGAAGCTTATACCACTTCAGCAAGCCAAACGGCAGTAATAAGAAAAGGTAATAATTACTATTCAAATGGAATTTGGACTAATGTCACTGCTGTCTTTGATGATAATTATTTTAATTTAAAGATTTATATAAATGGAGTTCTAGAAAGTACCTCAAATAGTGGTAGTTTTTCTTCTGGATCGCCGTTTTTGAATGTTTCAACCAGCACTTCTTATTTTAATATAGGAAGAAGAACTTATGGTGCTGGAGGGGAATATTTTACAGGAGAAATAGACCAAGTAATGGTTTATGAAAGAATATTAACTCCAGCAGAGATTAAAAGAAATTTCGATTCACAAAGAGGAACATATCAAGTATGAGTTCAATAAATTTAGGCCCCAAAATAGTAACTGAAGACTTATTGTTTTGTCTTGATGGCGCTGCTTCTGTCCCTGCTATTAAAAATCCAAAACAAATTTCAAATTGCATAAGATGGTTTGATGCAGATGATCCTTCAATGATCGTCACTGAAACTGCGGGCACTGCGGTAAGATATTGGTATGATAAGTCTGATGTTGGCAGTTCATTAGAAGGAGGTGGCCTTACTCTGGCTAAACAGCCTAACATAGTAACTAACGGAATGAACAACAGAACAGTTATGCGTTTCGATGGTGGAGATTATTTTATTGGAGGTTTTACTACTGCTTATTCTGAGTTTACTGTCATTTTTGTAATGAATGGTAACCCTTCTAGCCCTACAAGTTATCAATATCCTCTAAATATAAATAATGGAAGTAGCACAAATGCATTATATTTTGATGTTAATGATCCAGATGGTAATTTTGCTCAAACTCTTTGGCTATATTGGAATGGCGGTGGCGGCGACCGCTTAGTGGTTCCAAAGACAAGTCCAAATACAACTTCTGATTTTGTTCAAGGTTCACCTACAATTATAAGTTTCACTCATATTGGTTCTACAAATACATTATTTTTTAATGGTAGATTACCTTACTACTCATCTGCTGCTGGAACTCAAACAATAACTACTGGAGGCGCAGGGTTTTCTTTATTTCTTGGCGCAACAAGCACTACTCTAAATGGCCCTTATAAAGGAGACATTGCTGAAGTTATAATTTATTCAAAATCTCTATCTCAAAAAGAAAGAAGATCTGTCGAAGGCTACTTATCTCAAAAATGGAATATCCCATTAGTTTTAGATCTCACAAATGCCCCGCTTGAAGATTTATCTAGTAACACAGAGATAAATAATATGGTCTATTCTGATCCGGGAAATTATCCAAATTTAATTAGCTACTATAAAAAAGGAATAAGTTTAAATGGATCTCCTAATAATTACTTTACAGCAACAAAACCTTCAAACATTGACTATCTAGGAACAGCTTATACTATTGAATGGTGCGGCGCACTTTACGCTAGAAGAAATACTGGCACTAACTATTCAATCATAACAACAGAAGGCTATCCAAGTTCTGGTTTAGTCCTAAGAGTAGATGGTGGGACTAGGGTAATGTACCATCGTTCTAATTTTATTACCGCAAATGCTGGATCAGATACCGGGGGTGGAGAATTATTGCCCGGAATTTATTATCATTATATGGTAGTTTTTGAAAATAGTAGGTTAAGATTTTATAGAGATGGAGTTTTGACAACTGATTATACTTCTGGTCAATATGTCCCCGGCAGTAATGGAGCTTCATTATTTTATGTTTTAGGAGATACTCAAACTCTTGAAGGAGAGACTTTAACAGTAAAATTGCATCGAAGAGCTTTTACTGGTACAGAAGTCAGCAATCAATACAGTTTAATGAAGCCAAGAATTGATGCAGTACCCAACAAAATGGTTACCTCAAATATTGCGCTGTGGATTGATTTTAATTATACTAGCAGTTATCCAAATAGCGGTACTTCAATATACGACCTAACTAGTAACGCTTATAATTGGACAATGGTTAATAGCCCAACATTTTTTTCTACATATCCTAAATGTATGAACTTTGATGGTTCTGATGATGTTTTGATTTTAACAGCAGATATTGCAGCCCCTAGCACGGGCGCAGGAATTTCTTTACCAAGCGCAAATAGCTGGAGTTGGACTTTTTGGTTTAAAACATCAGCAGCTAATGGGGTGTTCTTGTCTCATGCTGGAAGCGGTCCAGTTTATTGTGCGTTTCAAGTTACAAGTTCATACTTAGCTTATCGCCATTATAATGGCGGCTGGCTAGTTGACTCATCTACAACTACAAATGTCGCTGATGGTTTATGGCACTGTGCAACTTTCGTAAATTCTGCTAATACAATGATTATTTACTTAGATGGAAATGTCGAAAAAACGAGTTTTGCTTCTAATGTTAGTTCTGCTATTAATCCTGTTAATATGATAGGAGCATATGTTTATACTGATCTTTTTAATGGCAAAATGGGGCATGTTATTTATCATACTACAAATCTCTCTGCTTCTCAGGTTAGACAAGTTTACGACGCAACAAAATATAGATACGGAAAATAAAATATGGCAATAAATTATTCACCAAGAGTAGTTACTGATGGATTACAAATAGTTGTTGATCCAGCTAATAATAATTCTTTCCCAAATTCTACTCTGCCAATTAAAGATGGTTTAATCCTCTGGTTAGATGCAAATGACTCTTCTTCTGTCGTCACTGGAGTATTTAATACTTATACAGCGACTATATCAAACGCTTCGCCAGCGGTAATAACTTTTGGCGCAAATCATAACTTTAATCCGGGTGATATAATTTATTTTACGACAACGGGAGCATTGCCTAGTGGGTTGTCTACTTCTGCTAAATATTATGTGTTAAGAGAAGCTATAGCTGCTACTACTTTTAGAATTTCTTCTACTTTTGAAGGGACTCCTATTAATACGAGCAGTGCGGGTTCAGGTACTCACTCTGTTTTTCGCACAACAGAAGTTTCTTCTTGGAAAGATAAAAGTGGATTAAATAATCACGCCTACCTAAACAGTTCTGCTCCAAGTTACAGTTATTTTATAAATGGTAAAAAAGCTATTTCATTTAATAAAAGCGGCGGCGTTACAAATGGTTTAATATTAAACAGCCCATTAATTGGAGGACTAACTACTCTTACAATCTTTGCGGTAAGCAGAAGGCTTGTTAATACCAATGCAACAGCGGATTATATTTGTGGAAATTATGGATCTAGTCCTACGACTGGGTTTGAGTTTTATTTTTATGGATCTGCGTTATATGTTTATAACACAAATCAAGGCAATATTAATACATTTTCTCCTACATATCCCGGAGTTTCTTATTTAAATACTTATGTACAAGCAGGAAATTCTTCTAATCAAGGAACTTTATATCATCAAGGAGCCCTTGTATCCACAGGGACAAACGCTCAACCAATAGCTAGCACATATAATTTCGTAATAGGTAACGCTCCAAACTACACTGGCGAAAGATTTAGAGGAGATATTGCTGAAATTATTGTATTTAATAGAGCCCTAAATACAGACGAATTAAGACTAGTGCATAATTACTTAGGCTATAAATGGGGAATTGTAGTTGACGATACAACTTGCAGAGACCTTTGCACTAAAAATCAATTTAAAGATTCCACAGGCCATCCTGTATTTAATGCCCCAGATGCAGTAACTATTCCTGCAATTAAATTCGATAGAGGGTTTAACACTGGGCAAAATTTTATTTCGACGACTTCTGTTCCAACGAAATCTCAACAAAATTATTCACGAAGTGTGTGGTTTAGGATAGACAATTGGACTTCTGTGTTTCAAGCTATAGTCCTTAATTCTAGAGGCAATAACGCAGACATGTCTATAATTGTTAGCGCCAATAATGGTAGTTATGGCTTTCATCAATATAATAAAACTGCAAACTCTGGAACTACAGATTTAGATTATACTACTACCGGGAATTCTCTTTTAAGATTAAAGACTTGGTATAATGTAACGGTAGTAGTTAGAAGAGGCGGGGCAGGGAATATTAAAATTTATTTAAATGGTGTTTTAGATAATGGCGCTTCTGGGGTAGATAAGTTAATAGGAGATTCTGATAGTAATGATCTTTTGTTAGGTGGTCCAACTAATGATGCCAGTTTAGCGGCAAACCATTTCAATGGCAAGATAGGTTATTTTGCTCATTACAATAAAGCATTAACTGCTTCAGAGATCCTTCAAAATTATAGCCAATTTAAGACTAGATTTTTTCCAGAAATAGTTGCTGGAGCAGATCTTAATTTAGATGCTACAAACCCAAGTAGTTATAGTGGCAGCGGAACAACTTGGACAGATTTGAGTGGAAATGGGTATAATGCTACTTTAAATAACGGAGTTGCCTACTCTGCTTTAAATGGAGGATATTTATCTTTCGATGGGACTGATGACTATTGTAATTTCACAATGACAAAAATAGGCGCTACTATAACTGTAGAAATTTGGGCTAATTATAGTACTCTTGCTGACAGAATGATTTTTGGATTTGGTTATTATGACGTTTATGCTACTGGAGATTCAATTATTGGCTTTAATACTGCTGCTGGAGATATTTATGGAGTAAATATTGTAAATAATTTAGGCGTTTTGAATCAATGGACCCATTTCGTGTTCGTTATGAATACTGGCGCTTATACTAGTAATAAGATATATATAAACGGAGTATCTCAAACGCTGGTTCAAGTACAAGGCAGTATAAGTGCTGGTAATGCAAATTTTAATAATGGCGCAGGTCGTATTGGCACTTGGGCTCCTGCTGGTTATTGGTATTCCGGCTACATGTCTACGTTTAGGATATACAACAAAGAGTTGAACCAAACTGAAGTACTTCAAAATTATAATGCGACAAAAGATAGATACGACTTAGAAAATAATTATCAAAGTAGTTTAGCTAGATACTATGACCCTGCTAACTATAAGAGTTATATTCGTTCAGGCACTGAATATAGAAATGTTAAAAATGTATTTGATACTACTACTCTAACAGCAGGTAATTTATATGTCACTGGTCCTGCTTTTTATGAAGCTCATGGCGGAATATTTTACTTTGATGGAGTTAGTGATTACTTTATACTAAATGAAGCGAATCAAAACCTAAATGGCCTCGGAATATTAGTAGGTAGCAATACCAATTGGACTTGGAGTTTCTGGTTCAAAACTACTGCTACAAGCAACATGAGTTTATTTACTCATTATTCTGGCGGTCCAATTACAATGAATTTAGGTTTAGGAAGTGGACTTGTGGCATATTTTCATTATTATAATGCTTGGATAAATGATTATGGCACTACAAGAATTGACGATGACAAATGGCACCAAGTAGTTTTCGCCAACTCTTCTGATTCTTACATGACAATATATTTAGATGGCAGAGTAGAGGTGCCAAGATATTTTGCTCAACTTCAAACAAGCTATCATAATGTTATAGGCGGCGGATACTATGGAGGGTTTATAGGTTATTTGGGTATAATAACTCAAAATACAGTAACGCTAACGGCAGACCAAGTTTTACAAAACTTTAATACTCAAAAAGCTAGGTATGGATATTAACTTAATAAAAAGTGTAAACTCAAATACTATAATATATGATAGAAAATCGTAAATATTTGATCTTTGGCGTATCTGAAATTGATAAGGTCGATTTTTCTGAAATAAATGAAACATCTGCTCAGACTTTACGCAGGTCTATTGATCAGACGAAAGCTATTATCAAATGGGATGTAGCTCCACTTTACGCCCCATGTCCACCAGAGAGCCAAGTCATCACTACTGCAAATAGTATGGCTCCTCAATATGATTCAAATCATAATATTACTGGTTATATAAATCAACCTTATACAACTACTGGATGTTTAATTAGCCCTCCTCAAACAGGAATTTCAAACTCGCAACCAAATTTCGTAAATAATTTAACAACAAAAGAAGGTCCATATGAGTGGGCTGAAATAATTTCAATATTAACAGGTTCAGAATGGAACGCTCCTTTTCCAAATATTAAAAAATAAAATGAATACAATCTTTATATCCGTTTATCCTAAGCCAAATGGCCCCAACGTAACTCAACTTTGTGTTGATTTTAATCAATTTGATCCACACGAAGGCATAAGATTTTCTGTCGTAATGAAAAATCCAGAAGGATTAACATTAGACAGAACTTATACTAATTTAACTGGTGATGATTGGCAAAATTGGCCTTCTGAGCAAACTGCTGGCGATGATTATGATTATGTTAAGAACGTAGTCCTAACGAATTTAGGTTATACTGAATCTATTGCTCCATTTATTATCACTCAGCCGCAAAGCGTAAAAACAACAATTGGATCTTCGGCAGTTTTCTCTGGACTAGCTTCTGGTGATTCTCCATTGACTTATCAGTGGTATAAAGACCAAGCTGTTATTTCTGGAGCGGTATCAGAAAGCATTTCTATTAGCTCTGTTTCTCAAGCAGAGCTAGGAGTTTATTCCTTTGAAGCGAAAAACCCTGTTGGAAGCGTATATAGCGACCAAGCGAATTTAGATGTTTATATAGCTCCTAGCATATCTCTTAACCCAACAGACGTATCTGTAACTTCTGGGGAAAATGCTTTATTTTTAGTCGGAGTAAATGGCGATAGGCCAATTACTATCGAATGGTTCAAAGACAATCAGGCAATTCCAAACTCTGATTTCACTAACCTTTCAATTAGTGGAGTTACTCAAGATAATGTAGGAGTTTATAAAGCTAAAGCTGCTAATGTCGCTGGCTCAATCGAAAGCTCTGGAGCTAATCTCACAATATTTATTCCTACCCCAATTCCAACTGGGGATAATGCTTAATTTTTAAAATATCTCTTCTCAAGCCCCGAAAGGGGCTTTTTTTGTGTAATAATGTGTATGAATTTAACAGGTACGCAAGGAAACTCTTTTTACAAGAGACTTGTAGCCCGTGATTCTGATAATAATATAATGAATTTATCAGGTTTCACGGCCTCTGGATATATAAGAGCTAGTTATGGCGCGGGATATACAAATGATAACGTTTATGTGCCTAGCTCTGGTATCTTATTAAATTTAAATCCACAAATAATCTCAGGAACAAATGGCTCCTTATATAGTAGTGGATATGTAGACATCGATGTAGGCAGAACTGGAATGGCAGCTTTACCCTCTAGTTATCTATTGTTTGATGTCCAAGTATTTTCAGGAGCAGATTATGCTCGCACTATTGAAGGTGGATATTTCATCATTAACCCAGAAATAACATACTAATATGAAAATCGTAGACATGGCTCAAGAACTTTATTTCGAATTAGGTCAGCCAACTGACCTTTCAGTGCCAGCTATTAGCTACTGGCTTCGAAACAATATTGGTATCCTTAATAATAAATTAAATAAAGATATCGTTATTAATGACGCCACTTTAGAGCTTGACCCAAACCTTGGCGAAGCAGAGAAGGCTATTTATAAGAAAATTTATGAATGCTACTTCTATGATTTAAAAGTCAAACAAACTCTAAATTCAATAAATAACGATTCTGTCCTAGAAGTAACAGATGGCGGCGGAACTGTTCGCAAAATTAACCGAAACGAAACAAGTAAAATATACTTAGACGCAAAGAAAACTACTCTAAGTGAATTAACTATGATGGTTAGTGATTATAACATTAATGATGTTGGCCCTCTTCAAATTGCTGGCGACGATACTGTCGTTGGCTCCTTTATCACTGATAAATATTATACACCTCGCCCATTCAATAGAGTTTAATTATGGCATCTTTATTAACAGACGCACAAAGAGCTAGCTTTGGATCAAACTACAATGATCTTTTTGATACATTGTGTGAGGATATTGTCATTTATAAAGAGCCTATTAAAAACATCACTTCCATAAACCAAACTCCAGCTTTTGGATACCCCGGCGACGAATTGGCAGAAAGCGTAACTTATACTCCTGTATATGGCACTTACAAAGCAAGAATATTCTATGGCAATCCAGAAGAAGATCTTATTGGTTTAGGTTCAGAGATTAAAAACCCAAAAGCAATTGCGAGAATCCGAGTAAAGACAGAAACTAAAGATTACATTGAAAATGGAAGCACTGAAAAGATAACTTTTGATGGCAAATCTTGGAATGTCCAATATGGTTTTGTTGTTAAAAGATTTATTGATGAACCTTATTATGAATACATGGTGAAAGAGTCTACATAATGGCAACCATAAATAAGACAATCTTAAATAGGGAAGTCAAAAAACTTCTCTTTAATAAAGACATTCAAAATTTAGCTTATCAAAGAGCCTCTAAGGAGTTTCAAAGGATTAAAAATCAAACCCTTAGACAGTTCAACCAGCACCCTGTCACAAAAGAATTAGAGGGCGGAATTGGCGCTTCAAATATCTCCGACACTTTGCCCGGAACAAAAGGGGATGCAAATTTGTTTTCATTTATTGGGTTTGCAGAAGGCGCTAACCCAACTCAAGAAGTAAGGCAAATTTTAGAACAAGAAATCGATCTAAATCAAAAACCTACAGTAAGAAACATAGAAACAGGAATACAATTCAATTTCAAAGTCTTAGCTCCAACTCTTAAAGCAATAGAAGCGGCGACTCCATTGCCTTGGGAAAATGGTAGAAGCTGGGTTAAAGGTATTGAGAGAGGGATTTCTGGCCTTGGTTATTACTTGTCTGGCCGATTCAAAAGTCCAGAGCCTAGTCGATCTGGTGGCGGTATCCAATCAAATTATAAAGTTAGAAAAGGTTCTTTCGTTACTGTAGAATACTTAGGCGCGATATTAAGAGATCTAAAAGAAAAACTTAAACAATGAAACCCCAATTTGATAACCAAATATCTTCTTCGTTCCTAATGTGGTTTGACCATACTCTATTATCTAAAGGCGAGGCTTATTATAATGTCACAAGTGCTTTTCCTGCCAACTCATCTTACGTCAATGGGTTCTATGCATACAATGGGCCTTATAAAGGATTAGTTTATGATACTTCTATATCTGGCGCGACAGTAATGACTGGGGTTAGTATTGGTGGAGTAAATTATAATTTAGGTCAAAACCCAGTTAGCGGTATTAATTATTCAGAAGGGCAAATCTATTTGGCTTCTGGGTCTCTTACTGTTTCAGGAACTTACTCAGTTAAAGAATTTAATGTATTATTAACCTCTCAGCCAGAAGAGGTTTTACTTTTTGAGACTCAATACGTCAGAAGAAATAAGACCTCAACAGAGTCTTTAAAGTCAAGCCTTAAAGAAAATACTATCACTTATCCTGTGGTTTTCAT
>Ga0208975_1001426_pt1 | contig 10118 bp, 7 predicted proteins | sample GreLakmeER78MSRF_FD_187700 | JGI IMG/M metagenome (GOLD analysis project Ga0208975, IMG submission 187700) | Freshwater lentic microbial communities from great Laurentian Lakes, MI, USA - Great Lakes metaG ER78MSRF (SPAdes) | ecosystem: Environmental > Aquatic > Freshwater > Lake | place: Great...
TAGGTTGAACCATTTATAGAAGCTACTGTTATTCCTTCTGGTTCTGGCCCCTTATCATCGCTTCTATTTTTTTGAGCAGGAGTACCTGTTACATTGGATGCATTGAATATCGCACCAAAAGTTGGGTGATTAGCGGTGATTTGCTCAATTAAGTCCTTTGAATCATAAACCAAGGCTCCGGTTAAAGGATTCCAAATAGAGAAAGATCTACCTCCCATAACGTGTAATTCATCATAATCACCATCTCCATCCGTATCTCCTGAGTACTTTAGAGCACTTAATCTACCCAGGAATTTATTGTTTCTTAAAATCGATTGATCAGGGAAAGCTGTTGCATCTAAAACGCCGTTAAACGTTGCAGAAGAAATTCTGTTTGCATCTACAACAGTAGCTATTTCTCGTGAATCCCCTTCGTTCGCTGTAAATAAAAATCCTTGAGTTCCGATCGTTTTAAAAGTCATTGCATCAGGCATGTATGCACCCTTGATTGGCAAGTTTCCTGTAATCAGTACTGCACCACTTTGATCTGATGCATCCATGGCATTTCCAGAACCAGCTGAATAGGATGAGTAGCCTAATGCTGTCAAAGAAGTTATTGCACTTGTTGCTAAATCTATTGTTACCAACGCATTATTTTCTTGAAGCGTCACATATGCTTTCGTGTTATCATCTGATATTGCTATATATTCAGGTTCAAAATCCTGAGCAACTGTAGCTGAAGTAGAGAAAACGCGTATACCTTGAGCTCTTAATGCCGCTTCTTGACCATTATAGGCTGTGAAACCAACGGAAGTAACATTTGCATTTGTCAAAGCGGCGTATCCAGGAGTCAAATCAATTATTGAAACCGAACCCACAGGATCATTCGCATAAGTAGCATCAGGCTCACCTTCGTTTGCGGTAAGAATTTTTGTATACGTTTTATTGAATGTGATCATATCAGGCATTGCACCAACTTCCACTTGATTGATATAAACTCCATTTGCATCGAAAAAGACAACTTTGCCATTATTTTGAGCCGGAACGGATTCAATCGCACAAGCTACGATACCATTGTAGGCCACGACTGAATTAATTCCTCCGTAGTTAGCTAAATTTATTGATGTGATTGCAACAGGAACCGCAGGGTTAGCAAAATTTACAATATCCAACTTACCTGCAATGCTATTCGCAATATACAAACGATCTACAGTAGGATCAAAAGCAACAATTTCAGCTGAGTTAGTTCCAGAAGTTCCATTTGAATAGGATGTCAATAAGCTTAGATTTAACTCGTTAGTTGCAACAGGAGCTACGTAATCATTGTCTTTGATAAAAATGATTTGATAATTGTCTGTTGTTGAAATTACAGCATTCGTTCCACTACTAATCTTTACGATAATTCGTTCCGCTTTTTCAGCTAATGCATCGTCAACAATTGTAATTGGAAGATTCGTAATTCCATTTGTGTTGGCCGGAATTGTCAATGTATTAGTCCACGTGTAATCCACATTGTCTGTTGCGTCTGAATAAACAGAAAGACTGAATGTTAAGTTAATAGGTGCTGCATTTGCATTAGCAACAGTAATGGGTACATTTATAGAACCAATACTTTCATTGTATTGAGCGAAATTACTTGCAGAAGCAATCGAGACATTTGCTCCGCCTTGAATCGAAACATTATCAAATCTCCATGTTCCTCCAGTTGCAATTGAGGTTGGCGTTGCAGTCTGGCGAAATTCAGTGGTGGACTGATAATAGGCAGCAAGAATTCGAACACCAAAATTGGCATTGTTATTTGCACCAGTAATTGCAGAAAAATCCGCTGAAATTCTTCTATATTGATCACCAATACCATTGTTTTGAAAACGACCGTTATCGATTGATCCATTACAAAATGTTGTATTAGCGCTTGTCATTGTAAAGTTTGTCCAAGTGGCACCATCTATGGTATATTGTAAACGAACAGTATTCGTTGCCGTACCTGACCAGCGCTGATCCCATGTGAATCGAATATTTTGTGAGCCTACTGTTGATGAATTATATTGCACACCACTACTTTCATTACTAGCTCCAGGTGTGGCAGTAAATGCCCACGCTCCAGGATTTAATCCATTTTGAGCACCACAACCATTGTTAATTAAAGGATCCATTCCTGTGGCTGCTGTTGCAACAACCATTGAGCCAACAACTTGGGAACTACCGGTTCCAACATCCGCAGTTGGAGAGGCCGGAGTGCCAGTAATTGAATTGTAATTCCATAAGGCAAGGGTGTTTTGAGTAAAACCATAAAAGGTTATTGCACAAGAAGTAACGAGTAAAAGGAAAGTTTTCATTATAATATAAATTTGTTGCAAAGCAACTCATAGTGTATTAATCGGACGTTTCCTTATCATGAAAGAAATGTTTTTATTAAATTAATTCATTGTTAATTAGCTTTATAGAACATTAATATGAAAAATTGTAATTCATAACTTGTAGGTTAATCTTTTTTTAACTTTACCAAAATATTAATTACGTCTTATGGCAAATCAAAAAAAAATCTTCGTTTTAGACACGTCCGTATTACTTCATGATCATGAATCCATTACAAATTTCGAGGAGAATTATGTTGCAATTCCGATAACGGTATTGGAAGAATTAGATAAGTTTAAATTGGGGAATGACACGAAAAATTTTTCTGCACGCGAGGTTATTCGATTTATTGATAAATTATCAACAACCAATCTTCTTCAAGAATGGATCAGTTTGGGATTGAAAAAGGGTAAGTTTAAAATCGTCATGGATTATCATCCTGAAAATCTGAATGCTGAACATATTTATTCGTCACAAAAAAATGATCATAAAATCATAAATGCTGCATTAGTATTGCAGGAACAAGAGCCTAAAAAAAAGGTTGTTTTAGTTACAAAAGACATCAATTTAAGAATTAAAGCAAAAGCAATCGGCGTAATTGCTGAAGATTATCAAACTGGTAAAGTGAATTTGAAGGAAATCACTTCCACAAGTGCTCAAACAATTGATCACGTAGATGCTGAAGTCATCCGTGAAGTTTTTTTAAAAGGGGCTATTCTTGAAAATGGTATATTAGGTAATAGAAAGAAAACCAATTCCTATTACATTTTGAAAAATGGAAAAAATTCTTGTTTGTGTTTTTATGACCAGTCTATGGATGAAATTGTCCGCATAGAAAAAGAGTATGTTTATGGAATTAAACCTAAAAATGCTGAACAAGCATTTGCTTTTCATGCCCTGTTAGACCCAAAAATTAAATTGGTCGCATTACAAGGAGTTGCAGGTACAGGAAAAACCTTGTTAGCGCTAGCAGCTTCATTGGAACAGATGAAAAATTTCAATCAAATTATTTTGGCACGACCAATTGTTCCATTATCCAATAAAGACATTGGTTTTTTACCCGGCGATGCGAATGATAAAATCGGGCCTTATATGGAGCCATTGTGGGATAACTTAAAATTTATAAAAGCACAATTTGGTCCCAATGAAAAGAAATTGAAAGTAATAACTGACATGGAACAATCGGGGTCAATTATAATTACTCCCCTGGCTTTTATTCGCGGTAGAAGTCTTTCGAATATTTTATTTATCGTGGATGAAGCCCAAAATTTAACTCCACATGAAGTGAAAACGATTATAACGCGCGCCGGTGAAAACACTAAAATTATTTTTACGGGTGATGTACAGCAAATTGACACACCTTATTTGGATGAAAATTCAAATGGGTTAGCATACCTAGTTGATCGGTTATCTGGACAAGATTTGTTTTGCCATGTCATGTTGGAAAAGGGAGAACGCTCAGAATTAGCTAACTTAGCCAATCAATTATTATAAAACATGAAGTTTGGGGCGATAGATATAGGAACAAATGCAGCAAGGCTTTTGGTGGGTGAGGTTTGTCAAGAACAAAATCATTTTTACGTAAAGAAAATATCCTATACACGTATTCCTTTGCGTTTGGGTGATGATGTTTTTGAATTTGGGAGAATTTCAAAAGCCAAATATAAAAACACATTAGATACCATTAAATCGTTTAAATTAATCGCTGGAATTTTTGAAGTTGAACAACTCAGAGCAGTCGCTACGTCAGCGATGCGCGAGTCAAAAAATGCAGATAAGATAATTCAAAAAATCACTCAAAAAACGGGCGTTACAATTGAAGTTATTTCAGGTCAAGAGGAAGCGGATCTAATTTTTGGAACATTCTTATTACTCGATTTTGATAAATTAAACCCATTTATTGTTGTTGATGTTGGTGGTGGAAGTACTGAAATTAGTGTTTTTGAACTAGGACAAAAAATTGCTTCCAAATCATTTGAAATAGGGACCATTCGAATGCTGAAAAATAAAGTTTCAGAAGAAATATGGGTGGAAATGGCTCACTGGTTGGATAAAAACATGGATAAAACGATTCCTCATTCCCTTTTCGGTACGGGAGGTAACATTAATAAAATTCACAAAATAATTGGTTTAAAAGACCAACAGCCTGTTGAGTTAAAAAAAATGAAGTCACTGTACGATTCTATTCGCAAATTATCCGTTGAAGAACGAATGGACAAATTTCATTTAAAACCTGACCGAGCTGATGTCATTGTTCCTGCGCTTGAAATCTATTTATTTTTGATGAGCAAAATGCAGATAAATAAAATTTTAGCACCGAAAATCGGGTTGTCGGATGGAATGATCTATAAAATGTTTACTGATTCAATAAATTTGAATTCAAATTAATCTTTATGATTTTCCATCCCATTGGGCTGGCAACATTTCGGTAATTTTAAAACATCTTCTTGTTTCGCTTTTACTTCATCTGCATCGTAACCAATGGCAGCAATCGTTTCTTTGATCTTTTGCAGTGAAATTTTCTTAATGGAATAGCTAACCGTTACTTTTTTTGATTCCATATCCAATTCAGCGAATTTAATCCCTTTTGTGTAGTTTAATTTCCCTTCGATTCGTTCTTTGCATTCGTTACACTGAGCAGAAGTTTGAATGACGCTCGTTTCCGATTTTTGGCTAAATGAAATTCCGTAAATACAGAAAATCAAAAGCGATAAAAAATACTTTTTCATAATTTAAAATTTAATTTCTACTTTCTTTTTTTTGTTTGATTGAATACCTCAAACCTGCATAAACATTAATTCCCATAACGGGCCCCCAAATATTGGTAGCATCAAATTTCGAACCAAATGGATTTTGTACATCACTGATTGGATTCTTCTGTTTAAAATTACTCAAATTTTCTCCACCAATATAAAAATCCCATAACTTTATCACATGCGTTATTTGCGCGTTGAGCATTGGATATACTTCGCTTGTTTGATCAAATAATTGATTGCTCGGATTATTCGGGTCAACTTGTACTGGTAAACGCGAAATTCCATAAACGGTGCAGGTTAAGTCATATTCCCAGCGCTTATTTCTACTGAAATAGGCAAGGTTTACAAACCCTCGATGTTTTGGAATCATAACTTGTTGACGCAATGCTCCACCATATTGCGCTTTAACATCTAAGTATTTGTATGCCAAACGAATATCGAAATTTTTAAGTGGCGAAACAGTGAGTTCAGATTGAAAACTGTTTGAAAATGAGCCGTTTTCTAAATTGGTAAACACAATTGCATTTACGGACTCGTCTCGGTCTACAATTAATTGATTTTCAAACCAAGTTCGGTACAAATCTAACGTTAAACTTGCCTTTTGATTGAATAATTTGAATTCTTGAACAACTGAACCACCGATGTTCCACGAAATTTCCGGTTTTATTTCATTGGGCGCAATCCATTGTTTGGAATTAGCAAGCAAGGAAATATTGTCGATGATGTAATTAGGAACTCTCCAACCTTTACCGGCTGTGAATCGTAAATCAGTTTTTTCGTGAGCAATATATTTGGCATGGAGTCTTGGTGAAAATTGACCTCCAAAAAGTGAATGATAATCATATCGAGCCCCTAATACACTTGTTAATCTTGAATTTGTGTAGGTGTATTCGGTGAAAATACCTGGAACAATTTCTTTTCTATTCTGCATCAACGATTCAGCGGATTGACTAATATCTAACAACACCAAGCTAGCTCCCGTTTTTATTTTATGATCCAACGTTCCGATGTAGTCATCATAAATTACATTAATATATCCTCTTTTTTCGACTCCTGAAAAATTTCGAATACCAAAAGAACCATCAATTTCTTGATATTTTACGTTGTAAACAATTCCCAAGGATTGATTCGTTCGCTTGCCAAAAAAACCTGTTTTTAGAAAGGCATCAATGTGTTTTGAATTAAGTAATACTCCATATTTTAAGTCTTGTGGATTCGGTTCCAGTTGCATTCCGCGCTCAAAACCGATTTGTCCACCAACTTTTCGATCTTGGTATGCATTTAACCCAAATTGAGCTTCCATTTTAGCACCTTGATATGCCCATCGATTCATAAAAGCAATATTATCACCGGTTGGTAAATCTTTGAAATTATCCATGTTGTGATCAATTTGGCCATATACCGAAGAAGTGTGGGCAAGCCATCCCGTACTCCATTTTTGGGATAGTTTATATCCTGCATTGGCATTGAGTTCTGATCGCCCGAAAATATTTTGGTATGCATTCAGATATACTTTTTCCATTTCGCTTGGTTTTTTAATTTCAAGATTAACCAATCCGGCCATGGATTCGTAGCCGTTGACCACATTCCCTGTCCCTTTTGTAATTTGAATTGATTCTATCCAAGTTCCGGAAATGGATTGCAAACCAAAAGAGCTTTCCAATCCCCGTAAATACGGTATATTCTCCATTTGTATTTGCGTATAAACACCATCCAGCCCCATCATTTGAATTTTTTTAGCTCCTGATACAGCATCCGTTATATTTACATCAACCGAAGCATTGGTTTGAAAAGATTCAGATAGGTTGCAACAGGCAGCTTTTCGTAATTCGGCGGAAGTCAGCTCTTCCACATGCAAGGTTTTCATTTTGGAAATACTGCTCGATTTTCTCCTCGAGGAAATAATAAACTCCGGCAATGCTTTCATAGAATAAAGAGTAACTGAAATACCCGCAAATCGATCTGATTTATTAACAATGATTGTATCGTTGTAAAAACCATTCGCTGAAAAAATCAAAGTGTCCGGAAGCGTTTTAGGTAAACTTAGCTCAAATGTCCCGTCTTCATTGGAGAACGTTCCTGTTTTGGCATGTTTGAGCCTAATTTTTGCGTTGTAAATTGGTTTTTTTTCGTTTTCATCTTCTCCTTGAATCAATCCGCGTAATTGACCAAAAGAGTTCGAAATATTTAGAAGCAGTAAAAAACCTAAAACTAATGTTTTAAATAAAAAATTCATAAAATATTGATTGCGTGAAACAAACTAGTTAACTAGAAATAGGTTCCCTAAAATCAAATTATGAGTACACGTTTTTTTAGTAAGATTTCTCTTCCACAAAGTTTTGGAGGTGGATCGGAATTACTGGATTGAAGCGTTTGCGTCTCAGACGGAATTATTACTTTATCAAACGAAAAATGTTGATTTTCAGTGAGTTGAAATGATTGAAACGCGAAATCATTCCAAAAAGAAACGTAATCAACTTTTAATTTAAAAACTTCAGCTTCGTCGTTACAGCAATCGTTCGTGTCCTTTTTCTCTTTTTTACAACAAGGAGGCAGATTCGAAATTTCTTCCTTTTCACAATGATCATTTAGTTGCAGAAAATAAGAAGTGAATTGACCTTCCTTTTGACAAGTATGCGTAAAGACAGGAACTCCAATTGTGCCAACAAATAGAAGTGAAATGAAAAAAATAAGAAGCGTATACCTAATCACATTTCAAATGTAAGTGATTTTTTGAATTATAAGATGATTTATTTTGTTAAAATGATGTTAACTAATCCATTGATTCTTTATTCCGCTTCAAGGAAACATTGGCTGTAATCACTCCAAATAGAACAATAAACATGGATATTATTTGCCAAATTGTTAATCGTTCACCAAATGCAAACCCAATCACTACCGCTACAATTGGTATGAAATAGGTTACCGAACTCGCGAATAAAGTGGACGAGAAGGCAATGATACGATTGAAAACGAGTACAGCTAATGCCGTCCCAAACACGGACAAAATGATAATGTAAAAAAATCCTTTAGATGCTAGCGGATTAGTCTGAAAAGTCTGAAGCGTATCCGTTAGGAAAAAACCACTAATTGCAAATGGTAAGAGGATAAAAAATGCTAAAGAAGTTATTTCGTATGAACTGAAATCAGACAGCTTGTGTTTTATGGTATTTAAGCTAATCGCATATAAAAGCGTTGCTAGCACAATTGCCAAGATATGTTCCCAGTCTCCGTTTAATGAAGCATTTTTACCGGTTAAAACTAACGCTACAATTCCAAAAGTTCCAATAAATGTTCCTATCAGTTGTTTGTTTGTCAATTTCGTTTTGAATACAAAAAATCCAATGATGATGGTGAAAATAGGAGTGAAGCTATTGAGCATTCCTGCCAAACCAGAGGATATTCCGGTTTCCGCAAAAGTGAATAAGAACGCAGGAATGAAGTTTCCGCAAAATCCTACGAGGGCTAATGGAATGATATTTTTAACACTAATTATTTTTAGTTTGGTAATGGAAATCGGTAAAAGAATTAGTGCTGCAATGAGCATGCGCAACGATCCAACTTGTTCAGCAGAGAAGATTGCAGTGCCGTCGTCTGCGAACATTCCTTTTTTCATCAAGATGAATGAACTCCCCCAAATACAGGCGAGTAGAATAAGTAATAACCAACTAATTGTTTGTTTGGACATGGTTTTTAAATCGGAATCAAAAGTAGGGATTATAATTTTTTTGGGAAGATTAAATTTTTAACTTTAAAAGAAACTGATTAAATTGGTCAAAAGTTATGCGATTCATTCAACTGGTTGTTTTTTTATTTTGTTGTTATTCTTGCTCTGAATCGCAAGGAAATCCTAATCATGCCCAAACACCTTTGCGAGAAAAAAAATCAATTGGATTAAAAGTTGGTGATGTTGTCGATTCTTTGAACGGAGTTTATGTTTTTTACAACGGAAATGTTAGTCATGTAAGCGAACGTCATTTGGCGAAAGATGGATACAATCTTGGACTAAAATACCAATGTGTTGAATTTGTAAAACGATATTATTACGAACATTTGAAACACAAAATGCCCGATTCCTATGGTCATGCACGAGAATTTTATAACTCAAAATTCAAGGATGGAGAATTAAATACCAAACGAAATTTAATTCAATTTAAAAATGGTTCAACGTCCAAACCCAGAGTTAAGGATTTAATCATTTTTGACGGACATGAATATAATCCATACGGTCATGTTGCTATTATTTCGGAAGTAGGTGAGGATTACATCGAAATTGTTCAGCAAAATCCCGGGCCAAGTGCACCTTCCAGAGATCGTTTTAAATTGAACTTAGAAGGTGGAAAGTGGTATGTTTCCGATGATTTAACCTTAGGTTGGTTGCGAAAAAAAGATTAATTTTTCTTTTTACTCCATTCTTCGATAGAAGTTTTGTTTTGCTTCACATAATTCATGTCGCCATCTTTTTCAGCTGCCTCCATGGATTTTTTTGCAGTTTCAATCGCTTTTTTCAAATCCCCATTTTCAGCTTGTAATTGAGCCAATAAACGCGTCATCCAATAAGCGGATTCACCGCGTAATTCCACAGCTTTTGATGACCATTCCATGGCTTGTTTCATGTCCAACTTTTCAGAAAAGTAAAACGCAGCTGATTGGTGATAGTCATTGGCAGTAGGTCCCGCCATCGTTTTTATAATGCTCGCTAACACTTTTTCTTTGGTGTTCAGGCCAAAAGGAATAGATACTTTAGTTTTGTCCCAAGTCATGATGATTTCGGAAGAACTATTTTCCATTTTGTCAAAACCAATTGTGAAGTTTTCTACTAAATCAGTTAAAGAACTAACAATACCTGTTGTTTTTAGAGCTACTTTACTGTCGTCCCATTTTTCAGGTGTTCCCCAATTTGAATAATCCGTATAAAAAATGATATCCCATGATTTTTGATTGGGAATAGTAAAAATGGCATAAGTACCCGCTTTCAGTGTGTCTTTTCCAAAGATTAAAGCGTCTGAAGTTGAAATTTTTGCGTTT
>Ga0208975_1001431_pt1 | contig 10099 bp, 13 predicted proteins | sample GreLakmeER78MSRF_FD_187700 | JGI IMG/M metagenome (GOLD analysis project Ga0208975, IMG submission 187700) | Freshwater lentic microbial communities from great Laurentian Lakes, MI, USA - Great Lakes metaG ER78MSRF (SPAdes) | ecosystem: Environmental > Aquatic > Freshwater > Lake | place: Great...
TATAGCACGACCATCCTTGTGGCGACCAAAATAGGTTGCGCCAACAATTGGCTTGTCATGTCCTATCAATCTTTGGATCGTGTCAAGTGATAGTGCTGAGTCTGGATAATCGCTTGGCAATCTGCACATCTGGCGCATGAATTGTGGACGACCAATTGGCAATATCATATCATCATCAATGAACAAAAGCCATTTTGCTTCTGTCTTCATGAATTTCATTGCGAGGTTATTGCGAGCATGATAAATCATCGCGTCGCCAATTTCCATATCAAAGCGAATCTTTTCCTTACCAATGTCAAGAGCCATTGCCAAAAGGCACCAAGCAGTGACAGGATTAGTTTGCTTGTAGCAAGGGAATCCAACAAATAAATCGCGACCGAGCCATTCGGAGGAGCAAGCCTCTGCTGGCTGCTCTTTCTTCTTTTTTATTTGTTTCATTAGATTCCTTCAGCAGCAAGAAGACCTTCTTCAATTGCATCCATGTCAGATAGCTTCAGAGGATCGATTGAATCGCCAGCTTTGCGCACACCACTCCTTGGTGCTGGCGTGCGACCTGCTGAGCGAATTGCTTCAAGCTCCTTGGCAAACTTTGCAGACTGGTTTGTTGCTGCTTGAAGTTGTGACTGAAGATGATCGATTTCTTTTGCAAAATAAATGCTCGCAACTGCAGCCATAGCAACCTCGGTGCGGTCTTGTGGATTGCTAGCATTCAGAGCATCATGAAAATGACCTTCCATTTCTGCAACTGTATTATTGTGGTTCTGAATTTGAACAATCTGATCAGGACTTGCATTCCTTGGCACTTCCATATAACGAGCTTGTGGAAGCTCTTTAGTCATCACATCAAGATGTGTATGGATTGTGTTTTGCTCTTGCTCGCGGAACTGCTGCACTTTTTGTTCTTGCTCAGCAAAAAACTCATCCTTGCGAGAACTAAATTTCTCTAGTTCTTTTTGCTTGGCATCGACGACATCAGAACGCTCTGCTAATTTTTTCTGAACTCGTTCACGATCCAAGAAATTCAATCTTGGCAAAACATTTTCCTCCCACCAATCTGCAGGAACTTGCTCAAGACCTGCTGCACGAAGCTTGGCTTCTGTTTCTTCAGGGAGACCATTTTTCTTTAGGATGCTGATAACATCAGAATCAAGTGTCCCGATTTTATCATTAAACTGCTGTTGAAATTCAGGATCATTTTCAGCATCGAAAATTTTACGGAACTTGCGATGATCTTCCAACTCAGAAAGCAACTCTTGAGGAGGTTCGCTTTTCTGTTGTCTTAGATAATCAATGTATTGCTCATACTGGACTGCTTTGTCAGCTTGCTCTTTGTAGTGCTTGGCAACTTCACGTAGCTTGTTAAAGTTTACAAGATTCCTTGGGCTGATGTCTGAAGGAGGCTGGATCTTATCAAGATCTATGGTCGATGGATCTTCAGTTTTGCTAGTATCTTTTTGATCAAGTTGCTGGTCTGGCTGTTGGCCATCAGGAGTTGTCTGACCTTCACTTGGTTGGACAGGATCTGTTGGCTGTGTCTGTGTGGCTTCATTTGTTTCTGGCTGCACTGAGTTGTCTTGATTGAAAACTCCTGCAGCATCCAGTGCTTTGTCCAAGCTATTCAGATCGTCATTGCTTGGAGCTTCAACATTCCCAAGATCGAGCTCGCTAGGAACTCCTTCATCAGTTACTGATTTATCCATATTATTTTATTTTTGTTAGTTTGTATTTAGGTTACTACGACATGTCGCGATAACCAGATTCCTGCTGATTCTTACGATTGACCTCTGCCAATCCAAGAAATGTTTTCATGCACCCAACCCAACCTGCCTGCATTGCTGCAGTTCTGGCGATTGACTCTGCATCATTTGATAGTATGATATCAGATGTCACTTTTGCTGGGCACAATTCATTCAATATGCTTTCGATTTTTTGCACAGGCACACGAGCGAGAAACTCTCTTAGTGCAACGCCATCTTCATTTTCCCAGTTTGTCATAGATTGCGCGGAGGTTGTGGCCTTGTTGGGTTTGCAACAGAAGAAATTATGTCTTGTGGAGTTGCTGCTGCCATCGGATCAACTGCCACTTCAGTGGCTGGCATGGCACCACCAGACATGACTGGTTGCATTGCTTCAGTGGCAGCTGCTTCAGTTGTTGGTTGCTGAATCATTTTCATCGCTTCATCAATCATTGTTTGAAATTGCTTAAGATCTCCTGGCTTGACTCCCTTTTGTGTCGCTGATTGAATGTGTTGTTGGGCGTGAGCAAATGCGCCATTCATAAATCCTTTGCTCAACTCGTATGGGATTTGTCCACCTTGAAGCATTGGCGCCATGCGATCCATAATTGTCTTAAGGTGAATCATGTCATCGTCTGAAATGTCAACAGGAACTTCCTGACCATTCATGATTGAGGACAATTCAAGAATCTGTTGTCGTTGCTGCTTGACTTGAGACATCGGACTTAGATCAACATTCATCAAACGATTGGCAGCATCAGCTCCGAGCTTCGAGGAAATATCACGACGCTTGAGTTCAACTGTATCGATGATTGGATCTGCAGCATAGCGCATCATCACAGCATCAATCAAACCAGACTGAGAGGCAATTGCATCATCAACACTTGAGCGAGACTTTGAGTTGGCAAGAATTATAATCTGAGAAGGAGTTAGTCCTTCATTGATCATTTTAAGAATGCAATCAAAAGCATCTGACTCGATGTATTCTGGCAAATCAATATAAACAAAATCTTTATCGATGCCAAGTGCTGTCATCTGATTGAAAAGTGTAAGATCATAGATTGGCACCTTGCCAATGTTCTTGATCTGTTCAGCAACAGTGTTCGCATACTCAACAGTCTCAGAATTGCAGATTCGTTTTTGAATCTCATCAATGAGCTCGAACATCTGGTCTGCAAATCGAGCAAGAACACCAGCCCTAATTTGAGCATCAATGCTGGCAGTGTAATTAACTTCTGATGCTGTGCGAGGAGTGCCACCTTGTTGAAGTTGTCCTGGCATAAATGCACCAACTTGTATTTCAGCTAGTGTTGTTGCATGTTTGTCGAGGTTGAAGAATGCATCAGCGTCAATTTCGAATCTGACTTTGTCGAGAACTTCAAATCCATCACCAACGACTGCAAATGGATGCATGACTGTCAATCCAGGAGTCTCAAGCACCCCAGCACCAATCTTTGTTGTCCGCTTCATCAGCAGCAATCCACTGAGATGGAGTGCATCTTGAACAAGATTGCGAGCTTGCTCAACTGACACGTGAGTGTTGTAAAGTGCACGACCAGCACCACGTGAACCATGGAGTGTGCGATCGCCAATCTCAGCACTGAACAGCGTCAAGCACTCTGTCATCTTTGAATACCTTGAACGACGGAAGAAAAGAGCAGTGCCATCGTCACGATCAAAAATGTAATGATCAATGCCAGTTGCTGGATTCAAAGCAAATATATGACCAGCCTTAACCACACGGATGCTTGAAGTAAATGAGCTGGCCAAATTGTTCTCACGAATCAGATCTTCGTAAACTCGACTGTTGGCTTCATTTGAGCGATCATCAAATTGTTTGCCTGCTGTGTTGAGTTTCTTAACAAGATTGTCAATTTGCCAACCAGCAGAAGCAGCAGCATCGGCATCGCGAAGAATTTCCGTTATTTCATCAACATAATAGTCTTGCTTCAATCCCCAGATTTTAACCTTCTCAGCTTGTTGTGGACATCCGACATAGAACATCGCCTCATCAGAACGATGGAGCTTTGGCTTCCAACTAAACTCATCTTCACGACCGACAGCAGCATATCCATAACCAATGTCCTCGTCGATAAGTTGCGTGACGAAGTCGGACCACCCTGACCAATTGCGAATGCAATCAGTGATGCCTTTCCTGAAGATGTCTTGTTGTGCTTCTGAACCAAGAGACTTTTCAGTAAAGTGACTATATGTGAGCAATGGCAATTGATCTATCATCTGCTTGTATGGTGGTGTCAATCGCTTCATCAACGATGACATGAAGCCAGTTGGGCGATTGCTGCGCCACGATTGTCCAGAGGCTTTGAGTTTCCTTGGATTCCAAGGCTGTTCGCCATTCAACTTACGAGCAATGGCAGCATTCTTGGAGTTGCGCTCACGATTGTCACTAACAAAGTTCTTGTAAGTTTGGTATGCTTGCTGGAATGTTATTGTTGCTGGAACCACCTCGCCAGTCGAGGGATTCACAACATCGTTCATTGTTGCATCATTCATTTACCATTTTCCTTTCGGGCAATTTTCTGTGACGAGCATTGTTTTAGCTCTTATTAAACATTCGCATATCTGACATTGATTGGCGACATTGTGTTCGCATATTTTGCATAGGTCAAGCCTCTTGTGCTTTATTGACGAGTCAACAAGTATTTGATCACCTGCTGTGGCAGCATCAACAACACGACCTGCTGCATCGATAAAATTAAACACTCCTTGTTTTGTTATTTTCATTTGGCCCAGCAGTGGTTGGGAACATCATTACTCCTCATGATCTTTTCTTTCTTCAGCCAGACTGCTGCTCGATTTTCGTGTTTGAGGATCTGGCATGCTTTTAATTTTTGACCACGAGGAACATCATTACCCAATCGCAGAATATTGCTCATGCGACCAACTGCCTCCGAGCAAGACCCACAGTTGCTGTTCCACTTCGTGTTGTAGCGACATCCTAAGCAAATGTCAGCACGTCTCAGTGCCTCTGTGCGCATCTCAAGGTTGTCAATGGAGTGATGGTCGATTGTTTTATCAAGCCACTGAAGCATGTGATCTGTCAGCGTTTTGATTTCGTTCGACTTATTGTCCACATGCACCTCAACAGTGTATGGAAGTTCAGGATGGCACATATGCGAGAAATTCGAGCAAATGTATTCATCAACATCAGCCTTGGCATCACCAATTGGTATGACATTGTCGGCACGGAATTTGATCACAGCTTCAATCAATTGTTTGTATGTGTCGGCACGTATTGGCTGAGGCATATCCATGCCAGCTCGATTCTTCTCAGGTTTGTGCCAGCCTCCTGGCATCACGACAGATTCAATTACTTCTCTCATGTTGACATGTCTAAGAAATCAAGCACATCGACAACTCCATGCTGTTGTTGGCTTGATAATTTTTTTATTTGTTTTGGGTTTTCGACCATCTTCCCTGATATGCCTTCATTCATCCTCACTCCATGGACAGCGATGATCAATGAGTCAAACCTATCAGGTGAATTGCCAGAATTGCGTTTCTTGAAATCCTTCTTGCTTTCAATGCGCAAGATGCCACGACCTTGCTGCGAGTATCGACGTGGGACTGTTTCACGCTCGAGTTGATTCCAGTTGATGCCAGGATTCAACTTGATCAGATCAGTTTCTATAAACCTTCGGACAGCAAATGACATCTCAGTGACAATGTCGTGGTAAATCTCAGAACACTGATGTGAGTCGTCCTCAAGTATTCGGGTATCGGTTGCTGACCAACCGAACATAATCCCGAACACCTCTGGACCAAACATTGAGCAAAGTGCGTCATGGACGCCAGTGCCATTGCCAGTGCGATCGGTTGATAGCCAGCGTGGTTTGACGAACACTTCTTCGCAGAGCTTGATGATTGCTTTTGATTGCTCGATTGTGTCACGCTTCTCAAGAACGAACTGCTGTTCAATCTGTATCACTCTTCGCTCGTCTTTGAACTTTTGAAACTCCCCACGAGCATCTGTCCAACCGACTGCAGAGCCATGACGAAGAAGTGTGAAGATGACGCTATCATTGCCATCAAATGCCATATCAACACCAGCAGCAGCCACTGTCGGACCACTGAATGTGTAATATCCCTTGGCCTTGGCAAAGAGTTGCTCATTGATGATAACAACTTGAGCAGAAGCTTCTGGGAACCAACCTCTGCCCATTGTGAAGTATTCAGGATTGTTCTCACCAAGCTTGAGCAAGTTCTCAAATCCTTCGATTGTCTGCAGACCTTCATAGATCAGTTTCCTTTGGGCAACATTCTCGCACTTGGCACCATCGAGCCTTGTCACACGCCAGCCACGCGATGAGTCCCACGACTCCGAACTGTCAATGTCCAGCGATGCCCAACCATCCTTTGGCTCAGCATACTCGCCAAACTTTGATGTGCGATCCTTTGGGTTAGTGGCAGCAAAGATCTTCACACGACTATTGTCATGAGTTTCTGTCAACAGGATGTTGTTGATGTCTTCCCAAACACCACCAGGAATTTCCTCAGCTTCATCCAACAGCACGCCAATCCTACTCAGACGGCCAAACTTGGGATGCTCGTCGCCAGTCCTCGGAACAGGATGGAAGCCACGCAAACGACCCTTGCCGTCGTCGCCAGTGGGAATAGTAACCAAGTGTATGCCTTGCTTGTCATCGTCGTTAATTTGGATGCTCTCAGACTTGATGACAACTCCTGGCAATTTGACAATTGTTGATTGGAGCAAGTTCTTAATGTTGGCAAAGATGTTGCGCTTGGCATGCTCACCAGTCACAGACATAACTTTGAGACACGTCCATGCTGGATCGTCAAGCCAATCGAGTGCAAAATAAACAGCACCAGAGTAGGACTTGGACAACGAGCCACCACCTTGGATCAAATTCTTGCTATGATTAGTCAGAGCCTTCCACACCAGCTTTGTGCATTGTGGCTCGGGAGTGAACAGCTCTGGTCCCCAAAGCAGGATAGCAGCAGGGATGAAATATCGCTTGCTAATAAGGAACTGAGCATAACGCCATATTGTCGTCTCGCAATCCACCTTGCTGATCTTGACTTGCTTTGTTATTGTCTTGGTGATGCAATTACGCAGGATGTGCTTTGTCGGATCAAAGATGTTGCCACTGGCAGTGAACAATTGTCTGATCTTATATGCTTGCTCACGATGAAAGTCTTCGCCATGGCCTTGGGCAACTTTCTTGGCTGGTGCGATCTTCTGTCGCACAACACACTTGCGTGCTACTGTTGGTCTTGGTCCAAGCTTGGGATTTACCTTGCGCTTGACGGAATACTTGTCATTTTCGTTCAATCGCGAAATTCCTCCAGCATATCAAGCACTTCTTGGCTGGCACTGATCTCAAGATTCTCTTTGTCCCAACCTTGCATTTTTGCCAATCGCTCCAGCGTGCGCAAACGATCTGGGATCACAGCCACAGGCATTGCATCCTTGCCAACATAACGGAGGTCGCATAGGTTGCTGTCCAATGATGCCTCACTGGGCGCCAATTGAACCATCTGTGCCAACATGCGCAGAACATCTTCCTTCCCTAGGTCGAGCTTCTTGCAGTCCTCATCGACGAGCTCCATAATTCGCGCATCTACATCAGGTCGTTTGCGCAGCTGATTGGCGAGCATGTGCGGAGCTGTGCCTTTATATTCAGGATCAGCTTTGAGAGCAGCATTGCGCAACGACATGCCTTTTGCGACATATCGAGCGAATCGCTCATGCACAATGTTCTTGATAGCTGGCATTACTTATTCTTGTTTTTCACTTCAAGGACAAACTCCATTGCTCTTTTGTTTAAGTCAAGTCGATTTTTTCCAACTCAATGCCATTCTATTTTTTCCAATTCAATGCCAAACAATTTTGCCAACTCAAGACTGGTCAAATCACGCTCGTAGTCTGCAGCGTAAACAATCTTCTTGATGCCATAGCTTGCGACCACTTTCAAGCACTCATTGCATGGCAACATCGTAGTGGCCAACAGCGAGCACTCTCCTGGTCTGACATAACGCAAAGCATTTTGCTCCGCATGAACAACGAACAGCCTCCTCCTGTCCCTGTCGCTCCAGTCTTCCTCCATTCCAGCAGGGAAACCATTATAACCAACAGCAGCCACAGTATTGTCGTGCCGCAACAGACAAGCTCCGACCTTCCACCATGGGTCTTTGCTGTTAGTTGACGCAACAAAAGCCAACTCCAACGCATATTTTGACCAATTCATATCATTTCCTTTCATTTACTTACACACACATTGACACATTTATTTCGGAGCATTTCAGCTCCATTCGTACGAAACCAACACAACCACAATAACTTCCAAAATTTATTTCGGACTTCGGAGAACCCCACCTTTCTTTCTAGCCGAGATTCTCCCGCTCCCATAGTTTCCTTTTTACCTATCCCTTTATTAATAATATTTATTTATTTATAAAAAATAAAGAGCCTCCGAAGTCCGAATTTGTCCAAACTAAAGCGACACAATTACAAAGATTTACGCACATTTCGGAGAAACGAATTTCCAACGAAGCACATCCGAATCTCAACAACTTACACATCTCTTTTGAATGCTGCAATGTAGAAAATCTCATCAATTTTGTCCTGTGGAAACAACTTGTCATTGATAAAGATGAACGACTCACCGAATGCAAAGTGCTTCGGATCATCAATTTGACACTTGTTTATGTTGGCTCCATGATGCATCACCATCTCAACCATCATTGCTCGCGCAAAGCATTTGTTCACATACAGCGTCGGAATGAAGTCTTCAGATTCCTTAAACCTACAAACAACATCCGCTATCATAGCACTTGGTGCCATTGGTTCTTCCCAGTTTTGTTTATCAACAATCATACAATTTCCTTTCCATCAATCCCAAGGACCACAGATGTTGTAGTTCTCAGGCTTTTGTTTCTCCTCTTCTTGCTTCCTTCTGCTTTCTTCAATTTCACGCTCCATGCGTCGCTCAAATATCTTTTCAGCCTGACTGGGTGTTGTGAAAGGCACTGAGCCAGGATACCATCGCTCAAATCTTCTTAGTTCATCACTCATACCAACTCCTCCTTAACCCATGCAGGTGTTTCATCAACATTCTTCCAGCGAGCAAAGCTCATTTTGGCGCCAAGGTAATAGTTCCTGTAAGACTTCACAGCATCACCAGCCACTTTGTATTCCTCAGGCATGCAAAGCTCAAATGGCGTCCGTCCGCCAGCTGGGATCCTCGTATAATAACCCACACACCCACGGATCACATCAGCACTCTTGTGCACCTTGCCATAGCGACGATAATATTCATTGGCCAATCCATTGCCCAGCCCAATTAGCCAAGCATAGTTGTCCCGAGACGCTGCAGCCCACTGCACACATGGATGGTGAAGATGGGTAGGTTTGTATGCTAAATTTGTAGCCCCATGCAGGTGGGCTGCAGAGCACAATATCTGGGCTGTTTCAAGCACCATCTTGACCACATGACGATCGCAATGCGCCTCGGCACACTTGAATGGCGTTGTATCAAGGATGAAGATGTTCATTTGGTGAGGTAGTGAGTGATGATGGCGATGGCGGCCAGTGGTCCGAAGACTTGGACTGCATCCAGCACGTGTTGAAGAGTGACCAAGATTGGCACACTCGTGAAGGTTTCGATTATTGTTGTCATTTGTATTTTTATCTTTCTGTTGGTTGTCCGAGCCACGCTCGGATAGAACGAGCGTGACGGAAATTTGTTTATTGGTCAATCAGATAATTGACGGAAGAGTTTTGAGATCCTTCTTGTTAATCTTGAGCGAAGGACGGGAGCCAAAAGCAAAGTGCTCATCTTTGTTGCTGCGCTCAAAGGTGGCCTTGAAGGTGACTTCCTCGCCAGTGTCACCTTTGACACCTTCAGGAATCGAGCACCACACCTTGTTGCCATCAACAAGCACCACGAGCATCTTCCAAGTTGTGCCCCAGTCACTGGTCACCTCCTTGGTGCTGGCGATGCGTCCTTTGACAATCGTCTTGCCAGCAGGAGCAGGAGTCGTAGGCACCACTGCCTCTTTCTTAATCATTGCAGTGTTGTAGGCTTTGACCATCGAAACCACCAAGCCCAACTTGCGCTCAGAAATGTAGTCATTGCCAAGAACAGCAGCTAAGTCGGCAATGTATTCGCTGGCCTCAAGCTCCTCGGTCGGCAGGGAGGTGAAATACTTGACCATGGCGTCAATGGCAGCACGAGCCTCAGAGCATGGCTTTTCGTCCAGCGAGCACCAATCGTTCATCATGCGCCAGATTGTGTTTTTGGTGCAGTTTGTGTTACGCACATTGACTTGGTGAACTTCGTCCCAAGTGTAGGTCTTGACAAACGGACGAGCCAGCTTGA
>Ga0208975_1001432_pt1 | contig 10098 bp, 9 predicted proteins | sample GreLakmeER78MSRF_FD_187700 | JGI IMG/M metagenome (GOLD analysis project Ga0208975, IMG submission 187700) | Freshwater lentic microbial communities from great Laurentian Lakes, MI, USA - Great Lakes metaG ER78MSRF (SPAdes) | ecosystem: Environmental > Aquatic > Freshwater > Lake | place: Great...
AAAACCTCGTGAGTATTATCAACGGGAACATTGCGTTCTATGATGAGATTTACAAAGCAGGTAATCAGTACGAGACTCCGGCTATTGCAGAGATTCAGGGGATGATGTGGAAGGGGAAGGCTGACATTGTCACTGACAATGCTGTGATTGACCTTAAGACTACGAGTGACATTCATAAGTTCAAGTACACAGCGAAGCAGTATAATTATGATTCTCAGTGCTACATTTATCAGGAGTTGTTTGGTAAGCCATTGGTGTTCTATGTAATTGATAAAGGCACGGGAGTTCTTGGTATCTTTAGACCAACGGAAGACTTTGTAAAAGGTGGCGAAATAAAAGTTGGCAAAGCTATTGAGGTGTATAATAAATACTTTAGTTCTAAGCCAACGGATGATATAGTTAACTACTACATTGATGAGTACTTGTTATAAAATATTGTGTCTTCAAAGACACGAAAAGGCTGATGGGTTGCTTAGCGTTAAAAGTAATCTAATCGGTATAAGATAGATTAACGCAAACATAAATTTAAACACTATGGCACAAGATGAAAAAATCTTTGCAGACGGATTCTCATTTAAGAGAAACGAAAAAGCCCCCGACTTTGTAGTTGGGCGATTATCAATCAAGGCAGAAGATGGAGTAGCCTTCATCAGACAGCACGAGAAAGGTGGATGGGTTAACCTCAACATTAAGACTGCACGCAGTGGCAATCATTACGTTGAGTTGGATACCTACGAGCCAACACAAAGTGGGGCGAAGCCTCAGTCAGAACCTAAACCAAAAGCACAGCCTAAGGTAGAGGATGCCGAAGATGGCGATGAACTTCCATTTTAGAATTGACACCCATTTAGAAACAAGGATTGGGGGAGTGAAAACTTCCCCTTTTTTTGCCCCTAATCCGTGACGAAAATGTCGATGTGTTTTCCCTATATTCTCTATAGGGGTTTTTATATTCTTTATTATTTTTTTAAATTAATAATTGAACTTAAAATCGACATAATCGACATAAGTATTATAAATCAGATAGTTAGATAGTTTAAAACGACATAAAACCGACATAAGATGGTACATAATGTGACGATATTCCAAAATATTAGAGACACTGACACTCCGTTCTTCCGAGACGTACACGTTATACTCGAGAGAATCAAGGAGGGAGCCGGTGCTACTAAGGACTTGGTGAAAAGAATAAGGTTAGAGAAGAGTAAACCTGAGAGACAAGAATTAAAGAAAGGACTTCCGGCAATATGTTTCAGTGGTACATTTAATAAAAGAACAGACGTATCCATAATACAGCATTCAGGATTGATATGTTTGGACTTCGATGGCTATACCAAGCAGAAAGAGTTATTGCAAGACAAAGAGAGCCTATCAAAGAACAAGTATGTGTTCTCAGTATTCATTTCCCCTTCGGGCAATGGTTTAAAAGTGTTGGTCAAGATTCCGGCAGATGCAGAGAATCACACGATGTACTTCAATTCGTTAGAAAAGCACTTTAATTCGGCTTATTTCGACAAGACGAGCAAGAACCTCAGCCGAGTGTGTTACGAGTCGTATGACCCTCTAATTGCGATTAATGAGAATAGTAGCATTTGGGATGTTATAGAGGAGCCTGAGTACACTGAGGTGAGTAGAACAAGAGACAAGGCAACCATACCCATCACGGATGAGAATAAGATTGTGGAGATACTTGTAAAGTGGTGGGAGAAAAAATATCCTATGCACGAGGGACAACGTAATCAAAATACGTATGTGCTTGCGATGGCATTTAATGACTTCGGTATAAACAAGAGCCTTGCATCTTACGTTATCAATCAGTTTGCTACGGAGGACTTTACGCTAAGAGAGATTGGTGTAACCATTGACTCAGCATATAGACACACTACAAATTTTGGTACTAAGTACTACGAGGATGAAGAGCGTATTAATACCATTAAAGCAAAGCTGAGGAGAGGTGTATCAAAAAAAGAAATTCGCATCCAATTGCAAGACTCCAACTTGGAGAGCGAGACTATTGAATCGGTGCTTAATAAGGTAGAGGAAGAGAATGAGATGCAAACCTTTTGGGACAGAAACGATAGAGGAGTTATAAAGGTGGTACACATACAGCTAAAGCAGTTCTTAGAAGACAATGGCTTTTACAAGTATTGCCCTGAGGGTGGCAAGAACTACATCTTTGTGAAGGTGACTAATAATTTAATTGACCACACGTCTGATAAAGAGATTAAAGACTTTGTGCTTACGCACTTGTTGGAGTTAGATGATATTGGTGTATATAATTACTTCGCTGACAATACAAGATTTTTTAGAGAAGAGTTCTTGTCAATGCTGTCAACAATTGAGATTTATTTTATTGCTGATAGCAAGTACGCATCATACTTGTACTACAAGAATTGTGCTGTGAAAATTACTAAGGATGGGATAACAACGCTTGACTACTTAGACTTGGGAGGGTACGTGTGGAAAGACCACGTGATAGATAGGAACTTCACTATATGTAGTGTGACTGAGAGGTGTGACTTCAAAAAGTTTGTTAACAATATCAATGGTGGAGATGAGCCTCGTGTTAAAACAATGGAGAGCACGCTTGGATTTTTAATGCACGGGTATAAGAACCTATCATTTTGTCCGGCTGTGATTCTGAACGATGAGGTTATCAGCGACAACCCTGAGGGTGGAACGGGTAAGGGACTACTTATGAACGCACTTAGTAAGATGAAGAAATTGGTTGTAATCGATGGTAAGTCATTTGCTTTTGAGCGTAGCTTCGCTTATCAGTTGGTGTCAGCAGACACGCAGATACTTTGCTTCGATGATGTGAGAAAACATTTTGACTTTGAGCGTTTGTTTTCTGCAGTTACCGAGGGTCTGACACTTGAGAAAAAGAATAAGGATGCAATAAAAATTCCATTTAGTCGTTCTCCTAAGATTGCTATTACAACGAACTATGCGATTAAGGGTGCCGGCAATTCATTCGCAAGAAGAAAGTGGGAGTTGGAGTTGCATCAGTATTATACCAAAGAGTTTACGCCACTTGATGAATTTGGTAAGTTGATGTTTGGCGATTGGAACGATGAGGATTGGTGTGAGTTTGATAACTATATGATTGGTTGTTTAACGAACTATATCAAGACCGGACTTGTCAAGAGTAAGTTTGTCAACCTCAAGATTCGTCAGTTGTCAGCAGAGACTTGCCACGAGTTTATAGAGTGGTGTGGACTTGTTGATACGCATCAGAACAGAGAGGTGATGTTACAGACTGACACGAGACTTTACAAGAACGAGTTGTACTCAAACTTTGTGGATGAGTATCCTGACTACGGACCTCGAGGTAGGATGAGTGTTAGTCGAACCAAGTTCTATAAATGGTTGATGGCTTATGGCGTTTACAAGGAGGGAGTGATGCCACAGGAGGATAGAGACCAACAGGGTAGATGGATAATTATTAAAAGCAAACCTGAGGGGCTTGAAGAAGCACCTTTTTAATTAAAAATTATGATACAACGTACTTCAGGATATGACAACAAAGCAATGTGGGAATATTGCGAGACACTAAAAAATGTTGTGACCCAAACCAAAGAGGTAAAGTCAGGCAGAGGTAAGGCTGTAGAGATTAGAAAAGTTTTAAAGTACAATACTGATATGCAAATAATAGAAAACATAATTGATAGTGCAAAGCATTATAGAGAGTCGTATGAGGCAGAGGAGAAGGGCAAGGTAATACTTAGGGACTATCAGGTTGACATTGTCAACAAGGGGTATAAGATAATCAGCCAATATAGATTCTTATACCTTGCTATGGAAGTGCGTACCGGTAAGACGCTAACAAGTCTTGCTATAGCAAAACTATGCGGAGTAAAGAATGTTTTGTTTATAACAAAAAAGAAAGCAATTAGTTCAATTGAAGCCGACTACACTGCGTTAGATACCAACTACTCCCTATGTGTTATCAACTATGAAAGCCTACACCTCGTTATGAGCGACAAAAAATGGGATATGGTCATCTGCGATGAGGCTCATAGTATGGGAGCATTTCCTAAACCAAGTCAAAGGAGTATATTGGTAAGAGAAGTTTTAAGGAGATGTCAGCCATTGGTGATTTTATTATCAGGGACACCAACACCCGAGTCGTACTCGCAGATGTACCATCAAGTGTATGGTATTTACTCAAATCCATTTAGGGAGTTCCAAAACTTTTATAGCTTTTGTAAAATGTATGTCAATGTAAAGCAACGAAAGATTAATGGATTGTTTATAAATGATTATGGGGGTGGATTGGATACCATACTTAAAGCGATGGAGCCATACACGATTAACTACACGCAGGCAGAGGCAGGGTTTAAAGCAGAGACCAACGAAGACATACTCGAGGTTGAGATGAGTGAGTTGACTTATAAGATTATAAAAAAATTAAAAAAAGATTTAGTTGTAGAAGGAAAAGAAAATATAATTTTAGCAGACACTCCTGTTAAGTTGATGATGAAAGTGCATCAGTTGTGCTCAGGAACAATTAAATTTGAGAATGGAGAGTCGATGATACTTGACTTAAGTAAAGCTGAGTTTATAAAGAAGCGGTTTAAAGGGTGCAAGATTGGAATCTTTTATAAGTTTAAGGAAGAGTACAACGCACTTAAAAAAGTATTTGGTGATGACTTAACATCTGAGTTAAGTGTCTTCGAAGACACTGACAAGAGTATAGCGTTGCAGATTGTAAGTGGGCGTGAAGGTATTAGTTTGAGGCAAGCTAAGTGTTTGGTTTATTACAACATTGACTTCAGTGCTACGAGTTATTGGCAGAGTAAAGACCGGATGACCACAAAGGAGAGGCTTGAGAATCAAGTGTATTGGATTTTCTCGAAGGGTGGTATTGAATATGACATCTACAAGGCTGTCACAAAGAAGAAAGACTATACAATTAACCACTTTAAGCAAGATTTTTATCTATGACACCAATAGAGGAAATATTTAAAGCATTAGAAACACTTAATCAAAATGACTTTATTGATTGGTTATTAATAAATAAAAAAAAACTAATTGAAAGAGCAACAGATACAATCAAAGAAGATTAAAGAGTTGGAGGCTCAGGGTTATTACGTCATAAAACTTACAATGACAAACAAGAATGGAATACCGGACTTGCTTGCCATCCCAAGAAATAGTGACGTGATATTTATTGAGGTCAAGGCAACTAATGGTAAGCTATCTAAGTTGCAAGAGTACCGGTTAAAAGAACTACAAAACCACGGAGTAAAAGTGGAAGTATTTAAAGAAGAAATCAAATCAAATGGAAAAAAAAGAAAAGAATTGGTACAAAGCAAAGGGGGTGATGTTATTATTTAGAGGAAATACAATAATTAGAGAGTATAGATATAATGACTCGTATAACAGGCGAAGGATATTAAGAATATGGAACTCAGAAATAAAACCCAATGGGGAAGACGAGTACTACTTAGTTATAAAGCCCAATATAGATGCGTATATTGGTTAAAAATATTAGTTTTGTATTATGGAAGATAACGTTAATAGCGAAAATGCTCGGGCTGAGCGTATATGTTTTAGGGTAAATGAACATCATTTATTATTAGCAACCATCTACGAAACATTGGTAGATAGAGAATTTTTATCTGCGGACAGGGACATCAGAAAATTAATTATAGACCTTAGACTAATATTAAAATCAATAGAAGAAGATGACTTTTGAAACAGAGACAGACCTAATCAGGGAGAAAAAAGCAATTGAAGCCTTCGTCAGAAGATTTAAGGGTTCATTTAAAAAACTAGACCCACACGATATAGACTACAAAGTCTTTGATAAAGACAAAAATCTAATAGCCTACGCAGAGGTTAAGGGTCGTATTCGTACAATGCACAACGCATACCCACTTCCACTATCAGCAAGAAAGTTAGTTAAACTTATAGACAAAAGAATTACGCCCGTGCTTATATGGGCGTGTGAGGATGGTATCATTTACGGCAAAGCCAATAAACTATACGGAGAGATTAAATGGGGAGGCAGACCTCCCCGTGATGGTGCAGTTGATGATAATGAGCTGATGGTGTACTATGAGTATCAGAAAGAACTTAAGTATGTTAGGTTCGTTTAGCGTCCTTCTTCTTTATAATCTTCTCTTGCTTAAGCATTGCCGCAGTTGGCTTCTTTCCACTACCGGCATTAGCACGGATGTTATCCCATAAACCACGTTTTGATGTAGTGCCATCAGCTCTTTTAATCATTTTCATATTTAAGGTTTTCTGTTTTTATATTCTCTATCTTTTATTTTGCGAATTACTTCGTTTACTTTTTTATCTACTGCCTCCTCAACTTTATGAGACCTATACCACTCAGACCTTACACCAAAGTTTCTATTGTAAATACTAGGGCTGTACTTTTTCATATCAGACTCGTTGTCATACCTTATATTCTTTCTTGGGTCGAATAACAACTCATCCTTTAATTTTCTTTCTTCTTTGTTACGCTCTTCAATCTTATCCTCCTCTTCTCCCGTTGCGTTTATTTCGTTTAGCTTCTCTTCAATAGTGTTATACATCTGTTGGCTTGTAGAACGTTTTTTAAGATACTCAAGAGCAGATGTTTTTCTCTCTTTTCTCTTTAATTTATCCTCTGCATTTTCTAACGTTTGCTGTTTTTCCTCCGCAGTCTTGAATTTTTTCTTTGAATACTTAATTGCATTTCGTACAACAGTATTTACTTCGACAGGTGCTAACCCTATAGTAGTTAAAAAAGCGGGACCAATAAATTTTTTAAGTTCATCTTGGTCTTTTTTAGATATTTGTTTTTCTTTCCCAAAATCATCGGTGTATTTACCGGTTGACGCTAATTCTCCTAATTCAGACGTTTGACCTATTCTTTCAAAAGCAATACCAAATACCCCCAATCCTTGTAATGCCTCCTTAAATCCTCCTCTATAAATATTGTATCGGCTCGTATCAGGTACACCCATTTCCTTTTGAATTTTGTTTATTAATGCGTAACCGCCCTTTTGAACAAACGCATCTACAGCAGGTAATGGCGAAAATAAATCAGTAAACGTTCCCGTTGCTTGACCTTTCAATAGTTCGTTAATTCTTTTTTTCTTATCCTCATCATCTTCATCTTTACCTAACCAATTAATTGCTAATGACCCTAAGTAAAACGATGAGAGCATAGCAATCATTCTAAATGAAACCATCTCTACAGCAAAACCTGCTAATGATTTTATTGCAATTTTTTTATCTTCAATATCAGATGTTTTTTCTGCCAATACCCTAAGGTCAGAGCCTAATCTTGCAGATTGGTTCATCCTAAAACTTGCAAAAGGCATTATTGATTTCATTAAAAATTGGGTGCTAGCTTCTTTGTTTGTAAATAATTTACCTGCCAAATCAACATCTGAAACGTTTTGTTGTCTATCCACCATTTGTTGAGCATAATTGCCGGCTGTTTGATTTATTTCGTGGGTATCGTAGTCGATACTATTTACATCAATTCCTTGTTTTTTTAAGGATTGTTCGTAATAGGTCATCCAAGATGCCCTTGCAATACTAACATCACCTTTAACTAATAACCATTTTAATTGCCATTTATTTAAATCCTCAATGCCTTTAATTGCTTTTTGAATAGCATTTGACTCAGATGCTTCTTTAATTAATTTCTTTAATGATTCAATTTGTGCTTCTGATTCGACACCTCTATTAGCAATTGCATATCCCGACCTATTCATAAAAGCATTTTTAGAAGAATCAAAAATTGCCGCTAAGTCTATTGCTCCTGCATTGATTATAGTATTTAAAGCCATAGGTATTGTTTGCTTAAAAGGTTGCATAAATCCACCTAAAGCCATTCCTACACCTACTGTTGCAACTCTATCTAACTTCCTAACAAGAGCCGACATCTCATCATTTGTATAAGGATTTTTATTTCTACTATTTCTTACATATAAATCAATAAGACCAATACTACCTTTTGTTCCTCTTATTAATTTTGCATCATCTGAATTAGGAAATATTTTTTTAAAGTTAGGAGAGTTTAAGAATGCTTGTATTTGCCTAATAGGTGCTGCAGTATTTATGTCCATAAGAGCGTCATACATTGAATTTGAATTGTTTTTATCAAAAGACAAATCAATATAAGAGGTAACCCTGCCACTTTCTTTATCTTTTGGTAAAAATTCAGGGTATGAAACTGTCATTAACGAACCTGTTTCTTTTTTATATATAATACCATCGCTGTTATTAAAAAATGCAGAATCATCATTACCCAATTCAACACTACCTTCTTCTGATTCTAGGTTTAAATATCTATCAGGAGTATAGTTTAAGTCTTTATTTAATACCTTATTGTAAACGTTCAATGCAACGTCAGATAACTGCTCATATTTATCTGCCCATTCATTCAACCAAAACTCAATACCTTCTAAGTTAGTTGGGTCTATTCTTTCTGCTATATCTTTTGCATTTTTTGGAGCATCGCTTAATACTTCATTAGGGCTTAATGGATTTATTGTAATAGAAAAAATCTTATCATACACTGCTTGATATATCTCAGCATATATTTTTTCTTTATCATTTCCTTCTGAAAGCACTTTAATAGACTGCTTTATTAATTTTTTTCTTCTATTAAATTCTGTTTTCATTTCAGCCTCTGTGCCAATAACATTCCTCATCATAAATGCTGCAAGTCCTCTTTCTACATTGTTATATTTAGTATTATAAGCCTCTCCATTAGCTTGTTTTTTATAAAATTGGGCTACATATTTATCTACAATATTATTTGCTTTTGTTTTTGCTGCAGATTTTCCATTTATTAATTTGGTTAATCCCATTTTGGACATTACTAATGCACCTTTGTTAAATCCCTTAAACAATTTTTCAAATAAAATATTTAAGTTGGTAGTTTGCTCTGCAAGGAATCTTCCAAGAAAATTTAAACCATATTTGCTTAAAGGAAAAGCTACTACCCCTTTGTCTGCTAATTCTTGAGAATAAAGATTACCTGTATATTTAGAAAGAACACTTTCCATACGAGCAGTAGAACTATTTTGCAAGAAATTTGCAAGAGCATCTACTGCTTGAATAGCTTCTTTTGGACCTAATAAATTTAAATCCATATCCATAAATCTTTTGACCACATCTTTTTGTGAATCGGTAAAATCTACCTCTTCATTAGTAAACGTATCTCTTCCTGCCCTGATTGCATCGTTAATTAAAGCAGAATAAATATTAAACATTTTATTTATAGCGTCTCTAGCAATGCTTTCATTATATTTTGTTACTTCTTTTTCTCCTTCTAACAAAGCCAACATATCTTCTGCACTAAAGTCAGATGCATCTATTCCCATTAAGTCTTGTATCTCTGCAATCATCTCTTGTCTTATCATCTCATCTTGAGCCTTGATTGTCTCATTTATATACTTGGATGCACTGCCAATATTGACGGTCTCTGCAAAAATTGGCTTTTCTAATCTAATAGTAGACCCTTTTGTAGCCTCTTTAATCTTAGATGCCATATCATTGTATGCGTCAATATCCTCAACCATTGATGGGTTTATCTTAGCAAACTGCTGAGCCAAGTCTCTTAGGTTGGCATTCTTATCTTTGTTTTTTGACAACTTAGATATGTCTCTTCTTAATGACTTAGCTGTAGATAATTTAGAAGCGTACTCTGCATTTGCAAACACCTTAGTCATATACTCAGTGAATCTATCTACTGACGTTTGGCTTAACACATTAACCTTACTGAACGCACGTAATACATTAGCGGCTTGATTCACCGTCAATTTTCCTTCTGTAACAAGAGTCTTTATTTCTTTGCTAAGTTGTTTGTATGCTTCAGTAATTGCTTTCTTTGCATCTTTAGCACCTCGTGACAAGTCCTTTATTTGCTTAACAAGAGCCTGTTTTTCGGTCATTGTTATCTTGGCTAAGTTCTTTATAGCACCAAGTAATCTATCCGCTGTTGGGGCTGACTTTTGCTTTAAACCAAGTTTTGCTCTCACCTGACGAACCATATCCTCTTTTTGAATATCAGTAGCGTTTGTGTATGCTCTGTCATTTTTTAAATAACTTATAACAGAATTGTCAGAACGATTTTCATCAATT
>Ga0208975_1001434_pt1 | contig 10096 bp, 9 predicted proteins | sample GreLakmeER78MSRF_FD_187700 | JGI IMG/M metagenome (GOLD analysis project Ga0208975, IMG submission 187700) | Freshwater lentic microbial communities from great Laurentian Lakes, MI, USA - Great Lakes metaG ER78MSRF (SPAdes) | ecosystem: Environmental > Aquatic > Freshwater > Lake | place: Great...
TTGGCATGAAAGATGGTATCCAGATTACAAATTAAAATTTACAAAAAATTTGGATTTAACGGTAAAATTTCGTAAGTTAGTTCCCGAAGCAGTTACACCAGAATATGCACAAAATGGTGATGCTGGTATGGATTTGACAGCAACTTCATTTAGAGTTACAGATACTTTCATGGAATTTGGAACTGGTATTGCGGTACAAATTCCAGAGAATCATGTTGGACTTTTATTTCCAAGAAGTTCAATTACAAAATCTGCACCAGGTGTTTCATTGAAAAACTCAGTAGGAGTTATTGATTCAAATTATCGTGGTGAAATTCTTGTGAGATTTGAATTGCCTTATCCAGGAACGGTATATCGAACTATTCCAGTTGTTGGAGATAGAGTTGCTCAACTATTAGTTATTCCATACCCAACGGTTCAAATGGAAGAAGTAGACGAACTATCAGATAGTAACAGAGGTCAAGGTGGTTTTGGTTCAACAGATAAAAAATAATTTTATATTTATTGTAAACAACAATAAACTTTTAGAGAACTATTATGGCTAAATTAAAGCATTTATTACCAGATAAACAATTAAATGAGAGTGGTCTTTCTCGTTTAGCACAACACATGGAAAAACATGACTGTGGAACTATAACCGCATTTCGTTCAAAAGAAGGATGTGCTACACAAGAAGATTTAGAATACTCAATGCAAGATAACCTAAAAAGAAATAGACAACTTCTTGCTAATTTACAAATGGGTGGTTACGGCATAACATCCGTTAAAGGTGCTTACATTGAAAATTTTGGAACACCCGATGCTAAAGAAGTAACAGAAAATGTTTTCTTTGTAGTTGACTTGAAAGACTCAGGACGATTAGAATCGGATTTAAGGAATCTTGGTGAAAAATATGATCAAGATTCAATATTATTCATCCCTCGTGGTGGCAAAGGTTCTATATTGATTGGAACAAATCAATGTCCTAATGCTTATCCTGGATATGGAAAAACAGTTCAATTCAATGATAGAAAACTTGGTGGTAAAGGTGAGTTTATGACTAAGGTTAGTGGTAGACCATTTATATTTGAAGCTAATTTACTTGAGCAAATTTGTTCCGATAACTATTATCAACACGCAAATATGATGGGTAAATGGGCAACAAAGACCATGGCAACTGGTGATTGGAGAAAAATAGACATTTAATTTTTATTTTAAAGGTATTACTATGAGCCGTTCATATAGAAAAACTTCCATAATCGGAAACACTGGTTCTTCTGAAAAATATGATAAAGTTAACGCACATCGTAAGAGTCGAAAATATATTAAAGACCATATCGCAGCAACTCATGGTGATTTGGAATTATTAGAAGAAGTGATGATGCCGAAAGAAGACGAAGTATCTAATCCTTGGACATCATCAAAAGACGGAAAGACTTATTGGGATATAAGTGAGGACGATAATGATCCAGATTGGCTAAAAGCTTTTAAGAAAAAACTTATGCGTAAATAATATAAGGAAGTATTTGTTATGAATTTTATGATGGTTGAACCTATAAAGAGTAGATACAGTTCATATCATTATGATGGAAGTGAAAAATCTGCAAAAGAAGCAGTTGAAAAATGGGAATGTTGTATGCAACAGAATGAGAATTTTGACAATAAATATGTCATAACATTCCCATCCGGAAAACAATGTTTCCCAAACGGTTATATTGTTATAGAAAGCAAAGAACCAATTCCATATACACAAGAAGAATTTATTGTAAAATATCAAGTGGTGTATGATATTAGAGACCGTATAGGAAATTTTTATTCAATGGATTAACCCAATGGTGTTTTGTGGAACAAGATTACTTCCAACAATTTTACGGTATGCAACCGTATCTATCTATAACTGCCGAACAAATAACATACATAAAAGAAAACTTTGATAAAGAATATGTCAAAGACCGTCTTGCTGAAATAGCAATGACATATCCACTACCTTATGCGGATATTACTATCCAAAGTGCTCAAAGTGAGTTCTTAAAATTGAAAGGTATTCGTTGGAATGAAATTCTAAAAGAAGGTGAGTGGTTTCCAAGAAAAGCATCCGAACCAAAATATGCTTTGACTTATGGTGGAAAACAGTTATATTTCAGTCGTCTTAATACAGGCAATGCTTCATCAAATTATTTCCAACAAAAGAATCGTTGGGAAGTTGACGCATCAGTATCGCCTGGTCCTGCTAGAACATGGCAAAATCATAAGTTTATGAAATCACTTATGGGTTCCATGTATTCTCTGAAAATGGAAACACTCGGTAAATCAGAATTGAGAACTATGTTAGGATTGAGAAAATATATTTGTTCACAGTTCAAACCTAATGTTGCTAAAGTTCTTTATGAAATGTTGGGTTCAAAAAATGTATTGGACTTTTCTATGGGATGGGGTGACAGACTTGCAGGATTTTATGCCGCATCTTGTACCGAACACTATGTTGGTTTGGATCCAAGAGTAGAAAATCATCCGATATATGATGAACAACGAGGATTCTATGAAAAGAATTTAGGTTTCTTTGAAGGAAAGAAGAAAACAAATTTCTATCAATCACCAGCAGAAGATTTTGATTTCTCACAATATCCAGAACATTTTGATTTGGTATTCACATCACCACCATATTTCAATGTTGAAAAGTATTCTCAATCCGATACACAAAGTTGGGTTCGATACAAAGGCATTGATGCTTGGAATAAAGGGTTTTTACACAAAACACTTGGAAACATTATACCATCATTAAGAGTTGGTGGTGTGATGGCGATAAACATTGCAGATGTTTACACAAATTCTGCATGGTCTACCGGTAGACAATGGTTGGAGATAACAAATCCAATGAATGATTTTCTTGTAGAGAGTGGAATGGAATACTTGGGATGTATTGGAATGGAAATGTCTAAAAGACCAAACTCTGCCGGTGCAGGAACTGCTACAAGAGACGGACACTTTCTAGATAATAGTGTTCAGTTTGCTGAAGATAATAAAGATAAAAAGTTTTGTGAACCAATATGGATGTTTAAGAAGGTATAATATGTATCAAAATATTTTCGTTAAAACGAATACAAAAGAAGCATGGGTATGGGATGATGTCAAAGGTTTAATGCACTTTGAATACACACCGTATGCTTACAAGAAAGATCCTAATGGTAAATATATTTCTCTATACGGTGATAAACTTTCAAAGGTTACAAATTTCATAAAGAATGATCCAGACCTGTTTGAATCCGATATTGCAGAGACAACTCGTATTCTTGTTGATATGTATGGTGATTCTGATATGCCCTCGAAGGGAATTGTCACAATGACATTCGATATTGAGGTTGAAATGATTACCGGTATTCCGGATCCAACTCAAGGCAATAACGAAGTCACATCTATTGCTTACCATGATTCCGCGACCAATCATTATACTATTTTAGTCTTAGATAAAAAAAGAAAATTAGAAAACAAAACTACTGATAACAAAACCATAGTTCCTTGTTATGATGAAAAAACTTTATTATTAAAATTTATAGATGCCATTCACGAGATTCAACCTCATGTTATGACCGGTTGGAATTGTGATGCATTCGATATTCCATATCTACACAATCGTATTAAAACAGTTCTTGGTAAGAAGCAGGCAAACAATCTTTCTGTAATTGGTGAAATGTTTTATTCACCATATCGTAATCGGTATACAATCGGTGGAACATCAGTATTGGATTATATGACGGTGTATAAAAAATTCTCTTATAAAGAATTAACTTCGTATGCTCTGAATTATGTTTGTAATACCGAACTTGGTCGTGGTAAAATTGAGTATGAAGGAAACCTTGATGACTTAATGGAAAATGATATTGATACATTTATAGAATACAATATTACTGACGTTGAGTTGATAATTGAATTGGATAAGAAATTACAGTATATTGATTTAGTTAGAGGTATTGCCCATGTTGGTCATGTTCCTTATGAAGACTTTGTTTATTCGTCAAAGTATCTTGAAGGTGCGATGCTAACTTATTTGAAACATATCGGTGGAGTTGTTGCACCAAATAAACCAGCAGATAGACAAGAGAAAATGCAAGAATTGAAAGATAGTGGTGAGAAAGGGTTCATTGGTGCATTCGTTAAGGATCCTGTTCCAGGACGATATGATTGGATGTATGACTTGGATTTAACTTCACTTTATCCATCAATCATTATGACTCTAAACATTTCGCCAGAAACAAAGATTGCTAAGATTGAAGATTGGAATGCAGAAGATTTCAACCGTGAAAGAAAAGATGAATATATTGTTGGTGGTGAGAAAGTATCAAAAGAAAAATTAAAGGCATTCTTAGATAAATACAAATACACAGTTGCATCAAATGGTGTCATGTATAGTTCTGAAAGAGTAGGACTAATTCCAGCAATTCTTTCTGATTGGTTTGATAAACGGGTCGAGTATAAAAATGAAATGAAAAAATGGGGTAAGGCCGGTGACACAGACAAATATGAGTTCTATAAGAAAAGACAACTTGTTCAGAAAATTCTTTTGAATAGTATGTACGGAATCTTAGGTCTTCCTGCATTCCGTTTCTATGATATTGATAATGCAGAGGCAGTAACTCTTTCTGGTCAAACCGTTATTAAGAAAACAGAAGCTGCGATAAATTTAAAATATAACAAAGAATTAAAAACAGATGATGTTGATTATGTACAGTATGTTGATACCGACTCTGTGTTTGTTTCTTGTTTACCATTGGTGAAGAATAGATTTCCAGATATTGATACCAATGATATTGAAATAATGACTCCAAAGATTTATGATATTGCAACGGAAGTTCAAGATTATGTAAATCAATTTTATGATGTGTTTGCTAAAAAGATATTCAATACTGACAAACATCGTTTGGAAATCAAACAAGAAATGATTGGTAGAACGGGATTCTGGCAAAAGAAAAAGAGATATGCTCTTTGGATTATTTCCGATAACGGTGTTCCAATGGATAAGTTGGAAGTTAAAGGTTTGGATATTGTTCGTTCATCATTCCCCAAATCATTTCAGAAATGTATGAAAGATGTTATGATAGATATTCTAAAAGGTAAAGATAAAAATGAAATTGATGAATATATCTTAAACTTCAAAAAGAATTTGAATACGGTTTTATATGGTGAGGTTGCTAAAAATTCTTCAATCAAAGATATAAAAAAATATGATAGTATGGTGAAAGATGATGTTCTCGGAAAGTTTGGTAAAGGAACTCCGTCTCACATTAAAGCCGCTATAAACTATAATAAATTGTTGAAGGTGTTTGGTTGTCCTCCTAAATATCCACCAATTAAGAATGGTGATAAAGTTAAGATTGCTTACCTTAAATCCAATAAATACGGATTAGAAGAGTTGGCATTTCGTGGGGATTCTGATCCAATAGAGATTATTGATTTCGTTAAGGAACATTTTGATGCTAACGAATTATTTGTATCTGAATTGGATGGTAAACTAAGAAACTTCTATGAAGCAATGAAGTGGGAGTTTCCTACCGAAAATAAAAAAGTTGCACAAAAGTTTTTTTCGTTTTGATGTTACGAGAAAATTTCGTATATTTGTATAAATTATTTACTAATCATTAAGGATTATTGTTATGGAAAAATCAAAGTTGTTGAACTTTATCAGTAAATATCATTTGGGTAAACTGATTCAGTCTGTTGCTTGGAATGTAAACGGCGGACTTTCTACTCGTTTTATTTCCGATGATAAGTGTGTAGTTGGTGAAGTTAAACTCAAAAGTTTTCAAGGTGATGCTTGGAAATTCGGTGTTTACAATACAGACCTGCTTGTAAGTCTATTAGGTGTTCTTGGTAACACAGTAAACTTTAAAGTGAACGGTGCTGGTGATAAGGCGTTCTCATTGACTATTGATGATAAATCAACTACTGTAAATTATATGTTAGCTGACCTCGCAGTTATTCCACCTGCACCAGACTTGAAAGAATTGCCACCATTTGAATTGGACATTACTATCACAAAAGAATTTATTGACAAATTCATTAAGGCAAAATCTGCTTTATCTGATATAGAAAAATTCACAGTATTAAAGAATGAAAAATTGAACAAGTATCAAATTGTTCTTGGTTATTCAAATACAAATTCAAATCGTATCTCTATTGATATTGATTGTAATGCAAGTGGTGATATTGAACCAATCAGCTTCTCCGCAAAATACTTCAACGGTATTCTTGCTGCTAACAAAGACTTGAATGGTGGAAGTATTAAAGTTTCTTCTCAAGGTTTGGCAAAAGTTGAATTTGATATTGACGATTTTGAAGCTAAATATTATTTAGTAAAATTGGATAATAACTAATGAAAAACTATTTCTATGAAAAAAGTGAAGTTCTTTCCTGGTCGTGTAACATCACATACGGTGAGTTAGTAACCTATGATAATGATAAGTTTACTGAATGGGTAGAAGACTTGCGTTTGAGGTTTTTGAAAGATTGGGATGAAAATGGTAAACCACCTCTTGTTGGCAGAAGCGAAGAAGAGATTGTTCAATCATTTTCAAAACTACGTCAATTCAATACTTCAAAAATCTTTCATAGTCCAGAGAAAGGCAATGATGAAGATATAATTGGAGTCATTGCCAACTTCTCTAAAAACGGTTCTGCTGCTAATCAATTCTTTCCAACAATGTTGAAAACAAAGATTGCAAGTGGAACTAATGGGGATACATCCCGATCGATATATGATTTCTTTACAGATGAGTTGAAAGATACATTTCATCATGTCATGCGTAGAACTTTGTATAATGATTCGATGTATCTTTACAGTAAATCTATTTCGTCAAACCAAATCAAAAATCCATATTTCAGAGAAGGTGAAACCTTACGAGATTTCTTTCTTGCTTTCAAAAATGGTGATGGTAGGTTTGACGGACAAGGTTTGCGTATATCTAAAATATCTTGCACACTTGAAACCTACAATAAAAAATATACAAAGTATCTAACAATAAAGGCAGACCAAATTAGAGAATTTTCTAGTGATGGAATACTTGACGCTAATATGTTATTTTATTTGGGTGATATAAGTGAATTAACCGATAACTTTATGATAAAGAAAGACGGTGAAGAACCAAGAGTGAATGTATTTTTGGTTAGAGTTTTTGATAAAAGTGCAAGGTTATTTCCTCAAGCATTTCAAATATTTCGTATTTCATTTTCGCAACCTGCTGTAAACTTTCCACCTATGACGGCAAAGTTTTTGTATGAACATTTTACAAAACATATTCCTGCAAGTGAAACCGTTACTGTTTATGATCCAAGTGCAGGTTGGGGTGGAAGGATACTTGGTGCAATGTCTGTAAGTCGTCCAATACATTATGTTGGAACTGATCCTAATACTGATAATATGATTCCTGATTTGGGAACAAGTCGTTATGAATATCTTGCGGATTTTTATTTGAAGTCTATTGGTGAAAAGGGTAGTTCACTTTCATCGAGATTTTTTGATGTAAAAGAAAATCATACATACGAAGTATTTCAAGACGGTTCTGAAACTATACAATTCAATCCTAAATTTCAAAAGTATAAAGGTAAGTTGGATTTTGTTTTCACATCACCACCATACTTTAATCGTGAAATGTATTCGGATGATGAAACACAATCATACAAAGCACATGGTGATTATGCCGATTGGCGTGATAACTTTCTTCGTCCAACACTTGAAACTGCCGTAGAGTATTTGAAAAATGATCGTTATCTTTGTTGGAACATCGCTAATATTAAAGTATCTGCAAATAAAACAATACATCTTGAAGAGGATTCTATTGCCATATTACAATCACTTGGTATGGAATATAAAGGAAAGATGGGAATGACAATGGCAAAGATGATTGGTAATTCTGATCCAGAAAGACTTACTAATAAAGTTCTTTACAAAGGTGAATGGTTTAAACACGAACCTATTTTTGTATTCTATAAACCATAATAAATGAAACCTAACAGCGATAGTTTAAGTAAATTTTTTGATGTTGATCCGCTAGAAGTTCGTTTGTGGAAAGAGACCGGTGAATTTTTTGCAGGTAAAAGAGAATTGGATGATACAATAGATTGTATCTTTCAGTATTACCGCAAACACGGTTATCCATATATGAAAATTACCCAACAAGAAAAACACGAACACATGAGAAAACTACAACAGTTTGATTATGATAGTATTTTCAAAGATGGTGATATAATTCAAACCATGAACGGACTTCGGTTAGCGTGGTCATACTTTCCACACGCGATGGAAGTTAAATGTGGAAACTCAAAAATGTCTCCAATGGATAACTTTTTGAATGACCAAACATTCAAAATGACAATACGCAAAACTTTGAAATGGTTGTCAAAACATTGGGGGAGTTCTTTCCAAGAGAATCGTCTTCGTCAATCACTTAAAATATATTCTGGTGTTCAAGGTGTTTCTAATTTTAGACCAACTGCTGCTGGTGCTATCTATAAAAAATATGGCGGTGATGGTGTGATGTGGGATATGTCTTGTGGTTGGGGTGGTAGATTAGTTGGTGCTCTTGCGTCACCATATATTAAAACTTATATTGGAACCGAACCATCAACAAAAACATTTGAGGGTCTTTGTAAACTTCGTGATGAATTTGATTATCTTGGTAAAGATATTCAATTACACATGATGGGTTCTGAGGATTATCTACCAGAAAAGGAAAGTTTAGATTTGTGTTTCACTTCCCCACCATATTTTGATACAGAAAAATATGCAGATGAAGAAACACAATCATATAATAAATTCCCAACAAGAGAAGAATGGGGATATGGATTTCTTAAAAGAACATTCCGTAACTGTTATCATGGTTTGAAACCTGGTGGTTATATGTTGATAAACATTGCAAATACACCAAAGTATAAAGACTTGGAAGAAATGACAATCGATTATGCCAACCAAGTTGGTTTCTATCACATAGATACCATACAACTCATACTATCTGCCGTTATGGGTGCTGGGTATAAACGAGAACCAATCTTCGTATTTCAAAAAAAAGATTAGGATATTAGGCAGAAATTTTGTATATTAGTACATGAATTTATCAATCATTAAGGTATATTATGTTTAATCCCTCACACACAATTTGGAACGAAAAGTATCGCCCACAGACACTTGATACCTATGTTGGTAATGAAACTGTAAAGGCAACCTTTCAACAATATATTGAGACAAAAGATGTTCCTCACTTACTTCTTTATGGTGATGCCGGTAGTGGTAAAACCACACTTGCTAAAATTGTTGCAAATACTATTGCAAAAGATAACTACATTTACATCAATGCTTCAGACGAAAATTCGGTAGATACTGTCCGTGATAAGATTAAACAGTTTGCATCCTCTATTGGTTTCGGTGGATTGAAACTTATTATTCTTGATGAATGTGATTACATGACACCGAATGCTCAAGCGGCACTTCGTAATGTAATCGAAACATTCAGTAAGACAACCCGTTTTATTTTAACTTGTAATTATGTAGATAAGATTATCGATCCAATTCAATCTCGTTGTCAAATATTTAACATCGTCCCTCCATCAAAGAAAGAAGTTGCACAACATCTTGTAAAGATTCTTGATGAGGAGAAAGTTAAGTATGAAAAAGATAGTCTTGCAACTATAATCAATCAATCTTATCCAGACATTCGCCGTGTAATTAACACAACTCAAAGATGTGTTATAGGTGGTAATCTTAAATTGGATGAAACAACATTGGTAGAACACAATTATCTTTCATCTATTCTTGATGTTCTAAAATCAAATAAAAATAAAAAAGAAAAGTTCGATGGTATTCGTCAGTTACTTGCCGATAACCATGTAAGAGATTTCAATCAAATGTTTAGGTATCTTTATGATAATGTTGATACATTCGCAAATGGTTTTGTATCTACTATTATTTTAATTATTGCCGAGGCACAATACAAAGACAGTTTTGTTGTAGACCATGAAATAAATGCCATGGCTATGTTTATTCAAATTATTATGGAAATAGATCAAAGGAGAAAATGATGGGTATTTATGACATCAATGGTGGCGGTGGTCGTGAAATGCCACAAGAACC
>Ga0208975_1001440_pt1 | contig 10077 bp, 20 predicted proteins | sample GreLakmeER78MSRF_FD_187700 | JGI IMG/M metagenome (GOLD analysis project Ga0208975, IMG submission 187700) | Freshwater lentic microbial communities from great Laurentian Lakes, MI, USA - Great Lakes metaG ER78MSRF (SPAdes) | ecosystem: Environmental > Aquatic > Freshwater > Lake | place: Great...
GAGGATTTCTTTGACTAATGGAAGCTTCCCACCAGAAAGTCCGCAGCCGATTTCTGGGAGCCCGATTCTCTTACCAGTAAAAGAGAAGTCTCTTGTTATTTCGTCCAGAGCCCTTTTGAAAGCCCCATACTCAAATCTCCTGTAGTCAGTCCCATAATCATACTGACAGTAGAGATTGATGATGGTCAGTCCACTCATTAGAACGGATGAATAAGAGCCAATTCTTTCTAGAGGAGATCTATAGTCGGCTTGATCTACAAGATAGGCTGGAGGGAAATTCTCTTTAATGAGTTTGGCCACTCCGGAGCCCATAGTCGAAAAACAATTGCAGTTGTGTAACAAATAGTCAATCTCTTTATTCTTGGCCGCTTCAATCAGACAGCCAACTTTAGTTGATAGGGTCATGCGACCTCCAAATTCAGCATTCTGCGGGCTTCTTCAAAGGATTGATTGCCAACATTTACATTATAGACATTCTTGCCAAAAGTTGGCACATATGAGTTCTGCTCATCGGTTAGTACATAGAGCCTCTCGGGTCTGACATGGTAGTGGCTAACATGCTTAACCGCTTTTTCTAGGAATATGCCCCCACCACCAAAATCATAACAGGCTCGTCTCAGAGCTAACCATAGGTTGAACCCATCATAGTTGAGCTGTTCGGTCATGTGAGACTGGTCGGAGTCAAGGCCCGAACTGGCGTATAGGGCCGCGTCAGCCCTAAGCTTTATCTCTGCGGCAAGAGCAGCGGCTATTTGCAGGCGGGAGTAATTCCCATTAGGCAACTCCATGCTTCCACTAACATCCACTATGATGATGGACTTTGGAAGAGGAGGAAGCTCACGAGCGAGCTTAATCACTTTGTCATCGTTGGCGGGAGAGTAAGGTGAATCGAATAGGTCGAGAAAGGTCATAGGCTTCGTCCTCTAAAGAATTCCGACATTCCCATAGCAATTACCTTACTCGTATCAACTATCAGTCGAAGATATGAGTACATGAATACTATGCACCACAAGAATGTCGCCGTATGGTCTGGATGATTTTCGGTCAAATATTGTGTTATCGCGTACGATCGACCATACAGCATGATAACAGGCATGTTCATGAACAAGATTGCGAGTACTGCGAAGTAGACGTAATCCAGAACTTTCCAGATCAGTCTTGCGAGATTGTAGTATCGAAAGATTGATGCTATTAATAGCAGGCCGATACTGAGTTGGATTATCGTGGTCATGACTTTCCTTTTACTGGGAGCTTTGCTCCAAAGTACATCCGAGTAGAGTTGCACTACTGGCCTTCCGCTTAGAAGGCGGACGCTCTATCTTTCTGAGCTACGGATGCGTAAAATTGGCGAAGCCAATAAAATGTCCCGGCCCAATAGCACATGGACCGGGACCTCGTTTTCCGATTATAGCTGACCTTGGTCAGCTTGTCAACTGGATTCTGGAGAATTACCAATTCTTAAGAATATACTGCTCAACGATCCAGAGAATCCTCATCCCAAACACAGATCCGGTCACAATAAGCCAGAATCCTAGCCAAAATTTCTGATTACCGTCCAAGGTTTCGCTCCTTATAAAAAGTTTCTATGTCGCCCATGACTGTTTCAATGTCAACTTCAAACTCATCAATCAGAGATGGGTTTCTATAGCCCCTAGGCAGAGGCCATGACTTCTCTCCCCCGACGATGGTCACATCCTCTGTGAACTGTCCGGGGAACTCGTAGGATATTCTATCCATATGAAAGCCAGAGTCAATAAGAAACTGGAAAACTTCATAGGGATCAGAATAAATTCTGCTCCCAATCATGCCACCTTCTGTAAAGGCGACGTGCCAGACTCCATCTCTCTTATCTATTGATGTGATTTGCATCTAAGACTTTAGTCCTCATCATCCATCATAGACATGATTGCTGCAAACAGATAGACTGGCAGTACTAATGGGAGAATCAAAATATTCAACCATCCTGAGCGATTGCCAACTAGCAAGAAGGTTTTAGCCAGCATAAAGATGGCTGCGAATCCAAAGATTACTGTTAGTGCTTCAATCATTGGTTAGTCCGGAAAAATCAATGGGGAGATCCACTGGCTCATGTCGATTTTTCGGCAGTTTATCCCAAGCTCGCCTATGAAGAGTTATAGTGTAGTGCGACAGCATACACCAGAAGACTTCACGATGTAGTACGTGAGTACGTTGTACATCCATAGTAGCTTCATAAAATGCATCGATATGAACAGGAGGGAAGACTGGGTAGTCTATATTCTTAGGGTCAGGATCGGTAAAAAGGAAGTAGTGCTTCCCAGCGTGGGGCGTTTTGAATACACCACTATATCGAAGAACCCTTTGATAAGAGTCATCAGAGCAGCATGGGATACAATGAACCACTCCACTACCGGGTAGATGACATGGGCACTTACATGGGTAGTAGGGACTTTTGTATTCTACGAAGTAGAGGGACTTATAAATAAGTCCAAACTGTGAGGCTAAAGCCTCCTGAACTTCATTAGTCATTAGCCAGCACTACTTAAAAAGTGAAGAGAGATATCTCCGGGAAGTTTGTCCTTAAGCTCCGTCATTAACTTTACGAGATAGCTGATCTCGACTGAGCCTTCGAGTAGGTCAACCCTGCCCATATCACGTTCGTCACCGATGAATGTGCCGATACAGAAGTAGGCTTCGCCATCAGAGTCGTCTTCTTGGACATAAGAATCAAGATCAAGCTCAGCAGCGATGTTCTCAATCATACAACACCAGTCGTCGCTCTCTTCTCCCATGAAGACATACTTAAGTTCGGATTCCCGAACTAGAACTCTTTCAGTCCCAGTAATTTTGCCGGTTTTGGGATTGTAGCGGTTTTGATCTTCATAGGTCGCTTCCGCGACCACTACCGTGATATCGGAGAGAGGAACCTCGATTCCTACCATGCACTTCTGCTGAAAATTAACACCCATTTTCAACTCCAAATTAACTAGGTTCACTACCAATTGTGCTAGAGCTATGCTCAAGTGATCCCGGTCAGATTCCAACTGACAACTTTTTCCTCTTAAGGGAAACGCCTCTGGCAATTGGGCTACGAGACCAAGCACGAGAATAAAGAATCGAACTCTAAAGGTAGATTTTGGAGATCCACCTGCCGCCACGGCGTCCTCGTGAATGTTGGCCTTGCAACCAACTGGACAGCCTTGTTCAGCCTGCCTTTGTCTATTACCGCCGACGAATTTGGCGGACTGTGAATGACCCACACTGTTTGGGTACTTCGTATGGTGAAGTAAACCCCTCTAGATTGACACAACCTAGTAAAAGGATAATACAGATGTTGCAACATCACCGTATATCAGGGGGCTTCGCCTAGACACTTCAATCTTCGAAAGCATCTAGGAAGAGGCCATGTTAGTGGCCTCATTGTACTACTCACTTCTCGTTTGTCGAGTGGAAATGCATGAGTTTCCTCAAAAATTCCCAGAGGGGACGAGATGGTCTTCCTTCATAACCGCTGCCATCGGCAGCATCGACACTGAACACCTGCACATCAAGCTGTAGGTCTGAGACTACCTCTTCAACCTGACCATCCTTGAGGCAGATGACGACAGTCCCATCTACCTTAGTGGTTCCATCTAGGTTTCTGGCTGGAGTTGTTTGAATCACAGGAGCCTCACTATAGATTTCATGCCGCATCTTTGTACGATCATTCCGACCGCCCTATTTCTTTTACAGCCAACTTTCCAAGATCCGTCTTTTCTTGGCCGTATAAATTCTCCCACTATGCCGATTAATGGTAAGATTATCTCACAGCCGCTAATTGCTATGGGGAATTTTGAGTGCATCGGCAGGTTTCCCTCAGTCACGTACTCCTTTGTCAAATCGATATGGACAATATTGTACAATGCTACTCCTGCGAATTTCCCATTATACGGGACCACCTTGAGGCATCCAGTTGCTTCGTCGGGAACCATAGAGACAGGGTCCCCTTTTTGGATCTGGTCAGAACAAAATCCTTCCATGTTCACAGTCGTTAGACTCATAGCTTCGCTCGCTTAAAAAGGACAAGGGTGGAGAATCCACTAAGCTATCCCTTGAGCGGATTGAAATGGGATCGAACCATTGGACCAGTGAACAAAGGTATAGTAGACAGGCCACAAAGCTTAGCGAATGATCTTCGAGATAGCATGAATAATTTCCTTGGTAAATAAAATTTCAGTGCGTTGAGGAGGATTCGAACCTCCGAACCCGTAAGGGGGCAGATTTACAGTCTGTCTGCTTTAGCCACTTGCATATCAACACGTTGATCACTTTAGTGATCTAGGACCGTAGGTCTCACTCATTGGCTTCCTTCAAAATGGCAAGTGCTAGTTCATACTTGTCAATTCGTTGCTTCTGCTTCGGTAGCAAGTCACTCAAATTATCATTGAGATCCGCAATTTTAACCACTGAAGCAGTAGGATTAGTGCGAACCCTCATGATGTATTCTGCGTATGACTCGTCTTCGTCGTGGGTCAGACACTGAACTGCCTTCTTTACCTCGGGACCGAATTTATCTTGAATCTCTTCATAGAGCAATCCAGTATCCTCGACCGTATCATGCAGCCAGCCCACGATTTGGTAAATCTTTGGATATCCTTGGTCCCTAAGCCATTTTGCCACTCTGGCAGGATGAGCAATATAGGGAGTACCATCCCATCTAGTCTGACCTTCGTGAGCCTTGGTAGCTACCTGCTCAGCTAACAAGAGTTGTTGACTCATAGATTCGTCCATTTTAGTTGTTCTCCGAACTCCATATGGCTTCTGTAATGGCTCAACACCTTTTGACACTTCCATAACCGAACACCTTCCATTATGTTAGAGTCCGGAGGACTAGTGAGTATGTTGGTCAGCAACCAGCTTACAAAATTCTATGACTTGCTCATCTGAATATCTGTTTTTCGCCATATTTGCCATATGGCAGATAAACCTGATGTTCCCACGGACATAGCCGACAGAATTATCTATTCGATCAATAGACGCTGAGTACGGCGAAGCCAAAGACTTAGAACAATTTGAGTGAGTTCTGAGAATCATTTTGACCCCAGCTAATGGGCATCTGCCGCCTTGAGACTCCCATAATTCTTTCAAAAACGGGACATCAAAATCAACAGGTTCATTAGCGGATAATATCTGCTTCTTTCTCCTGTCCGGATTCTTGATGGTCTTCATATACCACCTAAAGTCCGAAAATTGATCCTTCCTATTGCCCGCGACAAGTCCAGAAGAATTCTTCTCCAAAGTCTTTAAGCGACTTAAATTCGACTCAATTTTGCTTGAGCATGAATTATTGCAGTAAAACTTGTCTTTTCCCAATCTGACCCGGCGATTGTACTCACCCTTTGGTTTGAAGATGACTTTACTACAATGATCACAAACTACTTCTACTTTTTTCATAGTGGCCCTCCATAATATAATACGCTATTATGATGGACCTCGACAGAAAATTAGTGGACCGTGGCGGTTCGACCCGCCGTCTTGCACGATTTCCTCAATAAGATCTACGAGTGTAGGAAGCTTTAGCTTCCGGTTCATATTGTTAGCCAAGCCAACGTTGCGGAATATGGATTTCACACTTTGTTATGAGGAGTGTGAGTCCCCACGCTTACGCGACTACAGCAAAGCTTGCAGTTAGGTTTTACCAGATGATTAAGGTGGCCAACTGGTGTCCACCACTCGCACTTACAGTTTCTATCGTCCAGTCAAATCAATTACGGCCCGTTTACCAACTTGTTCTCCTGCGGGTCTCTCGACCGCAGTAGTCACATGAATCATTATCTGACCATAAATAGCAGTCGTCACAAAACTTAGAAAAAGATTCTTGCATATGTCCTCTGTATCCTCGTCTGTAGCACAGGTCACAGACCTGACTACTGTCTCTTTCGTGACAGGAACATTCTTCTGGCTTGATAGCCTTGATGAGAGCGGCCACCTCTTCAGAGATTCTCTTAAGAGAGGCAAGTATATCAGAGTTTTCCATAAAGTCAAGCCCTCTTTCGAACAAATTGGGGCCGCTGGGACTTGAACCCAAAACGAGTCGTTAAAAGCAACATGTTTTACCAGTTAAACTACAACCCCTATTATTTAATCTCTTCCAATTTGCCGTCTGGACCAACAACATAGTTGGTCACATCTTTATCGATCTCTACCAATTCGACAGAGATATGAGAGTCCCAAATTATATCCATTGTGCCAGTCTTGATTGCTTCAGACAGAATCATCTTGAATCTATCGATAGCCGCCTTAGTGGGCAGATAATCTTTACTACCCAGTTTCCAAAGTCTAATCATGGGCTTCGCCTTAATAGGGAGTCTCACTGAAAGTGAGGTTCCTTAGAATATGATCGGCCACCTCAACCCCAGAATAGGTCTCCCAGTTTCCTGAGATTGCGTTGTAGTAGCCGATCTTCTTGTCATCCCGGAAGTACTGGACTGAGACTAGCGTCTCGTTCACTATGTACTCCCCAATTTTGTCGAAGAGGATGGTATCCTCAAATTCTTCTCTGCTCACGACTGCGTCCTTCGCAAAAACGTTTTGAGGCTGAGCCTCTCGATTAGACCTACGTATCTTATCAGACATTTTGGGGAAGTCAAGGCCTCAAATCGTTCGATTTGTCAGCAAATTGGTCAGTTTCCACGTCGAACTCTTTAAGGTATCGACAAGGGAGCATATGCTCAAGGGCCTTTGTCTTATTCGTAGTCACGTAAATGACTGAGTCTGGACCAGTAAAAGAGGTGTCTCGGGTTACTACGAAATAGATTTTCATGGGCTTTGCCTTGTTAAGAGTGCATTCTCTCGGTAACGCTCCGAGTCCTTAAGGATGGAAGCCTAATGTGCGTCTATAAACACCTAGAATGCAAGGTAGAATAGAGTGGAGTAAAGTTCCCTTGTCACAAATAATCTAGTCCGCGAAACCAGATTACCGTCTATCTATTCTAAGTAAAGAGCCCATGGCTTGATTGTCACAGGACTAATCCCGCACAATCCTCCCCATGGGCTCAATATGCTTCTTGCGAAGCAATTTGTGCTTCGCAAGTCGCACAGTGGCGGCGAGCCGCCCAAAAGCTACGTCGTGTTTTTATCACCCAACCTAGGTTTCCCTTTGGGTGTTTATTTCACGAAAACCACGGTCTTTGGCCCCCTTATACGTTACCTGTGCTTATTGCGAAGCTTCGCAGGAGCGGCAGAGGGGCAAGAGAGGGAAAAAACCTCTGGACTCCTGCGAAGCATTTATGCAAAAATTACAAGTCCAACCTTATCACCTTGGACAACTTTCCCAGCCTGTGTGTACTTGGTTGGGACGATGCTTTCGATCATAGAAATCTTAGCCGCTTCTACTTCGACATCACTCATCTCTGCCATAGGAACCATTATATAGTCCCTGTCGGTAGATTCCTGTCTAGATCCGGACACATGATCCCAATAATAGACTGGTGGAACTTCATTCCCCGGAGCGAGTAGGTCTGTTGGGAATTCTGGGCTGACTCCAGCCTCTAGTACATGGTCTTGCCAAACTAACATGGATAAATCCTTAAAAACGCTTCGCAAGAGCCCAGAGGAAAGATGTAGAGAGAAACTCTGGGCTCTTGCTAGGCAAGTGGTTGCTGCGATAATCGAAATCGCTTGGTCGGCCTTATGAGGACCGTGAGATGCCTTACCTCCCAGCAACGTCAGGTAGCTTATGCTACCAAGGCCAATCCCGGTTCCGCCCCGGACTCGTCTGTTTACAAAACAGAAGTTTTACTAAATAAACTAATCGGCCAGAACTGTCTCTCCAGTGTCATGCCTAGTAGCGTCCTTTCGGATACGCCTGCTTTCGAGGTCCCCCACGAAGCTTTACGAATCGGCATTCATTCGAACATCTGATATGTTTGGGCTAGCCCATCCGGAAAGGCCCATATCAGGATGAATTAGGTAGCTTACGGCTACCACTTGGAGCCCGAAGGCTCTGGGACGACAAAAGTTGTATAGTGGGTTACAGTCAAAATGTACACCATACTAGCATTCGTCTCAATATCCCAGATCCCGGCTTAAGTCTCATACCTTCGGAGGTTGGTCGGCTGACTTCTGCTCACGCCCAGTATAAGATCTCGGGATCTGGTGGTCCCTGTCGGGACCAAGCACCTAGGGAAGGCTTCGAACCTCCATACCGTTCAAGACGGGATCACAAAATTAACAGTTTTGCTGCTATCCCAGTTCGCATACCTAGGTGTACACTATTTTCAGTTGTAAAAGATCCGCTAAGATCTTATACGCCTGTACTCTCCCGTTTGATACTTTATTTTGGGGATTTCCTCAGAGATCCAGACGATCTCACGATCGTCCCACGCCCAAACGGCTGACTGAGGTGGACAGCTTGCTTTCCACCTCTGAAGGTTTCTCGCGAAATTGTTCCTCGTCCGAACGGCTGTGTGATGACTCTATCACCATTCGATCGACGTGTCAAGGTCCCATTTCCAAACTTTGTGGTGATGCTGGTTTCACCAGCCTCAACCGAGACGCAGATGGCAAAAGCCATCAGTGCTTCAAGCACTCTCATGATTCCCCCCTAGATTAAGACTGTCTTTCATCGCCCGGATTGCTTTCCGGGCCTTTTCTGGATTGACCACAGATTGATAGCTCTCCGAGTCTGGCTTATAGATAGACTCTTCACACCTTTCAAGAACTTCCTCAATCATGTCGAGGATCTCGAATTTTTCATCTTTAGTCATGGATTTCCTCAAAACATTCTGCAAGATGCCACTCGCCCGAGATTACGAGCATCAAGCCAAATTTGGAATCTTCCAGATGATCAATCTCATAGATGTTACCTACGGTACATCGGCAGAGATCTGAGATTCCATCCTTATGATAGTCTGGAGATTCCTTGATGCATTTGAACTTGGGGACCTTCCCCAGCTTATCCAGAATAGCTAGACAGCCAAGAGACAAACACCTCATTCGTTCTTCAGAATCAAAGATGCCGTCGCCGTCAGTGTACATACCGAGAACTGTCTCATCTCCACAGTCTGGATGTTCTACCCGAAAGTAACCATGTCGGAGACGGAAGTATCCGACATATTGGCCATCATAAAAGGCATCATACTGCTCAGGGCAAGCACCGCAAGTGCAAACAAGCTCAATTCCGAGAATATTCAGGTTCATGGCTTCGCCTCAGTACTAGTAAGAGGTTCCTCTGGAACCTCAAACAACTGGGATACGCCCAAATGATATCCCGCCATATATTCATGACTCTTGGCATTGTGGATACCATCCATGACACCTTCCTCATAGGTCCTCTTCGAGGACCACTGGTAGGTCATATCCGCCATCTGATCACGCAAGACCTGAGCTTCAGTCTTATGAAGCTCAATCTCATGATTCAACATGGTAACTTCTCTACTACGAGACTCAAGCTTTTGAGAGCTTGAGAGCGTCATCCCCATCATAAATAGGCTAAATCCCGCAAATGCAAAATCTCTTGGGTTCATGTTAAACTTTCGTTAAGCGACTGTTCTAGTTTTGCTACTATCATCATAGTCATAGCCAGAACAATCATGTTTTTTGTAGTTGTGGCATCCATAGTGGATAAAGCCATTACCAACATATCTGGATTTGTATTAACCACTACCTCAAGGCCACCAGTCAGGGTGTCCAGATTGACCGCCTTGGCCATCTCTCCTGCCAACTTATCAGCACTATTCCTGAGTGACTGGCTCACTGTTCATCTCCTTAATGGCTCGGCCTAATGCAATCGCAAGACCACGCTTCTTGTTGTAGCAATCGCTGTTACTACACTTGGCAATACCAGTGTATTGCCTCCCTTCCGAGTGAATCTCTACGATTGTAGATCCACCCTTCGGAGACAGCATCGGCGTAAGAACCTTGGTCAGTGCGTTTTGGTAAACCCACTGATTCTTTACGATTCGATCGTGGTTGATGTAAACCCGGAAACCAGCCTGTCGAAGTTCGCTAATCAATTTGTGCATTACTTTATCCCTAAAACAAAACCTTTGGAGGTGATCCTTTCGAGGATCAACAAACGATCACGATGCGTGGGGATGTAATCCCCCATAAGTTCCT
>Ga0208975_1001441_pt1 | contig 10074 bp, 18 predicted proteins | sample GreLakmeER78MSRF_FD_187700 | JGI IMG/M metagenome (GOLD analysis project Ga0208975, IMG submission 187700) | Freshwater lentic microbial communities from great Laurentian Lakes, MI, USA - Great Lakes metaG ER78MSRF (SPAdes) | ecosystem: Environmental > Aquatic > Freshwater > Lake | place: Great...
GTTTGCATCTGTTTCTTCAAGTGTTTCGCAGATGTATTTATTATCGTAGTGTTCGATTGTTATTTTCATGATTAATATATTTTTCCTTCAATAATTGTTTTTTGCAATACTTTATAATCCCCCTGCTTATCTATTTGCAGATGGATAAAACCATGACTCCAGTTATTATGTGCGCCCATATATGCAGGAAACAAATCACAAAGGCATCCACTCGAATAGCAAGAATATGGTTGCTCGCCAAAGTTCTTACCCATGTCTTTTGTTTCCCGATGAAAGTGGTTAATGATTGCAGACTTATTTAGCTTTAATCTTGCTGACCTTGCTGGGTTTACTCCTCCAGATGTCAACCCGATTTCGTGTCCGTGAAATATAGCCATGTGCTTGCCTGCATAAATAACTTGTTTGTCGTAAACCAGATGAATATTCAAGCTAACCAACTGCAATAAATCTTCTAACTTAGTGCCTTCAATATCCATCAACTCTGGTGCTTTCTGCATAATCCACTTTTCATACCTCGTGTCATGGTTTCCCAACTTGTAAACTATATGCTTATTCGGAAACATTGCCCTCAATCCTTTTAGAAATGTTCTGGCAGTATCTAATTCATAACTAACACTTCGCTTCCTTAAGTCCTTTTCGTGTCGGCTAATCAAAGAAAAGTCAATTAAATCGCCATTGATTATGATTGTGTCCACATCGTTTTCCAATCCATATTCCAATGCAGCAAATAATGCGGTGTCATCGTGGTATGGGATATGAATATCGCCAATGATTAGAATGTTCTTACTTGCAGTTGGCAAATGATATGGCTCTTTCTTTTCGGTTTCACCTTTTGGCAAGTCTTTTTTTAGCTTCTCAAGTTCTGCCCGAAAGTCTTTGTGCAGCAACTCTCTACTTCTATCGCCAAGTGAGCCTTTTAAAACTCTGATTTGAGTTCTTGCCTGCTCAACTGATAAATAAAACTTTGGGTACTTTTTAACAAATGCTTTAGCAAGGGTTAAATGAGGAGTGTTTGGGAATTTTAGCACCATTTCCTTGAGTGCAATTAGGTGAGGCTTTTCAATCTTCCTCTGTTGCGTTGGCTTCATATATATTTTTTAAGGAGTTGTAGCATAGTTCAATGGCCATTCGCCTTATCTCAATGACCCTATCTCTTTCCTTCTTGCTCATCATAGCAGTATCAATGGAATCAACCATTGCAAATGCGTTATAGGCTGCACCTATTATTTCAGAATCACTTTCACTATACACACCCTCAAATTCCAACTCATCTTCAGAATCCGATGTATTTGGTGCTTCCATTTTGTTTTATGGCTTTAAGTATTTGTTTTCTATTGCCAGTCTTTTTATACGAAACGTGAACCCAATCTGGGTTTGATTCATTGCCAAATTCCCAAATAAGTTGGTCAAAATCTAAATTATTTTTTATGTAGTCAAATAACTTCTTGTTGTCAGAAGTGGTGTCAATATCCATAGCCTGCCCATAAGAATGCTGACTTGTCAAACTACTTCCTGGAATTGCTAAGTTTAATGCTTTGCTGCGATAAAAAGAATTAATCTTTATTGGCTTGCCATACCATTCTCTAAGTGGCTCAAATACTTTTTCAGCCAACAAGTTCATGTTTTCTAAATGCTCATCAGTTGGACTATTGTCTATACCTTTGGCTTCACCTGTTGCTGAATATGTAGCCTCTTTCATTGTGATATGCTTTGATAAATTACTCATTGTTTTTATCTTTTTTATTCATCCATTTATCTACAGATGCAATACCAAATGCGCCCAATATGATAACCATAAATCCATCAAATATAAACTCGTTTATCACTAATGGGTTACCAAAGTAGCCTGTCAATAAATCCACGCCAAGTGCTATTACAAGCATAAAAAAAGCAATAAACCCTACAACTGCTTTCTCGTTGATAGAGTTATTGTCATCAAATAAATCTTTTAAAAATTTCATACAAGTATTACAATTATCAATATAACAATTTGTGCGGTTAAAAACACCCATCCATCTCTTGTAACTGTTGGCTCTTGTTTTACCACTTCTTTTATTCTTATTGTGTCAGCAGGTTTATTCTTTAATTCTTTTATCATTTCCCTCTGAACAAAGAATGTATCATTTATTGCCTTAGCTTGACTACGAGTGAACGTAACAAGTGTATCCCCATTAATTACTCTTATCCTTTGAGAATAAATTGAACTGCTCACCAGTATCAACAGGAACAGAACTAAGGCTTTTAATTTCATTTTGTTGAGATATAATAACTTCTTTTAATTCTTTGTTCTGGTTTTGCAAAGTTAAAACTTTTTCCTGTATCTTAACCATTTCCTTTTTTTGCTTCTCATCTGCTGCAACACAAACATTGGATGCTTTGGCAAAAGTCTGTTCGCTTTTTATAAGTATGCTATCCACTTCAACAACTTCTTTGGTTTCTGTTTTTGTTGCACCATAACCTATAAGCAAAAGAACAATACTGATTAATATGTATTTCATTTGATTTTCCCCATTTGAGTTAGAACTTCCAACTTGGTTGTAACGGATACCAATGCACTATCGGAACGCTTTAATGCAATGGTGAGTATATCTACTTTGCTCTCGAGTAATTCAATCTTTTGTTCATGTTTAGCAATCTGACTTTGATAATTCATTTTACCATCAACATATAAATAACCAATAGCTATAAGAACAATAAACAACAACCCTTTAACTGGGTCTTTAGAAAATTGCTCAAATGAAATAGGCATCCCTAAATTACCTGCCTTGTCCGTTATATTCTTTTTTGCACTCATGTTTGTTTAACTTCTTTTTAGCCATGCCTGCTTTTCGCTTGCCAAAAGATTTCTTTATATTCTGTTTATTGCTGCCCTTTGCCATTATTTAAGTGTAATTAACCAATCGCTTGTTAGTTCAATTAATTCATTATCATTAAAGAAATCTGTTACATAATCTAAAACAGGCATCGCCCATAAATCTTTTTTTGGATGTTTACAAGCATCTAAATCAGCATACTTTACGGCATTCCCACAAATACCTGATTCTATTATCTCATCATTCTTTGTGTTGAAATCTTCAATATTGTTATAAATTACATACTTCATGGCAACGATGGATATTTAACTTTCCAAAAATTAGTGTAATCATTTGCAATCTGTGTGTCATTTAATGCAGTTCCAGTAAATGCGACAATATCCCCAAATTGTCCAAAGCCTTGCTCTGCATTAATTGATTTGTAATTATAAGCAGTTAAAGGTCTTGCAGTAGACATATTTTGATTAACGGTTTTGGTTGATTTTAAAACCCCATTTTGATAATATTTTAAAGTAGTTCCACTTATTGTAATATGATGAACACACCATGTATTCAAAATTGGAGTTGCTGATATTAAAATTTGTCCACCATCAGTACTTGTATAAAATTGAATAAAACCGCTTCCAACAAAAAACTGAAAATTATATAAAGTTGCCGTAGCAGTCGCTTCTGTGAAATATGTTAGTCCTCCTGTGTTATAGTGAACAAATGCAAAAGTACCTCCACCATTAAACACACTTGCATCAGTTGCTTTGTATATTTTTTGATTGCTTATTGTAGCCTGCATTGTAGCATTTCCATTCAAACCACTTGCTATATATCTTGGTCTTTGAGCAGCAGTTGGCTGAACAAAACTATCAGATATTCCTGTTAATGGTATGGTATCAACATAATCAACCCCACCACTATTCGAGAAAGTGGCATTGTTCATGTTTGCCCACCAAGTATAAACACCTGCAAATGGACTTAAAGGCGCACCACCATAAACTCTTGGCCCTACTTTTGGAAACTTCCCTATCATAGATAAGCTATTACGCTACCAGAAGTTAAAGTTACTTTTGTAATTTTTTGCGTTGGGTCAGTCGGCAAATACATGCCTGCCTTTACTGTCTTAGCAGATAAACCTTTGCTGCTCAATACAGATACACCGCCAATTTCAAGTGCAGAAAATACCGCATCCTCATTGATAACCAATGATTCCCAATATCCATTGTTCACACCTGTGCCAGTTAGCAGAACAAATCCGCCATTTCCACTTATTTTATCAATTCCTGTTGCCATGATTATTTTTTATTAAATAGATAAATTTCAATTATTTGCTCGGAACAGAACATCTATCCCTTGTCTGTGCAAGTTCAAAGTTTAAGGTCATGCGCCATCCGTTTACGATGTCAGGGTAGGCTTCTCTTACAGGCTCAAGGCTTACATTCTGCTGAATAAGAAAATAGTCCTCATTGTCTGGGTTGCTCATCATTGCATATAAATCCTGTGCAATCGACAAACAATCCGAAAAAGTATCTCTTATATTGTCCTCGTTTGTTCTCTGAATATCCAACACCTGTATAACCATAGGCAATACCAATGTTTTGTCCGAGATTGTGGCAGGTGCAATGTTTGCCACCACTAATGGATATAACTCTTGTTGAGTTGAAATCTCACTGTCCTCTCCGAATAGAAAACTTGCCACTTGGGCATGCTGACCGCAGGCTTCTTCTATAAGGTTTAATATCTTGTTTAGCGTTGTGTATTGCATTGAGGTATTTATATAATTTCTCGATATTTGATTTATGTACACCTTTCATATTAGCACCAGTAACAAGGTTTGCGAGCCATCAATGGTGAGTGTGGAACTCCTCTAAAATTGTATTGACCTTCACAACATCCATCGCCATCCAACACCATACCAGAATTATAGTTGTTCATCTTTGCTAAGAAGGTATCAATCTCCACATTTGGTTGGTTTAAGAATAACGGATATTGTTCTTCGTTAGCTAACAAATATTTGGTCAACCTCTGGGCATATTCCTGTGCATTGTTTGTTGCCTCATTCTTAATGTATATCAACTCATCCAATGATGCGGGATTCATATTGTCTGCATTCTGCACACCTACTGCCTTGTTGAACATCTTATATGTCATGTGAATTAATAACTCTGCCCTTGTGTACCAAATCATGCAAGGAGTAATGTATAGGTCAAGCAGTGTTTTATTCAATGCTGACACATTATTTACCCTTACTTGGTCTATTATCTCATTGAATAGAGATGTGCCTAATATGGGTAAAATATAGAAGTTCTGAACGTGATAGATAGTTGGTGTAACAACCTTCATATCGACGTTGTCTTGCAATACACTATTTTCTTTTAATGTTGCTTCACTTAGAAGCATTACTTTTACTGCCATTATCTTGCTCTTTTAACTAATTCTTGTTTCCAAACGTGCCTGCAATATGGAACATTTACACCTTTCTCTGGGTCATGATACCAACCGCCACGCATACTGAACGCGTCATATCCTGCTATGCCATACAACTGCCCCAAATCCCTGCTGATATTATCAATGTCCTCCCTGCTAAAATAACGTGGATTTGAAATCATTGCTCTGCAAAAATCTCGTGTCCTACCATTTGGCAATATTGCAGGCTCACCTGCTTTATCAGGGTTTAATTCATACCTATATCGGATGAACAATTCCTCAAAGTCAGGAACTTTTTTTTTATCGCCTTTGTTGGTCAGGCTTATGCCCTTGTCGGATAGCTTTATTAAACCTTCAGCAGTCAGGGTTTCAAGTGCATCATTAATCTTTGTTTTATCCGTGTCGAATATCTTAACCAAATCCTCTGCCGTTACATCGGGAGTCTTTTTGATAATATCCAAAACACCTTCTTCCAACTTAGATAAAAATTCTTGCCTTGATGCTATGAATTTTTTTGTCTTTACTGATACAAAGTTTTCAATCGGCTCACCATATTTGGAGAATACAGAATAGTCCAACTCATCATTTTGCTTTTTTGGTTCTGAATTAGAAAATCCCGATGGTGCAGGTGCGCTATTTGGTAACACATCACCTCCTGCAAGTGGTGGTTTATTTACGATTGCCCTTATATCGTTAACTGTGAGTGAAGTCAACACCTTATTTGCTACAATCGGACTCAATGAGTTCAATGAATCTGTAATGTCTTTGTTTACATTAGTAGAAATATCCAAAGGTTTGCGACCTATAATCTCACGCATTTCATCTTTGGTTAAGATTTCACTCAATACTGTTTCATTAAATGAAGGCATTACAGGCTCAACTTTCTTAATCTGTAACTTGCCTTTAACAGGTGCAAAAATGTTATAAATCTTTTCCTGTATTTCCTGTTTTGGCGAAATATATTTATTTTGGAATAAGTGAAAAGCATCAATCATTTCGTTTCTGCCACCCAACTGACCTTCTACTCGCACACCGAAAAGCATAGGGGATACCACCTTGTGTCCGACAAATATTTCCTCTTGAATGGTTTTGTTTAATGCCTCATATCGCTTGTCAAAGTCATCGCCATTTAAGTTTAAAACTTCTGGTGTTCTTGCAGGGTCATCAACAAAATCAACAACCATACTGCCCGCTGAATCTGTGCTTGTAAACTTTGCCTTTAACTGCCTTTCGGTTTTCTTCATCTCCTCATCCGAAGGTACCCCATTCTTGAAAATTATAAACTTTGCGCCCTTAAATCCGTTCTGAATTTCTGCTCTATGGAAGTTGGCAATCTCTGCATCGGTTATGATTGCAGGAACTGCCCCGATATATTCGGGCAAAGTGTAAGTCTTTAAACCCGGCCTGTAAGACTTGTAATAAAATATGTAAACTTTCTGCTTTTTGCTTGGGTCATACGCAGGCAATGTTTCATACTCATCAGGCTTCAGATTCGCCTTATATGAGCCATCAGTATTCACCCAAAAATCAGAAATATAAAACTCGGAATTTTGTTCGTTGCTTCTTACTCTGCTATAATCCACATGGTATAGTTCAGCCAACTGCCCTGTTTTATCGCATACACCTTTAAGATAAAAACCTCCATAAAGAAGTTCATCCAATGCGGTTTTAGAAAGCAAATCATTGAGTGTTTCATAAGGGTTAGGATTGTCAATAAATGCCCTTAATTGTGCTTCTGCTTCACCTTCAATCCCTGTTGCATCAAATGTCCATCCCTGACCCTTTATGTATAATTGTTTATCGGTACAAATAGCATTGTGTTTTGCCGACCTATTAAACAAGGTTGTAAGGAATTGCGGATAGTCATTGTTCTCGCCATAAAAAACCCACTTTTGTTGAGAGCCTTTTCTCGGCTCTACAAATGCAGGCACTTTGTTGTTTTCGAAGTCTATTTTTATAAGGTGCATTAGCCTACTATTTTAAACCAAATCACAATATCAGCATCGGTGTCTGCATTGTGTCCAGTAAGTTGAAGATTTGCAATATGAAATGTTACCTGATTTGCAGTTGTTTGATAATACATAACAACTGGTGCGCCTGAGCCTGCATACTTAATCTCAAAATCAAGTACAGAATTGGTCGTTATATTGTTATTGTTAAGTATAAAATTAGCAAGGCTATTCTTTACAATACTTTGAGTAAATGTACAAACACCGCTTGTTGTATTTAATACAACAGAATTTGTGCCACTCGCAGTATTTGCAGTATTTAAAACAGGTTCTTTTGTTGCCCACTTATCAAAGTTCTCTAACTTCAATGGGGTGATTATCTTTGCATCATCTGTGCCTGCATCCGCTTCACCTTGTGTTGCTATTTCTGCAAGTCCTGCAAGTGATTCACTCGCAACAACCGAAGCAAGCCCAGCAGGTGTTACTGCTCTTGTTGTATCGCTTCCTGTTTGTGTTTCTGCATTAGTTGCTAATTCAACAACTCCTTTTGCAGTTGTGGATGCCGTCAAATAACCCTGCAAAAAAGTTGAAATCTTGGCAAGTGTTGTCTTGAATGTTGTCGAGCCTTGCACCATCGGAAACATATCTCCGCTTGCATTGGCTGAAACAAGTGTTAATTCGCTTATTCTTTTATCGCTGCTCATAGTTGTATTAAATATCCATCTTCTTGTAAGATGTACGCATCATCTTCTTGTACTAAATAATCAAACTCAATCGGCTCGTATGCAACTGCCGTGTCATCATCTGGCTCGTAGTTGATTATTGCATCCGCCTCTGGTAATACCCACACCAAACCATTCTCAACTTGACCTACAATGTAAGGAACTGCCTCCTCTGCATTGGATAAACCCGATGTATTGGCAAGGTTTGTTTCATAAACATAGTAATTGTAGAAACCCTCATTGCCTAACTCTATTTCGGCATTCAATGTGTCCGTTCCTGATGAGATAACAAACCGATTGTATCGTTCTTTGTATTGGCTCGTGTCATTAGCAATGAAATAATAGTCAACATTGGTTTGCTGATTATTGAACTGAAACAGATAAATAGGGTTGGTTAACGTGCTATTCTCTGTCAAAGTCAATGTTAGTGTATTGCTTTGGCCTTTTGTGAACTGAATCATCAATTATAAATAGCAAAAGTACAATTTATTGCATAAAAAAAGGAGGCCGAAGCCTCCCTCTTTCTCAACAACCCCTTATATTTATGAAAGCAATCCGCTTATTATTGAGCTGCTCACTTCGTTTGCAAGGTTTTTCTCCATGCCTGAGAGTGTCAAAGTGTAACCTTGAAATTCATTCATAGCTTGTCCAGAGTTAGCATTGCCACCTGTTACCTCTAAGCCATTATCTTTACCAAATAACCAATAAGAACCATCTTTTGTTTCGATAATTACCGATAACCTATTCTTGATTAGGTTCTGTAAAGTAGCCTGTGTTTCATATTTCAACTTCACAAAGTTAACAGTCAAAGTTTGCTCGTAAGCAACTGTGCCTACTGTTGCATCACTTTGGATAGCTTGTGTAAAGTTGTTCTGTCCACGAGGCTCTAATTCATAGGTAAAATATTTCTTACCTGCTGCCTTAGTTATGCTTGTTACAAAACCACTTGCATTCTCGGTTACGGCAGTTACATTCGCCAATTCGGTTACATAGATTTTTTTAATACCTCCAACTGTATCTTTACAGTCAAGGCTATATCCTGATACTATTGCACATGCCATATTTTTAAAATTATTAAAGGGGAGGTGTTACCCTCCCCAAATGATTACCAAGTAAATTTAACTATTTCAGCAGTCTGTGAAACTTGAACACCCATCTTGAACTTCAAGCGAATCATCACTTGGTCATAGTCCTCTGAGTACCATGCTTTCACTTCCTCATCTTCGCCTTCTAAGTCAACACCTAAGAACATGTTTGATGTTCTCAAAGCGTATGCTGCTTTCTGGCCATTCAATCCTGGTACAGGGATAATACCCACGTTTGTTCCGTGTAATGTATATTCGCCCATTGAGTTACCAGATGGAATAAAGTGGAACAGATTAGCGTTTGTCAATGCAGTTAAGTATAGACGGCTGATGTCCTCACCGATAAATATCTTCAAGTCAGGCTTGTTGATAATATCCACAGGAATAGCAGAGTAAATAGCTTGCATTACATCAATTACGTTAGAAGCAGTAACCGCAGTTACAGGAGTGATGTAAGCAGCAGCGTTAGCTTGAACAGGTCCTGAAGCAGCACCGATAATCTTTACAAGACCATCAAATTTGTTCAAGTAATCTTGCCATTTAGTAGTATCACCTTGCCAGATAGCTAATTCGATTTTGTCTTTTACGTCACCGATTACTGTATTCATAAAAGCCTCATCAATACCACCCGGTAGTGATTCGTATTGTGAACCTGGTGCAAGTAACAACTGAGTGTATTTTGCTTCAAGTGTAGCCACGCAAAATGCTTGCTCTGCTTTTACTTTACCTACTGTAAGAACACGAGCAGAAATTGTGGTGTCGCCTGATGCGTTGATAAGTCCACAAGTTCCACCTGCTTGCCAATACAGGTCATTAGATAAAGAAGGTACTTGAATTGATGATTTTACACCTGTTAATTTTTGCATTACAGATGCAGTCTTAGGTTCAAAGTAAGACTTGATGATGAGCATTTGCTCATTTGTTTTGGTGTAGTTACTTAAACTACCAACTTGAAATCCAGCCATTTTTTTGTTTAAATTAAATTAGTTATAAATTATTTTCTTGCTGCTTTCCATTGTAAGAAAGCGTTTATTTTGTCATCTGCGGTTAGTGCTTTTTCTTTCTTTTCAGATAAGAATTTTACTGCACC
>Ga0208975_1001442_pt1 | contig 10069 bp, 5 predicted proteins | sample GreLakmeER78MSRF_FD_187700 | JGI IMG/M metagenome (GOLD analysis project Ga0208975, IMG submission 187700) | Freshwater lentic microbial communities from great Laurentian Lakes, MI, USA - Great Lakes metaG ER78MSRF (SPAdes) | ecosystem: Environmental > Aquatic > Freshwater > Lake | place: Great...
TTTGCAATGTCTTCGGCATACTGTTCAGGCTGTAACTCCTTGTATTTTTCTTTAAATGCTTTTGGGTGTGTGCCTGAATAACGTACACGGCGTTTTGGTTTTTCATCATCCATAGGTAAAGCTAAGCATTTGCATTAACTTCTGTCATGCGTTTCAAATTAGTTTCCCCTCAGTCAAACTGCTGTTAATTATTCACACCAAAAAACTTTAAATGAACAATGTTAAAATATAAAAAACAATAGCTGGCCAGGTATTAAAATCTCCATTTGAACGAACGACAAATAAACAAAGTAAAGTTTATAGTATTTATTTATAAAATTAGAAACAAATTATTTTAAAATTAATTTATTATTTAATAACATACAAAGGTTTTACTATTCGCAATTTTACGAAGAAAATTAAATTTTCAGAACGTTTACTACCAACTATTTTAAGGTAAAAAATTAAGTTTGAAAATATCTATGAAGAGAAATTTACTGATTTTAAGTCTTATTATATTTCTTAATGAACAAAAGGGCTTGGCCTGGGGTTCTGTTGGGCATAAAATTATCGCGCAAATAGCAAGGGCAGAATTAAGTCAAGCTGTGCTGGATTCTGTTACATATTATTTAGGAGAAACTTCCTTTGAATCTGCTTCAGTGTGGATGGATGAAATTCGTTCCGATCAGAACTATGATTACTTAAAACCCATGCATTATATAAATGTTGCAAAAGATCAAACATACGTGCCTGTTAAAGAGCCAAATATTATCAATGAATTGGAAACAATACTTGTGGAGCTCAGTCAACGATCGAAGCATAATAAACAAGATGTTAAAACAAGTCTACTTATTCTTTTTCATTTAGTTGGAGACCTTCACCAGCCTTTACATTCTGGTTATGCAACAGATAAAGGTGGCAATAGCATACGAGTAGATTTTATGGGAACCAATTCTAATTTGCATAGGGTATGGGATAGTAATATTATAGAAACTCAAAAAATTAGCATGACCGATTGTCTTCAGCATATTCAAGGTAAGAAGAGTGTTCAAAAGGGATTATATGAAGAAATAAATATATTAAAATGGATGAATGAATCTCGAGATTATTTAAATAGGGTTTATGAATTTAAAGATAATACAATCGATTTGAATTATGTCCTTTCAAATAAGTCAATTATTGAAAAACAATTGACATTAGGTGGCTTAAGATTGGCAGCGATTTTAAATCAAACATTTAAAGCGAAATAAAATATTCATGTATAATTGTCCGAAAACAACATTCTATATAAAATTAACAATCAAATAATAATCAAGTAAAAACATCATAATTATAAATTTAAAAATAAAAAAATGAAAAAAATTATTATTCTAGTAGGCCTATACATGTTAGGCATAAACAAACTTTCTTCTCAGACTGCTTCAGCTGCTAAAGCCGCTGGTGTTGGAAATACCACGTCGGTTCGAGGCGTTTCTATTAACGGCCCTGAACTAGGAATTATTAGATTTATTCAGGATTATACAGGAGGTATTGCGGGTTACGGAGGAAATTTAAGTACCATTGAAAGAGGTGATTCAGTCGTTATAACTGGTCCTTTGGCTGAGTATTTCAATTTATTTGAAATTACTCCAGCAACATTTATTTTTATTTCATCTAATGCTAAAATTCCTGCTCCACAAGTTATCACTGCTTCTCAGTTTGGCGAAGCACATGAAGGAAAATTAATTAAAATCACAAACTGTACATTTAATACTACAGGCGTATTTTCGGGTACAGCTAATTATACTTTAACTTCAAATGGGCAAAATTTCATAATGAGAACGAATTCATTGAGTAATATTGTTGGCGTTGCTATACCTACTGGATCGGTTGATATCATTGGAGTGGGGTCACAATATTGTGGGCCAGCAAGTGGTTCGGGATGTACAACTGGTTATCAATTATTGTTAAGAAGTTCATCCGATATGACACCTTCAGGGGCAGCTATTGGAATTACAGAATATTCTACATCGAACATTTTAACCGTTTACCCAAATCCTGTTAGGGAAACCGTTTACTTTAATTTGCTAGATAACGAAGCTGTTAGTTCTATTATCGTAACTGACGTACTTGGAAATAAAGTTCATCAAGCAATTCAATCTGAAGCGTCAATAAATGTTGCTCAATTTGCAAGAGGATTTTATAATATCACTGTATTAACAAATAAGAGAATTTATCAAGGAAAGTTTATTGTAGAATAAATCCAAAGTAAATTTTGAGTTGCGTTTTAAAATTTACTATTTTATTTATAATAAAAAAGCTTCTAATTAAATAAAAAAATGAAATTTAAATCGATCTCATTCGTATTAATCACGTGCGTTATTTTCGCATTCGAGATGAGGTCTCAGACGTCAAATCAAGAAGGTGAATTTATATTAGATGGCATCTTAACAGATGAAAGCAATAATGAGGCAATTGTTGGTGCTAGTGTTCAATATGAAGTTGGAAAAGGAGTCGTAACTGATTTACAGGGGCATTTTAATTTATCGCTTCCCAACGGGAATTATACCTTAAGTATCAGCTATATTGGTTATTCGCCCTACAAAACGATAATAAATATAGATGGAAAAAATAAGTCATTGGGTAGCATACGAATTCAAAATGCGAATAATTTGGATGAGGTTGAAATTGCAGCTGATATTGCAAAAACTCGCGAAACTCCAATCGCTTTCTCGGATGTAAACATGAAGCAAATAAGCGAAGAGCTTGGAGCGAATGATTTACCAATGCTTTTAAATTCTACGCCTGGAGCATACGCTTCTCAGCAAGGCGGAGGTGCTGGTGATTCCCGGGTTAACATTCGTGGTTTTGATCAACGAAATGTGGCAGTTTTGGTAGACGGCGTTCCAGTTAATGACATGGAAAACGGCCAAGTTTATTGGAGCAATTGGGCAGGTTTATCTGAAATTACAAAAAAGATGCAGGTGCAGCGTGGTCTTGGCGCTTCGCGGCTAGCCCTTCCTTCAGTGGGCGGTGTAATGAATATTATAACCAAATCGGTCGACCAAGAGCCTTATTTCGTAATTAAAAATGATATGGGTACGGCCAACTACCAACGTTTTTCATTAGGTTACAATTCTGGATTAATTAAAAATAAACTTGGTATTACATTAGCAGGCAGTTATACCCAAGGTGATGGATTCGTTGATCGAACTTGGCAAAAAACCTGGTCTTATTTCGGTAAGGTCTCTTTCAAAATCAATAATAAAAATTTATTAATTTTTGGATTTAATGGGTCTCCGCAATCTCATGGTCAACGATCATTTGCCATCAACATGGCATTCAACGATCGGACATTTGCAATGAACCAGGGTATCAATGCCGATTCTTTATATGCATTAACTTCAAGCAATTCCATGAATAAATACACTAACAAAAATACTGGTGCAAGAGGTATCTCTTACAGTCCTGATTGGGGATATATTAATGGGAAAGCCGTAAATGCAAAAATTAATTATTTCCACAAACCATTATTAAACCTTTCATATTTCTTGCATATCAATTCACGTCTTTCATTCACAAATGTTTTTTACCTCTCACTTGGTAACGGAGGTGGAACAACTTTATCAACTTTTCCACAGTATGATAAAAATGGAACTGGACAGCTGACTATGCAAAGTTTGTATGATGTTAACTCTTCCACTCCAATGGGCAGTGTTAATGGTGGAACTTTGATACCCGGACAACGACCTTCAGCTTATTTTCAATACGCATCTATTAATCAACACAAATGGATTGGTACTCTATCAACTTTAAAATATAAACATTCTCAAAAATTAGATTTTTTAGGTGGATTAGATGCGAGGTATTATATTGGAACTCATTATCAAACACCCTATAATATGTTAGGTGGGGATTATGTAATTTCAACTTCAGATATTAATATCTCTAGAAATATTAAAAATCCAGAACTAGCAAAATACATTGGCGATAAAATAAATTATTACTATCAAAGTAAAATAACATGGACAGGATTATTTGGGCAGGTTGAATATAAGGCCGATAGGATAACTGCTTTTGCAACGATAACAGGTAATCAAACCGGCTTTCAGATTATAAATTATTTTGCAAGGAAAGATATTGTTATAGACCCAAAAACTATAATTTTTAAAGCTGTTGGTTATGGCGATACCTTATACACCGATGGAAAAAACACAGGCGTTCAAGCAAACGGTTCACCAGTAACTCATAATAGTGACGGAACGATAACCTTCAAAGATAATATATCAAATAAAAATATTACCGTTGCACAGAACTACAAAGCCTATACAAATACATCATCAAATGCACGCGAAAATACTTCACCTGTAAAAAATTATATGGGTTACACAATTAAAGGAGGTCTAAATTATAGACTCAACCGTAGTCATAATGTCTTTTTTAATTTTGGGCACATGAATTTGGCTCCACGTTTTAGTAATATATACGACAGGAGCGGGGTGAGCGTCAGAAATGTTACTAATCAAGAAATATTAACAGGTGAATTAGGTTATAGTATAAAATACAGCAATATTGCTATTAACCTGAATGGTTATCTTACAAATTGGGGAAACCGACCTTCAGATTTCGCACTTACAAGTTCTCAAATAGACCCGGTGACACAAACACCATATTATTATAATGTTTCAGGCATGAACGCTTTATTAAAAGGGATTGAGTTTGATATGAGCTACAAACCAATAAAAAATGTTGAGGTTCGTGGTTTTGGAATGCTCGCAGACTGGCGTTGGAATTCGAGTGGTACTTCTTTTGTTATTACTGAAACTGGTGTTAAAGTTGACTCCATAGTTTTTGATGCCAAAGGAATTCACATTGGTAATGCACCTCAAAAACAAATTGGCGGTAGTATTAGATTAGAATTGTTTAAAGACTTTTACATTAAGCCTCAGTTTACTTTTTTCGACAAGATGTATGCGCAATTTGACCCAAATAAATTAGTTCTTGATAATTCAACTAAAAAAGATTATAGGAAAATTGATGCGTGGAAAATGCCGTCTTTCGGAGTCGTGGATCTTTATATGGGATATACGATTCGATCAGGAAAAACGGTGGTAAATCTTATAGCTTCGATGAATAACGTGATGAATTTAGTTTATATGACCGATGCATTTTATAGTGCGAGCTTAACTGCAGATAAATACAATGCAATTAATTCAGTTGGTTGGATGGGTTTAGGTAGAAGGATTAATATTAGTGCTAAAGTTACTTTTTAAATTGAAAAAATTAAATAAATCTCATTTCAACACCATTATACTTTATCTATGCCTTGCGCCAATGATAATTTCTTGGGGTACCTTTGGCCACGAGCATATTAATCATGCGGCTGTTTTTGCTCTGCCTCCCAGCATGCGCAATTTTTTTTATAACCACATTGATTTCATTACTCAAGAGTCGACCGTGCCAGATTTACGAAAATATACACTTAACGATAAATCTGAAAATCCGCGACATTTTATTGATATTGAAAATTATGGTCCAATAGATAGTATACCACGATCTGATGAGGCGGTGAAAAAGAAATTCGACGAAAAGTTTTTATCTAAAAATGGAATGCTGCCTTGGTATATGCAGAGAATGATGGATAAATTAACCAAGGCTTTTAAGGAGAAAAGGAAAACAGAAATTCTTTTCTTAGCGGCTGATTTGGGACATTATATTGGAGATGCATATATGCCCTTACATACAACTTCAAACTATGATGGACAGGAAACTAATCAAAAAGGAATTCATTCTTTTTGGGAAGCACATTTACCTGAATTATTTGGAAAAGGCTATAGTTATAATGTGGGTGATGCAGTTTATATTGAGGATTTGAGAGAAGAAATTTGGAAAATTATTATTTCATCACATCAATTAATAGATACTCTTTTAATTACTGAAAAAAAATTAAGAGAAATATATCCTTCAGATAAAGTATACCTGCAAGATACTGGAGGATTGGTTCTAAAAAATAAATTCAATCAGCCTATTCACAGTCTGGAATATGCGAAGCAATATCACATGTTATTAAATGGTATGGTTGAAAAGCAACTTTTAAAAGCCATCAAAAGCACTGCCAATTTTTGGTATACAGCTTGGGTTAACGCCGGCAGGCCAGATCTAACCTCTTTGGACCCTGCAAAACTCAGCAAAGACAATCAAAATGCCCTAAAATCTGAAATTAAACTCTACAAACAAGGTAAACTTAAAGATCTTGAAAGTGAAAAAGAATTTTAATCACAAATAAAAAAATCATGACAAAATTTAAAATAAAATTAATTAATGCCCTTCAGATTTGCTTAATTCTATTATTGAATTGCTTTAATCTTAATGCTCAATTTTCAAGTGGAAATATAGTTGTATTACAGGTTAGTGATGGCGTTGCAACTTTTACAAGTTCTGGTAATTCCGTTGTTTTAAGAGAGTATAGTCCAGGTGGTTCTGCTACTTTTTCACTAAACGTACCTAGCACCGGAACCAACGCTTTGATAGTTAGTGGAGCAGCAACTTCTGAAGGCGGTTTATCATTATCAGCTAATAATAATTATCTAGTTTTTACAGGCTACGCCCAAAGTCTGCCAAATGCAACTTCTTTAGCTAGTTCATCTTCATCTCTTATTAATAGAGGTATTGGTATTTTAGACGCTTCAGGCAATTATACGCGAGTGTCGACCAATCCTATCTTTCATTCAGGGGGTAATATTCGGAGTGCTGCTTCTGATGGACTTAATAACTACTGGTCAGCAGGCTCCAACGAGGGTACTAATTATTATGGAACAGCAAACCCCACGGTGAATATTCAAAATACTAACACGAACACGCGTTGTATCATGACGGCATCCAATAATTTGTATTTTTCAACTGGTTCTGGCATACAAGGAATTTATAAAATAGGTAACAACTTTCCGCTAACAGTGGGACAATCTACTTCTGTAATTATAAGTGTTGTTGGCACAGGTACTGGCACACCAAGTCCATACGCTTTTTATTTTAATCCTACTCAAACTATTTGTTATGTAGCTGATGACAGATCCATTACAAATGGAGGTGGGTTTCAAAAGTGGGTTAATGCTGCTGGCAGCTGGACACTAGCCTATACTTTAAACACTGGCAGTAACTCTATTGTTGGCGCTAGAGGTGTTATCGCCGATTTTTCTGGAGCGAATCCAATAGTTTTCGGAACTACAGCCGATGCTGCAAATAACCGTATTGTTAGAATTGTCGATGCTGGTTCAAATTCAACAGCTACTACAATAGTAACCTCCACAACCAATGCTATATTTAGAGGAATTGCCTTTTCTCCTTGTAGTAATGCACCCTCTATTTCTTTAGTTACAAGTAACGGATCCATTTGTGCTAACCAAACGCTAAGTTTAACGGTAAATGCAACAAGTGCTGCTTCTTATTCATGGAATGGACCTGGTGTATTTTCATCGCCAACATCATCTAGTTCAGCTGTTACTGGTGCAATTACTGGTAATTACACAGTTACTGCCTTTAACGGCTGTGGATCGACAAATTCGATAATTGCTGTAACTGTTTTGCCATCCCCGAATTTGTCAGTTGTCAGTTCGGCAAGTACAATTTGTGCAGGAGAGGCATTAACTCTTACAGCAAGCGGAGCAAATACATATACATGGTCGAATGGCATAACAAACGGTGTAGTTTTTAATCCTACTGTAAGTGCAACTTATACCGTAATTGGAAATGGAAATACTTGTAATGCAAGTTCAACAATCGCGATAAATGTTAATCCTTTGCCTTCCATTGTAGCAAACTCAATAACAATTTGTTCGGGGCAGCAAGGCACTTTATCAGCAAGCGGCGCCATTACCTATACTTGGTCTAACAACAGTAATTCATCATCTTTGGTAATTACTCCGAGTGTTACCACAAACTATTCGGTAACTGCCACATCAAGTTTAGGTTGTATTAATAATTTTACTACTCAAGTAGTAGTAACAAATTCGCCAGCAATAACACTTTATTCTACAAGTATTTGTGCCGGTAATTCGGCAACATTGGTGGCTGGCGGAGCAAATACTTTTACATGGAGTAACGGAGCATTAACTAATAGTATAATTGTTACTCCTCTTGTTTCTTCAGGATACACCGTTTTAGGAAGTTTAGCCGGTTGTCCGGGTATCGCAGTTGGTACGACTACTGTTTTAGTTAATCCTTTACCTGTTGTTACGGTTAGCGGAAACAGTTTGGTTTGTTTAGGTAGTTCAATTAGCCAAACCCTTAGTGGAGCTAACAGTTATTCAATAAATGCAATTTCAACAGCATCTGTTCTTATACTAACTCCAACTGTGACGACCAATTATACAATTATAGCATTGAGCTTAAATGGATGTACTGCTGGCATTGTGAAAAATATTACTGTATCTACTTTGCCAATTATTACAATTAGCGGAGGTTCTTTTGTTTGCAATGGTAGTTCGATAACCCAAACTCTTTTAGGAGCATCAAGCTATTCCTTAAATGGAATTTCTACTGGCACCTTGTTAACTCTTAGTCCGATTTCAAGCACTATATTTATAATCAACGGAGTTAATACAAATGGATGTTCTAATTCCATCAATAATTCTATAACAGTTAATGCTTTGCCAAGTTTATCTTTAAGTTCAAGTTCACCAACAATATGCGTTGGCAAAACTGCAACTCTAACAGCAACTGGAGCTAATTTATATACTTGGTCAGGAAATGGAACTGGATCGAGTATTGTAGTGACTCCAACTGCTTCAATCACCTATAGTGTAGTAGGTAAAAGTGTTGCGAATTGCACAGTAAGCGCATCAATCACACAAAATGTAGAGCTTTGTACGAGCATTAGTGAACTTATTAATTATGATATTAAATTTTCGATATATCCAAATCCTTCTAGCTCTAACGTAAAAATTGATTTTGATAGTAAAAAGGCATTCAATCTTAAAATAATTAATCTAATTGGTACTTTGATTCATGAAGAAAATCATATCTACTCTGGAACTATTGTCGATATTGGCGCTATGGCAAAAGGTATATATTTTATGAAGCTTTCATCAGGGAAGGAAATATATATAAGAAAGTTGATCAAAGAATAGGCTAGCAATAAATAGCTTTATAAAAAATTGAAAAAGATTCTGTTTTCAGAATTCAAATTATTGCTATGTTGAATCAAAAAGAGAGAGCAAGGAATTAATTACAGGATATCGCCTGAACAAATAATATAAAAACATTTACCCTTGGTAAATTAAATACGGAGGTATTGATGCCAAAGAAATTAAAAGAGTAAAAGAGTTAGAGCATGAAATGCTAAATTAAAAAAACGTCTATTTTTGATTGGTACAAAAAAGGGAAGAACACATTATAATAGCTGATATTCATTATATTTTTAAAAATATTATCACAATTTTCAATTAATAAGGAGTTAGTAATCTTATTCAATTATTAATTTACGAGTAGCACTTGCTTCAGGGCTAATTATGGAGAGTGCGTATAAGCCAGCCGGAAATACTGAAAGATCAATGATAATATCCTTTTCGTGGAATTCTTTGGTATAAACTATTCTACCTGATAGGTCTTTTAAACTGATGCAATAGTTATTTAAGCTAGATAAACTTATGCTTAGATTTTTTGATGCGGGATTTGGATAATAGTTGAATGTTATTTGCTGTTTTTGTTCTTCAAGGGAAACGTTACCTACCTTTGTAGCGCTCTGATACCAGATAGGAGAGCTTACAATCCAATTACCATCAGGTTGAAAAATCTCAGCAAAATAAAAGTACTCCACTCCACTTAATAAATTATTGTCTGTAAATGTTAGTGTGTTGTTATTTGAGTTTGAACTTACAATTGAAGGTAAAGTACCTGAAGTATTGCTATATCCTTTATAAATTCTAATTGTAGCTGCTTGTTCGCCATCAACATCGTTATGAACGATATTAAATGTTGGAGCACCTGTACCACTTAGCACTGATCCCATAATATTTCCATTCATAGTAAATGAAAGTTTAGTATTCCAATCATCGCTAGCATAAAAATGCATTTGTTTCATTGCTGCAAAAAAATTAGTTTTGTTTAAAGAGGG
>Ga0208975_1001449_pt1 | contig 10044 bp, 12 predicted proteins | sample GreLakmeER78MSRF_FD_187700 | JGI IMG/M metagenome (GOLD analysis project Ga0208975, IMG submission 187700) | Freshwater lentic microbial communities from great Laurentian Lakes, MI, USA - Great Lakes metaG ER78MSRF (SPAdes) | ecosystem: Environmental > Aquatic > Freshwater > Lake | place: Great...
ATGTTACATCATGAATATAAAGTTTTAACTGCTGATATTGATTGTCCAGAATCAGATTATATTTTACATTTAGATAGTGATATTATTATAGTAAAACCAATGGATGTTAGTGAATTTTTTTGTGAAGACAAACCTATTTTGTTTCATGCTACATATACAAAACTTGGAAAAATAAACCCCAATATTTTATTATGGCAAATAGCAGTAACAAACGCATTGGGTTGGATTCCTGTTAGTGAATTTATGCGCAGTAGGTTTTTAACATATAAAAGAACTTTATATTCAAAAACAAGAGAATTAATTGAAAAACATACCAAACAATCTGTAGATGAATATATTAAGTTGCAACGTAATGAATATCCACAAACTTTTGCGGAATATCCTACATTAGGTGAAGTAGCGTGGAAATTTTTTCATGATGACTATCATTGGGTAGATACTGAAAAAGGAGAACATCTTGAATTTTTAGAACCTGATCGTAAAGTAAGACAAATGTGGAGTCATCAACCACCAACAGATGATGATATTGAAATTTTTAAAAAATTAGGATTAAAATATGATTAAAAAAACTAACGAAGGATTCTATATTATAGAACACGATACTCACGCTGGGAAATGGGTTGAAGAAAATAAAGGACTTGATAAAATTCATGAAATTGAATTTGCTTTACATTATGTTGCGGATGACTTAAAAAGCATTTTACAACATTTGGGGGATGGTGCAATTATTGATATTGGAGCAAATATAGGATGTCATTCATATAATTATTCAAAAATTTGTGATCCAAAAAAAATAATTGCTATAGATGCAAATATAGAATGTATAGAATGTTTGAAAGGAAATATTCCAGATTGTCATATTATACATGCAGCAGTTACAGATAAAATAGGAGAATGTAATTTACATTTAGACTCTAATATAGGTGCATCACATATAGTGGATGGTGTGGGTATAAAAACAATAACTTTGGATACATATGAACCATATTTGTCTAATTTAGTTAATAATACACCATTTACTTTTATAAAAATGGATATTGAAGGATGTGAAATTGATGCTTTAAAAGGAGCTGAGAATTTTATTAAAAAATACAAGCCTAAAATGTTTATTGAAGTAAATATAGGATCTCTTAACAGACGAAATTATACAGAAAAAGATTTTATTGACATAATACATAAATATGGATATTTTTGTATACCGTGTCCTATAACAAGAGGGAATAAACTTCAATATGATGCATTATGTATTCCTATTTAATAAATGAAAACTGATATTTATGATGCTGACGTATTTGATTTAGAATCATTTCATATTCTTGAACATGATGAAAATAATTTACCGTTTAGATGGGTAGAAGGTTTATTTAAAATTATACCAAAACGAGAAGTAAAGAATATATGTTTAAAGTTTGTATGTGCATGCAATGATAAAAAGATCGTTGTTTTTATTGAAAATGAATCAAAATGCATAAAAAAAGAATACTCAATGCAAAATGGCACTGAATATATAATAACAGTGTCAGTATTAAAAAATGATAGTGTTTCTTTTTATGTAACACCAAACGTAAAAACTATAAATGGAGACACTAGAAATCTTGGTTTATTAGTTAAAAAGATATTCTGTAGTTCACAAGAATATAAATCCATAGAATTAATTGTATCAACAGATCCTTTATATAAATTATATGATTCTGAAAATACAGAATTTGAAAGTAAAGATGTTGATTTATCAGAAACTTCAATATTATCTCAACAAAAAAATGTATCAATACTTGATCTAAAGTATAGTAAGAAAAATTTTGAATTTAATTCATCTATTTTTATATTCAAGAAAAAAAAATATATAATGACTAGACAGTCTATTTTTATAAATAAAAAATCAACTATTAATACTTTGAAGTTATATGAGTATGATACATTAAAACCAATTCCTCTTGATATAAAAGATGAAATTGAGTTTGAACAATATGAAGATCCAAGAGCACTAGTACACAATAATAAAATATATGTTTCTTGTGCTACTTATACACATGATAAATTTCATTTGATACATCAAAAGATGTTAGTTTTTGATGAAAATTTCAATCATATAGATAACATTCATTTTCAATATGGATTTAATGGAAAAAACAGAGATAAAAATAATGGAAAAGAAAAAAATTGGACTTTTTTTGTACAAAATGATAAATTGATGTGTGTTTATAAAATGAGTCCACATACAGTTGTAGAATTTAGTTGGACAGGAGAAGTTATATCTGAATATATTGCTCATACAGATATACAATCAAATTGGCCTTTTGGATTATGCAGAGGAGGATCAAATCCAATTTATAAGGATGGACATTATCATTGTTTTTTTCATAGTAGTATATATTGGAAAAACGGAAAAAATAGATATGTGATGGGATATTATAAATTTGAATCACATCCACCATATAAAATAGTTGAGATATCAGAAAAACCAATATTATGGGGCAATCCAATAGATGAAATTATTTATCCGGATGAAAATCCACCTGTAATATTTCCCTGTGGCGCAATATTAGAGGAAAATAATTTTCTGGTTAGTTTTGGCTTTAATGATGAAAAAACTGGTATTATAAAAATATGATTTCAAAGAAAATTCATCAAATATGGGTTGGAGACAAACCTGCGCCGTATAAAATTATGGAATCATGGAGACGGTATTGTGATAAGTTTGGGTGGGAATATTACTTATGGGATGAATCTTCTATAGAAAATTTGAATCTTGTTAACAGACACATATATGATTTTTATAGAAATGAATCAAAAATTCAAGATAGATCCAGATACCAAGGAATGTCAGATATTGCAAGACTAGAAATAGTAAATCAATTTGGAGGATATTATTTTGACTGTGATTTTTATAGTTGGCAAAATGATATAGAAAAAATTGTTAATTTAGATCATAATATGGGTGTGTTTTCAACTGAAAATTTATACCCATCAGATTGTACAAATGAAAAAACAAAATCGTGGTGGGTTAAATTTGAAGGAAACTTTAACTCTTCTCATTTTATATGTAATGGTACATTTTATGCTAATCCAAAAAATAATATTTTAACTGATACCATAAATGGATTAGATGAAGTTTTTAATAAAAACAAATTAGTTGAATGGGACAATCACAATATAACTCTTGAAAATGTAAATTGGTTAACATGTGGTTGTTGGCAACTATCCAATTTTTCAAAAAAGCACCCTTTTATATTATTATCACCAAAATTTGTATTTTCTAGTATTGAATATGCAATACAGAATAAAGAAACTTTTATACCGCAGATCATATCTAGTTATTTGGATAACCATGATGAAAACAGATTGATGATATTAAATGAATTATAATTTACCAAAAATATTTTGTTTGACGTTGAAAGATACTCCTAAAAGAAGAGAGTATGCGGAACAACATTTTAAACAACATGGATTAGATGTTGAGTTTTTTGACGGTATCAATGGTGCAAAGTTTGGATTAAGAACTGTTATACCTTTTATGGATGATCTTTTATCTCACAATCCATCATGGAAACCGGGTGATAGTCCACCATATTACATTACACAAGGACATATTGGATGTATTTTATCACATTATATGTTATGGAAAACACTCAGTTATTTTCCAGATGATGAATTTCTGATATTAGAAGATGATGTAGTATTATGTGACAAATTTAAAGAAAAATTTATAGATTACAAATCACGTTTACCTAATGATTGGCAATATGTTTTTGTTGGACATTGTTGTTTACCTCCAGAAGATTATCAAATAAAAGTAACTGATAACATTATTACAACTACACATCCTCCAATGTGTACACATGCTTATATGATTAAAAAAGAATCAATTAATACTTTAATAGAAACAAACAGTATGGCATGGGCACATATTGATATTCAAATACAAAAAAGAAGTTTAAAACTATTAAAATATTATGTATTTTTACCGTCCCTTGCAGATCAGATGAGTTTATTGAAACAAACTTCAACTGATAAATCAATTGATAAAGATAATATTTTCAATTCACTTACATTAAATTCTAATTCCGCATGATACCTAAATTTATACATCATATATGGATTGGTACAAAACCGTTTCCTTCTGATTATATTAAGTTTTTAACAAAATGGAGACTTTTATATCCAGATTATAATTTTATTTTTTGGGATAATCAATTAGTTGAATCAACTGATATTTTAAGTAGTGATATTGAACAATATTATTATGGTGATTATAATATTGGATTAAAAGCAGATTTACTTAGATTTAAAATATTAGAAAAATTTGGAGGAATATATGTTGATGTGGACACTGAACCATTAAAAAGAATGCCAGATGAAATACTCAATTATAATTTTTTCTCAGGTTACCAACCCAACAATCAAATTAATATAAGTATAATGGGATCTAAACCACAAGAAGATCTTATAAGTTTTTATATTAACAGTATGTTAGAAAATATTAAAAAATTTACTTATGATGATAAGGTAAGCAGTGAAATATGGAAAATAACTGGTCCGGAATTTTTTACACAATATTTAAATCCACATTTAAGTAATCCATTATATAAATTTTATGATATTAAATATTTCTATCCATATTGGTGGTTGGAACCTGAAAGAAGAAATGAGGATTTTAATATAACTTCACCAGAATCATATTCTGTACATCATTGGACAAAAAGTTGGGCATTATGAATATTAATTTTTTTTCAAATTGTGACTCATATAATTATAATTATATATCTTGTTTTTTTAATTTAAAAGATCAATATATTTTTGTTTCAAAAAAGGTTTGTTATTCTTCATTTAATATGATGACTTCAATGCAGTGTAAACGGGTTTGGCAAATAGACGATATAAATAAATCTGTTCTACGTGCCATTGTTAGAAATCCATATTCAAGAGTAGAATCATTATACAAAAATAAACTAATAACAAACGGGGATAAAAATGATGTACAGTCGTGTCAAAAAGAAGTTATAAAAATATTTGATGAAGAATTATTTTTTAATAATAAAATTTCATTTGAAAATTTTGTTCTATCTATGCCACGATTGATAAACACTGAATGCCATTTTTTTCCTCAATCAAAATTCATACCTAGATTTGTGAATCATATACATCATTTAGAAAATAAAGATGAGATACGTAATGTCTTTTCTCTGTTTAATACTGAACCAATTGTTTGTAACCAAACCTCAAATATTCAACTTGACTGGAATAAAAACATGAAAAATGTTATGAAAAAACTATATAAAGAAGATTTTACAAGATTTAATTATAGATGTATATGAAATCAACAATTAATATTTTTTTTGATAAAGTATACGTAATAACATGTAATTCATTTTTTGATAGACAGTCATACATCAAAGATCATTTTTATAAAAATAATATTGAATTTGATTTTTTTGTATCTATTGATCACAAATTATTAAGTACAGATACTATTAGTAGTACAGAAAAGAGTTTATCATTGTCTCATTTAAATTGTGTGATTAATGCAAAATTAAATGGTTATAAATCTATTATGATATGTGAGGATGATATAAATTTTGTTAATAATATAGAAGAAAATTTTAATAATTTTGTTAAAAACGTACCTTTAGATTGGAATTTTTTACATATAGGCAACCAAATATGGGCAGAAAAGTGGTTGAAAAGAAAATATATATCAGAAGATTTATATAAATTTGAATGGGGGACAGGATCTCACTGTATTGGTATTAATTCAAATTCATATGACACACTAATAAATAATTTTAAAAAGTTAAATGCGCCTGTAGATTTTATGTATTATAAATTATATTCTGAATTGAATTGTTATTGTCCAAAGAATTTTTTGGCTGACGCACTATCTAAAAATGATCATATAAATCATTATGATCCAAAACATATATTTAATAGTACTATAGTTCACAAAAACATATGAATATTGAATTTTATTCTTTTGCACATATAACATTATCCAATGAGATACTTAAATATCAATCTTTAGTTTTTAATAAATTTGGATATAAAATAAATCAAGTTGTAAATGACAAAAGACATTATGAAAATGTAGAAAATTTCATTAAAATAAAAAACGTAGATTGTATTGTTATACTTGATATTGACTGTATACCTCTTACTAATAATTTATTAACTTATATTCAAGAAGATTTAATTGACAATGATTTGGTTGGAGTTATTGGATGTGCAAATCATTTAAATAAAAATGATGTATATGTACATCCATCATTTATGTTTTTTAAACCACAATTATATTTTGATTGTGGAAGTCCCTTTTTACATGAAGATCATAATAATGACGTTGCTCAAAATTTTACAAGATCTTGTATTAAAAATAATAAAAAAATAAAATATTGGTCAAATACAAATTCAAATGATTATATATGGGACTTACCAAATAATACTAAATTTGGACATGGTACTGTATATGAAAAAAAAGTATATCACCAATTTGAAATTAGAAAACAAGAACAACATGATAGTTTTATTAAAAAATGTAAGTTAGTTTTGGAAGAATTATGAAAATATTGGTTTCTATAACGTCTTATCACAAAGATAAAGAAAAATATCTTTCTAAAATTTTAAGATCTTATGAAGATATATCCGTTACTTTGGAATGTAAAATTGACATTATTTTATCTACAAATTATGAATTTAAATTTAATTATAATGGAAATATAATACATAATACTACCAACTACATTTATGATTGTTTTTGGGAGTATACTTGGCAAAACAAAAAAATGATATTTTCAATATATTCTGATTATGATTATATAATAGAATCAGATGATGATATATTAATCTCAGAAAAAAACATAGTTCAGTATATTAAATTAAAAAATATAGATAAAAATTATATACCTGGTTTTTTAGTAACTGAACGTGGTTCTGATAATATAGAATACATTCAAAGTATTTTATATGGAGATACGGTTGGACAGTTAAATACAATCAACAATAAACTATTTTTTACACCTAGAAATTTACATTCTGCTTGTTATATGATTGATAAACAAAGAATGTCAGATTTTTTATTATCAAATGAAAACTCAACAATTCCAAAATCTTTAAATCCATATGACTGTGCATGTATATCAGTATGTGAAGTTTATTTTTATTATAAAAAAGTAATAGAAATAGATGAAATAAACAATCATACCGTAAATCATTTGCCAAATAAATATATTAATGGTAAATATGATATTAAATACTTTCCAAAACCAATTCATCACAGATATAGATCTGTAGAATTTTGGCAAAATGAAATAAAGTCATTATGAAATATTTTTCTGATATTAACAAATACGTAAAAAATAATAATAGAATTAAAGAAATAGATCAATTAATACTTTTATGTAAAATTTTATCTAATTTTGATGTAAAATATTGGTTAGATTTTGGAACTTTATTAGGATTTCATAGAGATAAAAATATCATAGAATATGATAATGATATAGATTTATGTATACTGATAGATAATAACAATAAATACTCTTTTTCTCATGAAGTTTTAGTTTACTTACAAGATGATTTTTATATAAAAAACTATATTGAAAATAAATATTTATCAATTGTACCAAAAAACTCAGAATTTAATCTGTATGCAATAGATATATATTTTTATAATGTAAATAATAAAGAAAAAAATTTATATCATGAATTATTTCCAAATTTACCAATAAGGTCTTTTTTTGTTGATGAACTAGAAACCTTGGAACTTTTTAATTATAAATTTAATGTACCACGACATCTTGATTTATTTTTAAATATTAGATATGGTAATGATTGGCAAACACCAATACCAGATAAAGGTGCTTATTGTAATTTTAATTATGAAAAAAAATATGTATGTTATACATCACTAGTTGGAGATTTGTTTCATGAAGGGCATCTTAATTTATTAAAGAGATGTAGTAATTTATTTGATAAAGTCATAGTAGGTGTACATAACGATGAACAAGTAATGTCTTACAAAGAAAAGCCACATGATTCATATGAAGTACGACTTAAAAATGTAAAATCATGTGAATACGTAGATGATGTATATGAAAATGGACCATTAGTAATTACAGATCAACTCTTAGAATCTCTTAATGCAGATTATGTTGTTGCTGGTAGAGAAAATGAAGATTACATTAAAAAATATTATCAAGTACATATTGATAAATTACATTTAATAGAAAGAACACCTAATATTAGTAGCAGTATGTTACGAAAACTTAAGTTTGTTTAAAACTTGATATTATCTGAAATCCTCAATCATAAATATCAAACGCTTTATTCTTGTTTTTCCATTTTAAATTATAATACAGTGTATTTCTATTGATACAATCATCAATATGTTTTCTATGTTCTTCACTTGACTGCTTATATGTTCCGCAATGAACATGACGTATTTCATATTCATCATTTTTATTGAATAACAAGATATCCTCACTATCCTCTGCATTATATTCCATAGAATTTAGAGAAGACTGAGTGACTTTATCTCTTAATATGTTAGTAACATAATCAGCGTCTTCCCAATATGCTTGTTTATAGTTTTCATCAAATAGTCCATATTTTTCAATTATATATGGAGTTATAGAAAAACAAGCAAATGGTAAATTTTTAGTAATTTGAAGTTTATTGGGATTGGAATCCGTAGAATTTATAAAAGATTGTAAAAATCCAGTGCCAAATACTACATCATCACTTATAATTATATAATTGGGCAAATCAACGGATTCAATACAATGATTCCAAAGTTGAGCAACAGATTGAAATTTATAATTATAATCTTTATAGATTATATTTTTAACAAATTTATTACCAGATAGATTTAGTTTTATTTTTGTAATTATTACCAAAATATCAACATCACAGTCAATACTGTTGTATAAATTTTTAATGTTAATGTCATTAGAATAGACAATTGTAAATATAACCCTCATATTTTAATACATATACCTTTGTATAATCTAAACTTTTTTTTTAAAACGCAATACTGTTTTATATTTATAGGTATGTTTAAACCTATAAGAGAAAATGATTTGGGTGATAGAATGTACACAGGCCAATCTTACATTCAAGGTGGAGGTGGTTCTGGAGTAGATACATTCAGTTCACCTGACGTATCACAAAGTCCAAAAAGTTTTGGTTATGTGCCTGGTATTGCTGGTAGTCAAAGCAACATAACAGCAGTTCCACCAGAGGATTATGACAATAAACCAATGGTAGATCCAGCAAAGTTTGATAAAGAAGTTGAAGAGATCAAAACAAAGGTAACTCCTGATGAAGTTATTGCTGGTATTCAATATGAATTAAAGAAGATGGTATATAAAAGAAAAGATCTCGCCAAAATCTTGGTAGTAGCAAATCTCAAAAATGACCACAAATACTACAGTAAATTACACATGTTGAATATAGATGATGATGACAATGAACCAGCACAAGCACCATTTATTCCTACACAAAATCCGTATCAAAGTGAACCAGTAGTTCAATATCAAGACTATAGAACTGACGGTGAAAAAGCAATTGCTGAAATAATGAAAGAAATGGCTCAAAAGAAACATGAAAAAAGATATCCAAAACATTAATGAAGAGCCAAATGACCCTTTAATTGGTGATCCAAGAATGAAGGGTAGAAGATGGCAAATTGATCCTTACTATGATGACCACAAAGCATTCAGTAAGATCCAAAAACCTATAAAGAAACAAAAACCTATGCCTGATAATAAATTTAAATACATCAATGAATTTGATGAGTACACTGATACTGAACACAATGATTGGGATGTGTCATATAGAGAATTTTATGAACATTTAACAGAAGTCGGTTCACTTACTGGTGGCGTAGGTGACACCACTGCTCCTAGCAATGTAAACACCAAAGAATTGTCAATTGGTCTTCAAGTTGAAATGGAACATACCAATGATGAAAAAATTGCAACTGAAATTGCAATGGACCATTTAACAGAAGATCCTGAATATTATTCAAAATTGGTTGCTGCTGGACTGGCTAAA
>Ga0208975_1001450_pt1 | contig 10040 bp, 6 predicted proteins | sample GreLakmeER78MSRF_FD_187700 | JGI IMG/M metagenome (GOLD analysis project Ga0208975, IMG submission 187700) | Freshwater lentic microbial communities from great Laurentian Lakes, MI, USA - Great Lakes metaG ER78MSRF (SPAdes) | ecosystem: Environmental > Aquatic > Freshwater > Lake | place: Great...
CTCGTAGTTTGTTTTTGCACTACCAGCACCAGCCCATCCTCTTAAAGCAGCTTCTGCTTTTAAGAATGCAACTTCAGATGCAGTAAATCCACGTCTTGTTTGTGCATTGTTAAAGTCGTTAGAAACTTTAGAGTAAGGTACTTTATCTGCTTTTGCTTCACAATATGCACCATTACGGATTCCTTTGTAAGGAACGGTAGGATGATCAGCATATAATGCAGGATCTGTTACTGGTGAATAGAATTTTGATATACGATTATCTTTCAATCCAACTAAAAATGATTCCATAACGCTACCCATACGAGTATCATCCCATTGGAAACAAATTTGTGCTACTGGCATAATGTTACCATTTAATGAAACTAAGAAGTTTTCAGCATTTGTGTTTATTAAGCCAGCTGGATCAGCCATTGCTTTTTCACCTTGTGTTTTAGCAACACTTGGAGAAACTTTAGACAAACGCATCGCTAATCTTAATCTCATAGAATTCACCAATTTTTGCCAAGCTGGAATACTTCCTTTGTAGCTAGGGTCAAACTTAGCAAAACCTGCATAAGTTTTATTAGCAGCAAAATCAGCTTGGATTGAATCTAATTGTAAGAAGAAAGTATTGTACAAATCAGACTCTTTATCATAATTGATAACTGGAGTAGTTGCACCATAGTTTGAATAGATTACTGGTCCATGATAAGCCGATGTTTTAGACATTGACATTACACGTATTAATTTTGCCCATGTTGCAAATAATGGTAAATTATTTTCTCCAGCTAATCTTATTACCTGTCTTGAAGGTGACATTACACTATTATACGAGCGACCCCAATAACTGTTCCAACGAATGTAATAAGTAGTATTGTTTACATTACCAACAAATGGCGTAGGCGTATTCATATACCCCATCCAAGAATCATGTAAAAGATCCTCTTCAACTTGACCTCCAAAAAGGTTCAACAACATACCTGAAAAAGGCGAACCTACCAGGTTAAAGTCTTGCTTAAGTAGTTGGTCAGAAATTTGATTGGGATTTTGGTTTGTACTTTCAAAATCTTTAGTACAAGACACCATAGCAATCAACATTAATGACGCAATTAGTATTTTTTTCATATAAAATAATTTTGTTTTTTTAGAAAGTTAACTTGATGTTAAATCCAATTGATCTTGTAGAAGGCATGCTGAATACATCATTTGATTGCATTCCATTTCCAGTACTCATAGATTGTTCAGGATCAAATGGTGCTTCTTTAAAGAAGAAGAATAAGTTTCTTCCTACTAAAGAGAATGAAGCATCTTTGAATGGTAAGCTAGCATTTTTTACTTTTAAAGTATAACCTAAAGCTAATTGACCTAATCTTATGTTTGTTCTAGAAAAAACATAAGGCTCCATAATTCCATTTCTATCTCCAATCGCTGAATAATAAACAGCTGGATCAATTGATGTAACTGCGGTACCAGTACTTGAAATTGCATTAATTGGAATAGTTGCACCTGCTCTTGCATCAGCCGTTCTTTGGCTTACACCATAAGAATCAAGGAATGCTTCAGTTTTAGAGAAAGCGACACCACCAAACTTACCATTGATAAGTATGCTAGCGAAGAAATCTTTGTAAGTGAAGTTGTTATTCCAACCTGCAATTAAATCTGGGTTAACGTTACCAACTTTTGTACTTGTTGCCGCTTTTGTTGGAACACCAGCAGCACTTAAGATGATTTGACCACCCGCATTTCTTGCAAATTTAAAAATATACAAATCAAGAAATGAACCACCTGCTTTAATGATTGATTCAAACCCTTCATCATTACCACCTACTTGGTAGTTAGGATTAGAAGCGATTAACTCAACAATTTCATTTTGATTTTTAGATAAGTTAACATTTGTTTTCCAATTAAAATTGTTAGTTCTAATAGGTTCAGCATCGATGGTAATCTCAAAACCTTTGTTAACAATTTTTCCAGCGTTAACATAGTAAGAAGAAAAACCAGATCCAGAAGGAGCAGCTAATGATAAGAATTGATTGGTACTTACTGCATTGTAATAAGTTACATCAAGTCCTAATCTGCCTTTCAAGAATCTAATTTCAGTACCTATCTCATCACTTTTAATAATCTCAGCTTTTAAATTAGTGAAAGGAACCTGTGAGTTACGGTTAATTCCACCGATACCAGCAGGACCACCTGCACCACCAATTGAGTTGTAAGGATTAACCACGTTAAAAGGAACCTCATTTCCAGTTTCAGAATGAGAAGCTCTTACTTTTAAATAAGAAATAACTTCAGGTAATTCAACCATTTGGCTGATAATAGCTGACAAACCAAACGCTGGATATAAGTAAGATTGGTTTCCAGTTAATGCTAAAGTAGAAGCCCAGTCATTACGCGCTGAAACGTCTAAATATACCATATCCTTATAACCAATATTTGCACTTGCAAATGCACCTTGCTTAATTGTTCTATTTAACGTTGAATTAAACATCACATTGTAAGGTATATTAGAGAATGAGAAGAAGTTAGGATACTGTAAAGGAACAGTTCCATTACCCACACTCATACCATCGTTGAAAGTGTTTTTTTGATAACTAGCACCCAATAATCCTGTAACACTAAAATCACCAAAATTATTGTTATAAGTTAAGATTCCGTCCGCATATAAAGACTGATCCTTATATTTTGAATAATTCCAAGTACCATTAGGACTCACACTTACTGAGTTTCCACCAGCAACGTATCTGTTATCATATAAAACATCATTGAAGTCAATGTTACCTCTTGTTTCAAACTTTAAATGTTTAGCAATATCATATGACAATTTCACGTTCGCAATTACACGATTGTTTGTCGCCAACTTAGAGTTATTGTTAACTTCAAAATAAGGGTTGTTTTGAAATTCATAAGTTGAATACCAGTTTTGCTTATAAAGGTTTCTAGCTGGATCAAAAATTTGGTAATCTTGTTTGTATTTAGCGAAATCCTTTTCACGCGCAAAAGTGTACAAACCAGTCAATGGGTTATTGTAGTAACCTGCACCTGGACGATTGTATGATTTCTCGTTAGAGAAAATTACATTTGAACTCAAAGTAATTTTATCACTAAATAACTTAGTTGATTGGTTTAATGTAATTGTATTCTTGTCATAAGTATTAGTAGGCATTGCTCCTTTCGCTGTAATATTAGAGAAAGAGAAATAAGCAGTTGTTTGATTATTTCCACCACTCACATTCACAGAGTTTGTTGCAGTAATACCAGTTTGGAAGAAATCTTTAACATAATCTTTTTGATAATTTCCTTTCACCTTAGACCAGTTAAGATCACCACCTGCAGTACCATACATAAATTGCATTTCAGGAATTCCTGTTACTTGCTCAAATACAGTACTTGAATTGAAATCAACTACAGTTTTACCTGCTTTACCTTTTTTAGTTGTGATTAAGATAACACCATTCGCACCTTGGCTACCATAAAGGATAGATGCGTTTGCGCCTCTTAACACACTGATATTTTCGATATCAGCAGGGTTGATAGCAGATAATCCATCACCACGGTCGTTTCCACCATAAGAACCTGGTTGACCACCTTTGTTATTCACCATTGGAACCCCGTCAATAACAAAAAGAGCCTCACTTGTTCCTAGAAGAGATTTAGCACCTCTTAAAACTGCTTTAGTAGATCCACCAGCACCTGATCCACTGATTTTAATATCGATACCAGCAGCTTTACCACTTAATCCTTCCATAAAGTTAGGACCGGCAGCTCTTCTGATCTCATCACCACCTACTTGTTGTGATGCATAAGTTAATGATTTCTTTTCACGCTTAATACCTAATGCAGTTACAACGACTTCAGATAAGTCACTTGATGCATTTGTTAAAGAAACATTAGCTGTTGCTTGAGAAGCGCCTACAGTAACTTCTTTGGCTTCAAATCCCAATGAAGAGACTTGTAAGACAAAGCTACCAGCTGGTGCTTTCAAACTAAATGTTCCATCAGCATTGGTTGTAGTAGCAGCATTGCTACCCTTGACCTTGATTGTAGCAGATGCTACGGCCTGATTGTCAGCCCCTGTTACCTTACCGGTAACTTGTCTTGTTTGTGCAAATGTTGCGGAGAACATGCACAGAACACTACAAAAAACTAAAAGCATACTTTTCATAAGAATGATGTTTGGTCTGTTTAAGAAAGAAGTTAAAGTGATATTGAGATAATGGTAATCTCAAAAATCAATTGAACCGCCTCATTAAGGTTAAAAAATTTTGTTTAAAAATGTCTCAATCGTACTATAATATTACGGCATTATGATTATGTTAACAAAAAAAGGAGAGGGTTTTTTACCCCTTTTTTAATAAATATTTGTGGAAAAAATACATATCTTATTGATTTTCAATTATATATATTTTATTTTGAATACAATATAGAAAAAAGGTTCTAGGTTAAATGGGTACATTTTATGTTCAAAAGTTAAAATATCGTTCAATCACCCAGGACACTCGTTAAAAAAGCTACTTTTAATGATTCACTATTTCAAAATCATGACTAAGATTTTTTCAAAATTTAATTGGAAAGCACAGGCCTTAGGTGATCATGCCATTCAGTTTTACTTACCCCCGATAATGGATCCAAGGGTCATAGGCGAAATAAAAAACTTCAATGACTTTATTTTTGTAGAAGAGGTAAAAGGAATAAAAGATATCATCCCCTCCTACCATACCCTTACTTTGATTTACGATATTGAATTATTGAATGCGCCTTTAGAATTTGCAAATGATTTAATTGAAAAATATAAAAGTCAGCGTGAAATCGACTTACCTAATAAGGAGTTACATAAAATTATCGAAGTCCCTGTTTGTTATGATGAAAGTTTTGGCATTGACTTAATAAGCATGTCAATAAAATTAAATTTATCAATTACTGAAATAATAAAAATTCACACTGAAAATATTTATCAAGTGTATTGCTTAGGATTCATGCCAGGCTTTGCTTATATGGGTGATGTGAATACTACAATACAAATGGCAAGACATCCACAACCGCGACAAAATGTATCCGCCGGTAGCGTGGGTATTGCCGGAGCACAAACAGGAATTTATCCAATGCATTCGCCAGGTGGTTGGCAAATTATTGGTCGTACACCAGTTAAAATTTTTGACAAGGATCCAAAAGTGTTATCCAAATTCAAGATGGGAGATCAAATAAAATTTTATCCAATCACGCGAGCCGAATTTGATAAATTAAATCAAAACGAACTTTAATAATTATTTATAAATGTCCATCCAAATTATAAAACAAGGTATCATGGATACCCTTCAAGACAAGGGCAGATATGGCTTTCAGCATATCGGCATCCCATCTTGTGGCTATTTGGATTATTTATCAGCGCAACTTTCAAATGTGATTGTAGGCAACCCAAAAGATGCCCCCATTTTCGAATTACATTTTCCTGCGAGCAGTTTTATTTTTAAAGAGGATCAAACCATTTGTATTTCAGGGGCTAACTTTGTTCCAGTATTAAATGATAAAAGCGTTGCGATGAATACGGCAATGCATGTTTGTAAAAACGATACGCTACATTTCATGCAACCCCTGTTGGGTAAAACATGTTACTTAGCTATCAAAGGTAATATAGATAGTAGTTCATGGCTGAACAGCAAAAGTGATTTTATTTCCCAAATAAAAACGAATGACCAATTTAATATAATCACATGGGATGCGGAAAATAAAATTAGCAACAATACTACTGAACAACAAAGTCAACAAAACATGATTGATAAAGTTCAAAAACATATTTTTAATTCAAATGAAATACGATTTATTCCGGGGCCACAGTGGAATGATTTAACTACGGAATCTATTTCAAATATTTTAAAGCAGCCCTTTTATACCAGTTTGAATTCCAATCGCATGGGATATAAATTAAAAGGACCATCCCTACAATTAATGGAAGAAAAAACTTACCTGTCGAGCGCTGTAACCAGGGGCACTATGCAGTTGCTACCCAATGGGGATGTGATTGTTTTGATGGCAAATCATCAGACCATTGGCGGCTATGCGAATATTGGTCAAATAATTTTGGTAGATTTACCTAAATTAGTACAGCACAAAAGTGACACCCTTTTTCATTTGAACTTAACTAATGTCGCAACAGCGCATTCGGAATACAAACAAATGCAACAATGGTTTAGCTAAAATTCAATGAGACAATGCCTGACTCCATGCAAGAAATAAAAAAGCATATTGATATTAACTGCGACATGGGCGAAGGGTTTCATAATGAAGCGGAGCTCATGCCTTTTATTAGCAGCGCAAATATTGCATGTGGATTTCACGCAGGGGATGCGGATAGCATTAAGCGCACTATCGATTTGGCGCTAGAACATAATGTTGCTATAGGTGTCCATCCTAGTTATGACGACAGAATAAATTTTGGTAGACAATCACATTTCGTTTCCTTACTCGAATTAGCTGAATTGATTTCCGATCAATTATACTTATTTGAAAAAGTTTCCATCCCCATGGGCCTTTCTTTACACCATATTAAATTACATGGCGCTTTATATAATGATTGTGCAAAGGATGCTGGATTAAGTAAAATTTTTATTCAAACCATTCAAGCCATTAATCCTGATTTAATCGTGTATGGATTAAGTGGTAGCCATACGATACAACAAGCAAAAAACTTTGGACAACCTTTTGCCAATGAAGTTTTTGCGGATCGTACTTATCAAAATAATGGGCAACTCACCCCAAGATATTTGGACAACGCACTTATATACGATCCGGAAATTGCGAGTTCGCAAGCATTAAAAATAATTTTTGAAAAAAAGGTGTCCACGATTCACGAGGAGGATATTTCAATCATAGCAGATACCATTTGCATACATGGGGATGGATTAAATGCAATTCCTATTGCCACAAAACTGCATGAAGTATTAAAACAAAATAATATTGAAATCAAATACCCCTAATTCCAATCCTGTTTTAAAATCAATGACAGGCCTGAGTTTGGGCGCTGCATTTTTAATGGCTAATTCATCTATTGGTCCAGGATTTTTAACACAAACCTCCTTTTATACAGAGCAATTAATTACCAGTTTTGGATTTGTCATTGTCATTTCAATTATTTTAGATTTTGGTGCACAAATAAATATTTGGCGTGCCATTACTTTAAGTGGCATGCGCGCGCAGGAAATTGCCAATGAACTATTTCCAGGCTTAGGACATATTCTTTCATTACTCGTGGTACTAGGTGGATTTGCATTTAATATTGGTAATATAGCTGGCTGCGGCTTGGCATTAAATATATTAACTGGCATTTCATTTGCAAATGGCGCCATTATTAGTGGTATTGTTGCCATCCTCATTTTTTGGATCAATGAAATAGGAAAAACACTAGACCAATTAACCAAAGTTTTAGGCATCCTAAAAATTGGACTTACTTTATTTATTGTTTACGCTGCACACCCTCCTATTTTAGAAGCAGTACATCATACTTTTATTCCTGAAAAAATATCACTCATTGCCATTGTAACTATTGTAGGTGGAACGGTTGGCGGATATATTACTTTTTCGGGCGCACACCGTTTAATTGATGCAGGCATTTCAGGAAGTGAACATATAAAATTTGTAACCAAGAGTGCAACCACTGGAATTATCATTTCATCCTTCATGCGCTATATTTTATTTTTAGCTGCAGTGGGTGTTGTTTCTCAAGGAATACATTTAGATAAAAATAATCCAGCGGCTACTATTTTTGAAACAGCAGGTGGCAGATGGGGCTTATTTATTTTTGGTATTGTTTTATGGAGCGCTGCCATATCCTCCGTGATTGGCGCCTCCTACACTTCCTATTCTTTTATTAAAAACTTAAAGGCGCGTTATTTACAAAATGAAAGATTAATGATTAGTTTTTTTATCATTATTTCCACTTCCATTTTCGTGATTACCGGAAAACCAAAGGAGTTGTTATTATTAGCAGGTTTAGTGAATGGATTTATTTTACCATTTGCCCTATCTATCATGTTAATCGCAGGGCGAAGATTACCGATACTCAAACAATTTAAATATCCTTTGTGGATTGAAATCGCAGGATGGCTGGTAGTTGCGGTGATGGGCACCATGAGTGTTTTTGCACTCATTGAACAAATAGGAAAATAAAGTGGAGAATAGCGGGTTCGAACCGCTGACCTCTTGCATGCCATGCAAGCGCTCTACCAACTGAGCTAATTCCCCTTTAATAAAGCGCTTACGAATTTGATTTCGAGAATACTTCTATACTAAAGCTCACCTTTTCCTTCAATCCAAAGTTTAACAGAATCAGTGGTAATTGATTTTGGTCGCTCTAATGGGAAGCCTAATGCTCTGTCCCAAGTTAAGCTTGCTAATACACCTAATGCCCTACTTACAGCAAACAACACGGTGTAAAATTCATATTCAACAATACCATAGTGAACTAATAAGGCACCGCTATGTGCATCTACATTCGGCCATGGATTTTTAACCTTTCCTAATGATTCTAAAATTGGGGGTACTGTTTCATAAATTTTCCAAACTGTATTCACTAATTTATCATCCGGTAAATGTTTTTTACCAAATGCCATTTGTGCGGTAAAACGAGGATCTGTTTTTCTTAATACTGCATGACCATATCCTGGAACTACTTTTCCTGCAGTTAAGGTTTGTTGCACGTATGCTGAAATTTGATCTGTGGTTGGCTCATCGGTGCCAATGCTTTCTTGCATTTCAAAAATCCATTTGATTACTTCTTGATTTGCCAATCCATGTAAAGGACCCGCTAATCCGTTCATCCCAGCAGCATAACTTAAATAAGGATCGCTTAATGCAGAACCTACTAAGTGTGTGGTATGTGCTGAAACGTTTCCACCTTCATGATCCGCATGAATGGTCATGTACAAACGCATTAATTCTTTTGTAGTCTCATCTTCAAAACCCATCATGTATGCTAAGTTACCTGCCCAATCTAATAATCCATTTGGGTGAATATGTTCGTTGTTCTTATACTTTCTTCTGTAGATGTATGCAGCTACTCTTGGCAAACGTGCAATTAAATCCATGGAGTCATCATAAGTATACTGCCAATAATCTTTTTTATTCATGCCCTTCGCGTACCCTTGTGAAAACTTACTTTCTGTTTGTAAAGCCATCACACCAGCCACAAACATGGTCATTGGATGTGTTGACAATGGTAATGCATCAATTACATCAAAAACATGCGTAGGCACATGACTACGGCGTTGCCAATTGCTGGTGATTTCTTTTACATCCGTATCATTTGGAATTTCACCAATCATCATTAAATAAAATAAACCTTCTGGTAAAGGCTCATCCCCTTTGGGTGCTTTTGGTAATTTATCTTGTAATTCAGGAATGGAAAAACCCCTGAAACGTATTCCTTCCTGCGCATCTAACAAACTAGTTTCAGTAACTAAACCAGTCATACCACGCATACCTTGGTAAACCTGTGCTAAAGTTATTTCGCCGATTTTTTTATCGCCGTGTTGTTTTAATAATTCTTTGATTTCTATGCCTGCAGCAGTTGCCTTTTTCTCAAACCTGTCTTTAATGTCTTCCATATACCAAATATTATAATTGTACCTTTTAAATTTGGACACAAAGTTAACTAAAAAACCGGCTTATTTGGGTGCTTTTTTGTACAAATAATAGACCACCCAAATAAATAACATATTGGGTATCCAGGCGGCTAACATGGGAGGCAAATTCCCCTTGGTAGAAAATATAGTCGAGAACCGATCTGTTATAATAAATAAGGCTGCGATAACGAATCCCATAGCCAAATGCGAGCCGCTGCCACCCCTAATTTTTCGTCCTGCAATGATAGCCCCAATTAATGTTAGTAACAATACGGTAACAGGGGTTGCATCGCGACGATACCTTTCAATTTTTAATTCATTCAACCCTTCTGAGCCTCGCATCTCCTCTAACTTAATTTGTTGGATAAGTTGGGGTGTGGTGAGTTTGTCTTTAGTGTATCTATCTTTTTCTAAATCAACAGGCTTAAAAGCAAGTTTTTTATG
>Ga0208975_1001454_pt1 | contig 10021 bp, 15 predicted proteins | sample GreLakmeER78MSRF_FD_187700 | JGI IMG/M metagenome (GOLD analysis project Ga0208975, IMG submission 187700) | Freshwater lentic microbial communities from great Laurentian Lakes, MI, USA - Great Lakes metaG ER78MSRF (SPAdes) | ecosystem: Environmental > Aquatic > Freshwater > Lake | place: Great...
AGTGAATGTGCCTTCCTCAAGGAAGGCCTCTGTATCAAGGTAGCAATCAACCCCATGAGAGCATATGCCAGCTAAAACTGCCCGCTCGCTAGCTACATTACTCAGGTCCATTTATTTTCCCTTTAGATAGACAACTATTGCACTTGTAGGTATCTTTATCTCTTTTGAAGAGAGGAGCAACTGTTTCTTTGCTCTTACATAAAATGCACTCCATTGTTACGGGCTTAAATGGCTTACGGTTTCTAGGGGTCAAAGCGACATTATCGTTGATCTGGTCTGCTCCCGGCTCGTCTGGGGCCTCTCCAGTGTCGATGAACTCAATCTGCTTAGCCCTTGCAGGGCTCTTTTTCCCGCCATGTTTTGTTTTTTTTGGGGCGATAACCTTCTTCGCTGCCTTGGCGGTCTTTTTGAGATTGGTCTGGACTGGCCGCATTGTAAAGTCTTGAAAGTCGTTTTTCCGGACTGTCTCAGCAACTTTCCGAGGCTTGCTTGGGGTCGGAACTACTTCATGGCCATCTGGATTAATTCCCGTTAGTTGCTTGTAAAATTCAATTACAAGCGACCAATCCTTTTTGTCGATTGCCAGCTTAAGCTTATCTATCATAAGATCTCTTCTTTCCAATGTCTTGGAGGATATCGGCCATTCTTTTTACTGAATCCAACTTCTGGTCGGCCTGACAAATAACAGAAGTAAGGTAAATTCTCATTTTCTCTACCTTAACAGCAAAGGTATCTTCTGCAATGATTGCCTGTCTTTTCACTTCATATTTCATATACTCTGAATGATTAGACCAGTTTCTGGCAACAATGTTATGAAGTATCTCTTCGCACCAGCTTCTCTTAGCGATGCATTTGTCGGTCTCTTTACGAACGAAGATGCAATAGGAGTGGAGCTTAAAAGCTCCAGCATAGGCTTCGTCTGAAGAGAGGGAGATCAAGTCCTCGTGCGGCATATCCAGAATCGTCTGGACGACAGGATCGAAGCTACAATCAGGTGTCATGAACTCAAGGCAGTATCGATCAATGAAGGAGGTGAGTTCTTTCAGCCCTGTGATATCGCTGAACTTATCAAGTTCTTCCATTTGTCTTCCTCATCATGTGGCAAAGCCACCAATGTAATATCATTTAGATTGCACCACTCTAATTTGTCTCGATCTCTTTTGCGAGCTAAGAGAAAGTCGGCCTTAGTCTTGTGAAAGAATGGGACGAACTCATAGTGCTGCCTACCATGTACTTCAACAGCAAGAGATATAGACGGTAGGAATATGTCCAGATAAAGCCCGCAGCCCGGCAGTGTTACCTCTTCAAAGATAACGACTCCGGGCAAGATCTCCAGTAAAAGAGAAAGGGCTTTTTGGTGAGGGGCTGACTTAGCCCTACTCTTCCGTTTGGTGGATTGCAGGATGAGCTTATGTTCTTTCCCATCTAGCCCCATTACTAAGCGAGCAATGAGACAATCTCCTTCTTGAGAAATTCTCCAGCGTCAGGATTGGAGGAGATGAAATCATACACCTTCTGTTGTCCCTGAAATTTTTGCTCAGCAGCAGCAGATAATTCTGGATGCCCTGCCAAAAATGGCATAGTGAACCATGCTCCAGCTTTCTCGATCAGACCAAATGATTCACCAAGTTCGATATACTCTTTTGTTGAGTCAATACCATGACCAAACCTAAGGTATGATGTCACAGTGTTGCCAGACGCTCCCATGGCGGAACAACTAATATCACATGTGCTCTTTTGGCCTATCTTTTTACCGCCCTCTTCCCAAGGTTCTACATGGGTGAAGTTGAGCCTATTGTCTGCCTGATATTGAACCATCACACCGCAGTCGGGAATCTTGTGCTTACCATATCCACTTGTATTTGTGATATAGTGAGTGATAAGGATCATCAGGATGTCATTTCTCACAACCACCTGAGCATTCTTCTTTATGAAGTGTGATAGGCACTTAGGGAGCTGTGCTCTGAGTTTGCCAGATACATCTGCGTCCATCTCATCTCTTGGAAGAAGTGAAGATGTTGAGTCGATTACACAGACACTACCACGATTCTTAGGAATACGAATCATATCGTTGACAGTGTTGAGGATATCTTCAGCAGACAAATCTTCGTCCTTGCCGCTGATAATCTCAAGATCCTGACGGCTTAAACCGTGTGTGCCAGAAAGGTTATATGCCTTGATTCTACTCTCAGCATCTGCATAAATACCCCTTCTCCCCTGCTTTTGGGCATTGGCGATAATCTGCAGACATAGACTACTCTTGCCGCACTTTTCGACACCAGAAACAACTGTCCAGCTACCTTCTAAAATTCCACCATTGAGTCCTAGATCATAGGCCGGGCTAACGCTAACACATTTCTTGTTAGATTTTTCATCGAAGATGTCGCAGCCACGACGAACAATGTCACCATACTTCTTCTTGATAGCGGCCATACCAAGATCGCCAGAATCAACTTCAGCTTCGCTCTTCGCTTTCTTAGCCATTATAACTCACTCAATCTATTAACTTTGCCAAACGGTTTAGTCGGTGTCTTTATCTCTTCTACTGACTTCTCGATAATCTTTTGACTATCTTCCATCTCTTGCTGAAATTTTTCAGCCAGAGCGACCAATTGCGGATTCTTAACAGAACAAGCATTAGTCTGCTTAAATGCTTTGATAATGCATGATGAGCAAACCCTCTCAAGGAGCTTGTTTATTCGCATTATCTCAAGCTGATAAGCCTTTTTGAACTTAGGATTGTTCCAGAAAGACTGAGGAAGAGCCGACTTGCTAAATTCGGCCCTCCTCTTGAACAACATTTCTGCTATGTAGTTGTCTACTGTGACGCATCCCTCTTTATACATTGAGGGAAACGGTCTTAGATCACTCTGGTCGTATCTTTTGGACATTTTGAGACAATCTAGGGGACATTCGAGTAGTCCGAGTAGCATCACCCATTTCAGAAGCTGCTTGGGTCATCACGACAGCACCACGCTTCTTATTCTTCATCATCAGGTCATCGATCTTGACTGGTCTGACCCCGGCGTCTGGTGGCTTATTAGCTTCGGCCTTTTCGGCCTCTGCCACCTTCTTAGCCTCCCTCTTTTCGAGAGACTTAAGGAAGGCTCTTACGAGCTTCACAGTCGATCCAACATCACTAGCTAAAGTCTTGATGTCTCTCGACTTGTGGTGGGCGATGTAGAACTTTTGAATCTTATTCAGACTTTCGGTATTCGCGGGTTGCTTTTTCATAATCTTGATAATCGCCTGAAGTTAGAGCTAGTAGGAACTTGTCGAAACACGCCTTGGTCACATTCTGATAAAGTCTCTCTCGTGGAAACTTAATCGAGGTTGGATCGTATAGAGACCCATTATGTACTAGGGCCTTATAAGCACTTCTTCCATCCGATGTTACGGACATCAGAATGGCCTTTTCATGAGTGCATTCTTTTCCGGCTTGGCCGAAACACTTAGTCACGACAACCGTCTTGTTGATTTGGGATGGATCGCTGATGAACTGAGTCATTACTTACCTTCTATGAATTTGATTTTCTGTTTTTCGGTCATGTTGTTAATCTGGTTGATCTCTTTGATCTTAGCTTTCGCTGCGATCTTTCTGTCTTCTTCTGCCGACTGTATAGAAGACCCAGCTTTCTTAGTGTTCTTCTCTGCTAATTGGCCCAGAGTTCGAATGGTCTTGACCTGCCCCATAGCGGGAAAGATTAGCCGCTGCAGCCCCATCTTCTTACACTGAGGACACTTCTTTTTTGCTGGGTCTTTCACCCCCTGATAGGTTTCAAACTGATGTTGACATGCAGAGCATGCATATTCGTATTGTGGCATTATATGACCAAGTAAAAGAGAAGGCATGATTGGATGAAAGCCATAATCCATATAACAGATAGGCTCCATCTAGTGTTTTTCCTGACCATCCACTCAAGGATATCTGCAGCGGCCAAGAGTCCGATACACTTAAATGCGACCAGCTTCGAAACATCTATTTTGGGGTCTTCCTGACTAAATATAGTTGGAGGACAAATAGGGGAATCTTCCTTATAGATCAGCATTCTGGCTACCAGATTCTGCTCAAATATATGGAGGCTGTCGGCATATTTGACGGTAAGATAAATATCAAAGACGGACACTAGACAGATAAATAATACTAGAAATCTCATAGCGAGTACTTGACCTTCTCAACTAGATCAAAACCTATAATCTCGCAGTTCTCTGCCTTGATCTGTAGATTCTTCTGCGGCACTTTCTTATTCACCCTAGTAAGATAGTTTTTAAGTGCTATCTTGGCATTCTTGAGCGACATATAGACATTATCCTTGTTGGACCTAGTCTTTATCTGTACGCCATCCTGAAATAGGCGGAATATCATGATAGCTCCTAATATGAGCCGAGACCTCTGTAATCGAGTTGTTCTAGGATTCTACCAATGAGTGGATGACGGAGGATGTCTGATGAATCGAGATTGACCATACCACACAAGTCTGGTGAGTCAAAGAGCTTCCTCTTGAGATATGATAGTCCATCTTCTTCTCCACGAAGGTCTTTCTGATCCGTATCGCCCTCAAAAACCATCTTGCAGTTTTCCCCAATTCTCGTAATGGCCATTACCGCTTGCGGCACGGTCATGTTTTGAGCTTCAGTGATCAGGACAAAACAATTCTTATAGGTGAAACCCCTCATTAGCTCAATAGCTTGAAGACAGATGGTTTCGGACTCAAGGAGCTTTTCTAGCTCGTACTTAGCCCCAATCAACTCTTCCAGATTGGCCAGAATTGGGGCGAACCATGGCTTTAGCTTATCGATAAGGCTCCCCTTGATCCATGGGAAATCTTTAGTAGAGGTAGAGATCATCGGCCTAGTAACATAGATCTTTTCGTGGGGCTTATTCGGGTCTGACATGTGAGAAATAGCAGTAGACAGAGCTACCAGTGATTTCCCGCTACCAGATGGGCCAGAGCAGATAGTGACATCATTATTTATGATCGAAGAAACATAATCCCTTTGATTGAGCGTTTTGGGCTTAATCAATTTATATTTGGGAGAGGGAGAGTAGGGAATACTTGCTTCTGTTTTAGTTCTTCGACGTGTCATCTGAACCCCTTAATTTGGCGTACATTTCTGAAAGCTTAAGACCTTCTGTAGTACAGGTATACTCTATTCCATTGTCAGTAAATTCTGGCTCTATCAAGCCATCCTCTACTAATTTTGAAGTAATGTACCCATTGATGAGACTACAGATTTCTTCGTATACTACACTAAATGGAGAATCGACTCCGACCCTATTCATGCAGTAGAGAGTTATTAGTTCCCCACTTAGACCTTCCATCCGATAGTCTTGTATAGATTGATTCTCTAAGAGGATCTCTAAGAGCTGCTCGTCATTCACATGATCGGTTATTCTTACCATCACCACTCCAGTGTAGCGTTAGATAGGTCGTTCTTGTATGCCCCAATTTTGTAGGAGATAATCTCTTGCTCTTGTGGGGCAGTCTGTTTGCCTTTACTGTCGGCTTCTAGCCAACTGATTGGGTTCTTAGTACCAAAATGCTTCTCAAGACCAGCACCTACGAGTCTCTTGTCTACCAAGGATTCGATGTACTGATGCATAATCTTCTCATTGAGGCCGATCATCCCACCGTCTTTAAATAGGTAGGAGGCCCAAGCCTTTTCTTCGACAGCAGCCTCAAGGAACATGGAGGTGGCTTCGGCCTTGCAGGCCTTCGCCACCTCTTGGAAGCCTTCTTGCTCATGGTCCCGCATTAGTCGTAAGATGGTCTGAGTAATGGACATATGACAGGCTTCGTCGTTACGAATCAGCTTGATAATCTGTGCGTTACCGCACATCTTATTATTCTGCTCAAATGCTAGAGCACAAGCGAAGCTTACATAGAATCTAACAGCCTCAAGAATGTTGGTAGCCATTAGGCCCAAATAGATTCTTTCCTTGATAGGCCGCTCACTAGCATCAAAATTAAGTGCGTCAAACGCACTCGACACTGAGTTCGCTCTCTTAACAATCTCCTCGTCCTTTAGGACATCGTCAAGCACTTCAGACGGATTCGGATATACATTGTTAATGAGATAGCTGTATGAGTAGCTGTGCAGCGTTTCAAAAGCCGCCCAGATGTTCATGCAGGCTTCCAATTCGGGCAGACTCACATACTGAGTTAGGTTCGGAATAGCCCGAGCGATCACTGAATCCATCATCGTTTGGAACTTCAGATTCGAAGTGAAAATGAATCTCTCGTGCTCACTAAGTAACTTATAGTCCCCAATGTCTTTCGACAGGGAGATTTCTTCGGGTCGCCAGAAAAATCCCAACTGCTTCTTGAACAGTGTTAGGAATATGTCATACTTGCATTTGTCATAGCGTTGTAGGGATAGCCCTTCTCCTAGGAACATTGGTTGCTTGGTGGTGTCTACCACCATTGTGTTAAGTACACTTCTCATAAAGAACAGCTCCCGCCAGCACAGGAAGCGTCAGCTTCCTCGTTGTCGTTTGGGGTATTGTTGTAGTACATGGTACGTAGCCCATACTTGTAAGCATTAATGATATCCTGAACTACCACGGAGATTGGAATTTCCCCATTCTCATAGTGTTGATAGTTAAGATAAGTATTAAAGCTCATAGACATATCAACCCACTTTTGGAACGCACCAGCCATCTTGATGCAATTCAAATTGCTGGTCATATCCCAAGCAATCGTATATTGTTTCTTGTTCTTGGGATAGTTCGGCGTTAGCACCTTCTTCACACCGTTCTTAGCAATCTTCTCAGTGAGTAAGGCTCTGATCGGCTCAAACCCATTAGTTGACGAGTGTAAAACGCTCGAACTTTCAGCGGGCATAATTGTTGAGAGAGTGCAATTGAACAGGCCAGTCCTAGCAATCTCCGCTCTTAGCCACTCCCAGTCCTGTTTCAGTGTGAACTGGAGATCATCCGGTAAAGATGAATGGTTGTCGATCGGGAGCCAGCCGCGTGAGTACTTGGAAGCGTAGAAGTCTGGGGCATGACCATTTTCGTCTGCCAGCTTCGAGGAAGCGAGAAGTAGGTTATACTGAATGTACTCCATCAAATCATTAGAGGCTTCAATTGATTCAGGCGTCTCATGGTTCATACCATTCTCTGCCAACCAAGCGGCAAAGTTAGTGATGCCGATTCCTAGGGATCTCTTTCTTTTACAAAAGAGTTCTGCTGCTGGGAATGGGTAGAGTTGGTAATCGATGAGGCTATTGAGCAACCTCACGATAGTTTCGCAGACTTTGGGAATTTCTGCGTGCTTAGTCTCAACTAGATTGATTGAGGAGAGAATACAAATGCCGATTCTACCATTCTGGTCGTTTACGGAATATAGGGGAGATACGGGTTGTAGGATCTCTACGCAGAGATTGGTCATCTGGATAAGCTCATCCCATGACGACTGATTACAACTATCCATGAACATTACGTAGATTCGGCCAGTTTCTAATCTCTCTTTAGCAATCAAAAACAGCAGATCTCGTGCTTTGATAGTCTTTGTTAGTCTTAAAGACTTACCTTCGGCCTCTTCATATTTCTGCGTAAACTCTTTACTCCCCCAGTATTGATACAGGTCAGATTCATGTGGGCAAACCAGAGTGACATCTTCATCATTCTTAACCCGATCGAAGAAGGTCTTGTCAAGTTGAATGCAATAGTCTAACTTTTTGACTCGGTTATCATCGGTTCCCCGATTGTTCTTTAGAACAACCACATCCTCAATCTCGTAATGCCACCAAGGAAATGAGATTGTCGCCCCACCGCCCCTAGTCCCATTTTGGGATGTACACTTTACGGAGTTTTCCATCAGTCGCATGAATGGTACGACGCCAGTAGAGATAACTTCACTATCTCGGATTGGGCAATTTTTTGCCCTAACTCTGCCCATGTTCATACCAATACCACTTCTGCGGGCTGTATATTTACCAGCCACACCAGACGAGGTAAAGATAGAATCTAGATCGTCTCCACAATCGATCAGAACGCAAGAACTGTAGTACTTTGTGCGGGACCGCACTCCAGACAGAACGGGTGTAGGCAGATTAATCTTGAACTTCGAGATGTAATTATATGCCTGTTTGATCAGATCCATGCGGTCTTCTCTGTTGGCGTAGAGAACCATAGGGATAAGCATGAAGGCAAATTGGGGAGTCTCAAAGATCTTCTTCGTAGACCGATCACAGATGAGATACTTCTCAATCATCTGCTGGATACCCGCGTGGGTAAAACGAAAATCCCTATCATGATTGATTATTTTGTCAATCTTGTGGATTTCGGACTCCGAGTAGGACTCTAGGAGTACATCATCGTAGACCTTCTTATTCTTCTTGAGATGGTCTAGTAGACGGGGCGGCAAATTCCCTCCCCATACTTCTTTACGGAGGGCATACAACCTAAGGCGGGCTGCGACGAACTGGTAGTTCGGAGCGTCTTCACTAATCAAATTGTAAGCAGACTGGATCAGAACTTCCTGAATATCCTTAGTCTTGATCTTGTTAGAGATACTAAGCTTGGCGTTCATCGCGACGTCGCTAGGATTAACGTCCGAAACCCCTTCACAAGCCCATTCTAGTACCTTATTGACCTTCTCCGCATCGAACTCTTCAAACTTACCATTACGTTTCTTTACCAACAATTCAGTCATATCTTTACCTAGCGAGAAATTAGGGGCATTATTTAATACGTCCTAGAAGACGGAACCGGCTACAAATCTTTTGACTTTCCGGTCTTAAACTTGGAAGTCATTGGAAAACCAAAATGTCCCAATAAAATGCAACATACTCCATACCCTACTGGACTAATGTTCACGAAGTCTACAATGAACTGACTGATTGAGGCTGAGTCATCTCCTGATGAACATACCCAGACATCATAAATGCCCAAAGTCACAAAAGTCGCCAACATAACAATTCTAGTTGTACCCATCGACAGCCTCCACAATTGCTCTTACATCGCAATCATACCAGCCAGCACTTAGCAGGCTGTTTACCTCTAGTACCTTATACGCTCCCTCGGAGCGACAGATGTCAAGAGTCCACATTGGGGCCGGGTCGTACCCAGTAGAAAGGCAGGTCTTTGCGAATTCCTCAGCTTCTTTGCCGCATTGCATATTGTCTCCGTAGGCCGAGTAAGTCAAGACAGAATCGTCTTTTATGACAAATCGCCATTCGGCCTCAATCGGTTTCTTCTGGGCGAGCAAGAGGAGATCGTCTTGAAATAGTCCAGTTTCGATTGGTCCCGAGGAAACCATCCCAGTGAACGTTTTATAGCCGGAGTTTTCCTTAATGAACCACTCTGGATTCTCCAGAAACTCAGCCAGTAAAGGTAAAGTGCCAGACTCAACAAACATATGAGGATTGTTTAGGGCCAATTTCTGAAAATAAGGCAGATAGTAATTACAATCATAGACCTTGTCATAAAGCCAAGATAGGGCCTTAAAGCCTTCTCCCCTCTGGAGGCGTCTACCAACGATGGGAGAACCGTAGAAGATGTAGTCTGTAACAGGAGACTTGGAGAACGTCGGCCCATTAATGGTATACTTCATCCAGATCAGACGATCGCCCAAAATCTCTTTGAGCTTCTCCTCGTTCTCTCCGAATACATCTTCCTCTATGACCCACTCTTTTTTATAGATCATTATCAACACCTATCAAAGAATAGATATTATCTTCAGTTGGGGCGGTAGACATTAGTAGTCCACTAAATACAGGCATGGCCTGTTCCCAGATTGGTTTTATTTCGCCAGTATAGACCATACAGGCTAACACATCATGCATGGCCTTTTTAGGCTCCAATTTATCGAAGAATGATTTAACTCTCTTGTTTTTGGGCGACCAGATCTTAATCAAATCAGCCTTAGTGAACCCATGACACACATTCTTCCCAATATACCTTTTCTCTTTTACTGAGTCTGACACTAGTAACTTCTTAAAGTCATCCCTAGCTCCACTAGGATTAAAGGACTGTACAGCAGGCACGCCAAGAAATTTTGGCAAAGGATTAACG
>Ga0208975_1001457_pt1 | contig 10012 bp, 11 predicted proteins | sample GreLakmeER78MSRF_FD_187700 | JGI IMG/M metagenome (GOLD analysis project Ga0208975, IMG submission 187700) | Freshwater lentic microbial communities from great Laurentian Lakes, MI, USA - Great Lakes metaG ER78MSRF (SPAdes) | ecosystem: Environmental > Aquatic > Freshwater > Lake | place: Great...
TATGATATCTGGCTTAACACATAAAATAGTTGGTTTACTATCTTGACCAAAAGTATTAGGAATAACTTTATTTACATATGGGCAATAAAGTAGGGAAGTTTCTCTTTCTTTATAGTTCATAACTGTAGAAGTTTTATATTCTGCAACAAATGTGTCTGTATTTAATGACACCACAACAAAATCTGCCAACTGTTTACATTTTTTAAGAAAATTCACATGACCATAGTGAAATAAATCAAATGTACCACCAGTATATAAGGTTTTCATTTTCTTAAACTTTCTTTTTTGATATTTTCTAGATGAGATACTCTTCTTTTTGCTATGTCTTGAGAACAACTATTTTCTATATCTCTAATACCTTTGACTAATTTAAATAATCCTGATGGCTCAAGACTACTAAGATGATCACTCCCCCACATGCTATGATCTAAAGTAATATGTCTTTCTATCCATGACGCACCAATAGCGGTCGCTGCAAATGTTGTTACAAGACCGTATTCGTGTCCACTATAACCTATATCTTTTTGAGGCCATTTATTTTTAAGCCATTTGATATAGTTTAAATTTAATTCTTCTATCGGAGAAGGATATGAGCTATTTGTATGCATTATAACATCTGGATTACAAGAATAAATACATTTTTCTATTTCTTCTTCGGTGCTCATACCAGTTGAAATAATAAGCTTATCAAATTTATTTCTAGTATATTCGCATAATTCAAGATCTGTAATTAATGCCGATGCTATCTTGGCTATAGAAGTATATTTGCTCATAATATCTACACTTGGCTTATCCCACACACTAGCAAAAAAAATAATATTTTTATTATTAGAGTATTCGACAAGTTCTTTAATCTGTGTTTCATTAAATTCAATTTTTTTCTTGTAGTCTAGATATGTTAGTTCTCCCCATGGGGTTGATCTTATTTTATATTTTTGACTATCTGGTATACACAGTTCTGGTGTTCTTTTTTGTATCTTTACAAAATCACAACCAGCAGCTGAAGATATGTCTATAAGCTTTTTACATATGTCGATATCTCCATTATGATTGATCCCAATTTCTGCTATAATGTTAGTTTTGGTATACATCATTAAAATATCCTTTTAGTCCAATAGGATTGATAACATTGATTTTAACATCAGGATACTCTAACTCTAGAAATTTTTTAAATTTTTTCCAGCTATTCAATAAATATTGTAGATTTTTACTTGGCTTAGGTATAAAGTGTTTTGATCCAATAATATCGCATCCAACGATATTAATTTCTTGAAAACCACAAAATAATGCAAACTGTAGACATACAAAAATAGTTGAGCCTCCGGCATCCCCTATCCAATATTTATCGATATATTTTTGAAAAGTTCCTTTGTGTCCACCGCCCTTGGTCCACCAATTTGGCCCCTCTACATCATACCATAAGGCATTCGCTTTTACTGCTATTTCTATAGAGCAGCCAGCTCTACCATCGTCTACAAAATTCCCTAGAAACTTTTCTATTTTAGGTTCATAAGTAATAACTCGTGTTTTAAGATTATCGTGCGACCACTTCCAGTCATTAAAAAAATAATAATCGAATTGTAGTTTATCGTAAAAAACCACATCGTTACATCCTATATGAATATAATTATTAATAGGCTTATAAGATCCTAAGGTTTCACCTGTGCCACAAATGACGGCAACATCATTGATGTGTTTATTATTAAAATATCTAAATGCATTCCAATTAAGTTTAGAATATGTTTTATTATTTTTAATTTCTATATCCTGATATATATTATCTGTGGTATTAATTAATTTTTCATAAATATAATTTAAATTGGTCTGTCTATCTAGAAAATCTCTCTGTGGACCAAAAGCAAAATGTACACAAAGAGCATTTCCGCATACTACGTTATATTTATTTAAAATTTTAGGCTTGTTGATTGTTATGTCTTCTTCTTCTTCTTCTCCAATATCTCCGTTTAAAGACTGCATATCTGTACCAAACCAACAAATAGCATTAATAGAGAATCTTTCATGCCGATTTAATAGCCATTGGTCAAAAAAATATTTAGTAATTCCATTCTCAAAAGATAGAGATTTAATAAAATTCTGATGTACGAATGACGCGAACTCTCCAGATAGCCAGCCGATACGATCCATGCAATCATACCCAACCATACCTATACTATTATCTAGGGCTCCTATCTTTTGGTGTATATGAGAACATATAGCGTTATTGATAATGTTGCCACAAATCAAAAAATATTCAGGGTACTTAAGCCTAAAATCTAATAAATTTGTAAAAAAATCTTTATCTAAATAAACTATATCATCATCAAGCCTTATATATATTGTTTGTGGATCTGTGCATTGTTTAAAAAATTTATGTATTGCGTGTATTGTTCCTATTCTAGGTAAGTTGTCTATAATATCTAGTTTTACCCAGTCATAGTTTTGAGATATTTCATTAAACCAAGCAAGATCTTCTTTATTGGTTGTATTAACCCATAGTCTATATTCATCTATAATATTTGTATATCGTTTTAAATATTCAAATAATATTTTTTGATACCGGGATCTGCCCGATGGGGTTACTACAACTATTTTATATCCATTATACATGAATCATCCTGAATTTTATTTATAAAAATTTTTCCAATATTCCCATTCGTCTTCTTCTATTTCTTCTTTTTGTTTTTTATGTTCTATAGTCTTTTTATGTTGTAACTTTTTATCTTCATCCTGATGCTTATTTTTATCCAATTGATCCTGACGTATCTTGTTCTTTCTATAGTTTTTATCATCAAAAAACTTATCGGTCATCTTATCTTACACCTTTCTTATTTAAATAGTAATTATAGGAATATGGGGATTAATATAGCTTAAGGCTAAAGATACATTTGATGTTGTATTAATTAATATGTTACATTTTGATAAACAAATAACTTCTTCTAATAAATTTTTAGTCATATTATAGTAATTAAAATTTGGATTATTATGTATATTATTTTGATGTAATTCATACCCACGATTCTTGATTAGGCCAACATTATCGGCCTTGCCAACACTATTTAATGCGTAGGCCCACTCTAGGATATTATCTATTGGTAATCTAGAAACTTGGGATAAATATTGTATTCGATCCCCGTATTTATATTTAAAGCTCATTATACCAAAATCTGTGTCTGTGGCTAGAAAAATTTTAGCATTTTGATGTTCTAATAGTATTTTATCTATTTCATCATAGTATTGTTGTAGAAATATTTCTCCACTTTCTACGCTATGACTAGGATGCCTATAATGTAGTCCAATAACAAAATCATGTTTAGTAAACATATTATTAAAATAGTCTTCGCTAGACTTTATAATATTAGGATGAAATTTAATATATTTATTATATATGTTATGTGTATTATTTCTCCACTCTTGAAATTTTTCTTTATCTTTAGTTAATAATTGTTTAAATATTAATGGTATCTTAAATTCTTTTGGAGCTTCTTCTCCATAAGTTAAAGAATATTTTAAGAATGTATTATTAATATGTTCATTATCATTATCATGATATTTAATTGGCTCAAAAAAATCCATCCATGAATTTTCACTATCTGTCCAATAGCAAAAGTGTTTATTCTCATTTCTTTGTTCCAAAAAATATTTTTTATTAAAATATGGATATGCTTTTATTCCAGTGCTTATCGCACCAACTAAAAAATTAAATACAGAAAAAAATCCTGCATCTCTTGGTAAAAACTTCATCGGCATACCACTCATATTTTTCTCCATTTTTCCCTCAGATGGTAATTTCATACTACTATTTATATAATGTTTATTTTTAAGTTTAAGGTCTAAAGCAATATGCTCACAGGTACATTCTGGTAAATTTCTCATGTCATATATTATATCATTCGTATTGTATAAATTAATAATTTCATTAGCATTATATATTGTTAAACCTCCAAAGGCACTTTTTACTTCTACGAAATCATTAAATATATATAATTGCGTATTCCACTCAAAATTTAATCCATAAAATTTATGAAAATTATTATAGATTTGAGTAATATCAATTGGCTGTTCTTTTAGTCTTAATGCTAGTATATCATAATGTATATTAGATTTCTGAAATAGATTATTTGCCGATATAGCACTCCATTCAGAATTTATACTAATAGAATCAATAATATGAGAAATAACATTTTTAACATCAAGTATAATATCAGAATCAAATACTATAATATAGTCAAAATCTGTACCAAAATGATCCAGGCTTTGTTTTAATATTTTTTCTCTGTATTCTGCAAGCTTGAGTAGCCTGTTGCCGCAAGGATGTTCAGAATTTTTAAATGAGATTGGTTCATTTTTATGTTTATATATATAAATATTATCTTCTTGTTGTTGCCAATTTAATAATAACTCGACTGTCTTATCAGTATTATTATTTGTTAATGCTCCAAATTTAACAGACTGGAACTGCGCAGACAATTCTTTAATAAATTGTTGTATATTATACAGTGTTTTTAGTCTGCCGCAATTTTTAACCAAAGATAATACTAATACTTTTTTATTTTTTATATCTATTAGTATTCTATCAAGGTCGTTTCCTTTAATAAAATGATGTTTAATTTGTGGATTGATTGTATGTTTTGATAAGTTTATTAATTGTTCTTTAAGATTCAAATATTCTTGAGATTCTAATAAGTCTTTTCGAACTAAATTTTCTTTATATGGAATATATTTAGAATATTTTTTTATTCCTTCTTCATCCACTGGTCGTAATAAAATTGATTCATATATTTTATTTAAAACTTGAAATACATTATTATCTACTCTCATACAAATAACTCATTCCACCTAATAGTATTTGAGTTAATTTTATTCCAAGACTCTGGATATAGATTAATATCTGATGGAGACAAAGTAGAATATTTGCTATTTGTATAATTCAGCCATGGGTATGGGATGAATATTGTTTTGGCTCCGTTTAAGGAGGATAGCATTGCTGACCACCAAGAAAAAGTACTGTTGGCTATAAGGTTTATTCTACTTAAATACATAGTATAGAAATCACAATAAATATCAAGCGAATCAACCAGATATACATTAGCGTCTAATAGAACTCCTTGTAACTCACTCTTAATTCTATATATATCGTCACTAATAATAAAAATATGTTGGTATTTATCTATATAATTCTCAATAATATGTAAATAATATTGTATATTTAAAAAACCATATTTATTTTGAAGATTAGTATAATCTGTTCTTCTAATGTGTAAACATATAGTTTCATCTAAATTTAGATTATATTTAGTTTTACTTTTTAAATAATCAAGAGTATTAGATAATCTAGTAGGATTAGGAATAAATTCTGATTTTAATATATCTAAATTATTTTTATAGTATTGTAAGTTTTGAAAAAAACCAATAATATCTATATTTGTTTTTGAATATAAGGTATCATCAAAACCATAAGCATCTAATTCAATATATTCTTTTGTTCTTAAATCTTTTATTATCGGACGATATGTTAGATATTTTTTATCAAAAAAGTTTACAAAATGATTAGATGGATTAAGATAAAAATTACAATTATTATGAGTAGATAGAATCTTAGCTAAACTATATTGAAATAATTGATTTCCAAATCTTCCGTAATCGTTATGACCAAATTTAGAAATACTAATCATAAGTAAATTTATGTTAGCTTAATAGACAATCCCTCTTTGACGGGAGGAACTAGAAGTTTAATGTCTGAATCAAAACAGTAAAGAAACTTTGGATATCCAGGGGTTGGATCTGATCTTAATGTTTCTATTGATACCATGATCTCATTTTTGGAAGATAATAAATTTTCAGTAACATCATCATATAATCCATAAAAAGCTGTTTTAATTTTTATATCCTTGGGCATTTTTTGAATTTTACCATGTTCTCTATTTTGTTTAAGAACTTCTAGATTTGATCTTATTCTCGTTAAAAGCATAATTTTATGTTGTAATCCAACAGTATAATTAGCATGAAACATAATTGGTATTGATTTTAACTGAAACTCTTGACCACTCCATTTTCTATGTTGAAAAGAAATATTTAAAAATTTATGTGATAAAAATTTAGCTTTTATCATAGCTATATTAGCGTTTATAGCTTGTTGATCACACGAATATGAATGATAGTTTTCTTTTAAAAATTTGAAAAACTTCTTTGTTTGGCTATTAATTCTACATATAAAGAATCCTGCACAGTACTCTTTTCCAACTCCTTCTTGGAACGCTATATCATAATCTCCTAATTCTTGAATACAAGTATCAACAAACTTATCATAAAACTCTATATCTACGTCTGACCAAATAAAAAATTCATCAGGACTATTAACCGCTTCCATATAAGCGTCTATTTTCTGCTCCATAGATTCTTTCCATCCATCAGCATAATAACTTCCACTTCTGCATATTTGTTCTTGCTTTAGAACAACAAGCTTAACATGTGGTTCGTATTTTTTTAAGCTTTGATGAAAGAAGTGTTCGAATAAAAATTCATGAGATTCTGATAAAATAGTATAAATTTTCACTTGACTGTCCTATTATTCCTTTTATATATAATGCAGGTCCGGGGATATTATATTACTTACTCCTCTACTATGCTAACATCGTCCACAGTAAGAGCAACTCTAATTGTATAAATTTTTGTTAGTATTTCTTGTGCTCCACTTGTAGTAACTGATGTACTAGTGTTTAAAGTTAACTGGTCAGGTCTATCTGCTGATGTGGTTGTGGCCCATTTATCAGAAAATGCCTCACAGAAATTATAAACTATTTCTCTAACATCACCTGTGGTTGGGTTAGCTTTAGTATCGTCTAGAGTATTGAGGGCCGTAAATGGTATAGTTAGTTCAGTTGCTGAAACTGATATCCCAGAAAACCAACCGGTTGGCGCAGGATTAAAGGCCATTATAAAGCTCCTTTGTTATAATAAATAAATTCATATATCTTATATACACTAAAACTATAGTATTGGTTTTATTATGCCATACCCTTGGTATTTTTTTTCTCTATACATTGAATTTGGTATATTAATAGCATTTTTCTTTAAAATATCTATTATTTCTTGTCTAGAAAATAATCTTGTGCCCTTTTGTTGTCTTAGATAAGAAACATAAAGAGAGGCACAACCAACAGCAAAAGGATTGCTCATACTAGTACCACTCATTAATCCATATCTATTATTTGGTAATATGCTCATTATATTATGGCCTGGAGATAAAAAGTCAAGTCTATCTCCACTACATGTATATGGTGTTCTATCAAAATTTTCATCAATAGCACCTATGCTTATAGTATGTTTATTGCGAGCAGGATATAATATATCTTCATTTATACCACTATTACCAGCTGCACAGAAGATTAATATATTTTTTTTATTAGCTTCTTCTATAATTTTTGTTAAATCTTTCATCTCATTTTTTGCGCCTAGAGACATCGTGATAATATCAAGCTTGTATTTTATACAAAACTCTATTGCTTTAACAATATCTTTAGATTTACCATTTCCATTAGCATCCATAACTTTTAATGAATATATTTTTGATTTTGGGGCAACTCCGACCATTCCCCTCCCATTATCAGTAGCGCATATTGTTCCACAAACATGAGATCCATGACCATTATCATCAAAAAAGTTTTCATTATCTTGAACAAAATTATATCCACCAATAATATTTTCTTTTATATCCTCATGATTAGGATCACAACCAGTGTCTATAACACCTATTTTAACTCCTTCTCCACGACTTTTTATCCATTGTTTATCTACTTCTAGTTTAGTAATTTCCCACCCTTTTGTTTGTGGATCATGTACATCTAATCCAAAAACTTCTTCAACGGTATGTGGTAATAATTTAATATTATTTCTCATGGCCTATCCTTGATTTTTTGAGAATATAATTTTACATCATCTGATATATTTATATTATAACTTTTCCAATTCATTAAATGACCAAAAATAAAATGACAATATTTATCACATAAAGTAATTAAATTATCTTTATCTAATTCTTTAGTCTTGTCTATATGTACAGGAATTACATGATGAACTTCTGGTTTTATATTTGATCCACAAATTTCACAAACTGGATTATCTTTTAAATGCTCAAACCTAACCTTGCCCCACTTAGGAGATCTAACTCCAGCATATCTTGATTTGTTAAATGGCCAAATCATAAGATATTAGCTGCTATCAAACAACCCTTAGCAACTGCGTGTAAGGGGTCTGACGAGTGTCTGACTATCTCAATTTGTAGTGGGAAATTAGATTCCGTCAATTTTTCTTGTAGTTTTTCTATATAACCATCAGCCTGAGAAGTTCCTCCAGCAACTACTATTGGTACTGGATGCTTAAATTTAGGTAAAGATTTATGATTAGTTAATGCTAAAGCTAGTTGTTTAGCCGTATATTCTATTAATCTTTCATAATATGATGAAACCGCACTTAGCACTGGATTTTCGTTTGGTTCACCAATTTTAAAACCACCCGCCTCCTTCTCCACCTGAACTACACTATCTGGTTCTCCGGTCGCTATAGCGCTCATACGGTCAATCCAGTCTCCTGACTTGGTTGTACTAAATACCACGGTTGGTTCGCCGTTGAGCATAACACAAACATTTGTCATGCCAGCACCACAACTAACACCAATGCCAGTATAATCATTCTCACTTAATTCTGCATAGCATAATGCTTCGGCCTCATTAATAGCTCTAGCATCATAGCCCATTTCTGCTAAAATAGATTTTACAACATCCTCATGATAACCAACATCAAAATCATCATCTTCTTGATCTATTGGTTGAGCCGGAACACAGAAAACTAGTTTTTCATTTTCTTCTGAGGACTTGCCCACAACTTCTTGTATGATATATGCTAATACTCTTTTAGCCTGTTTTTCTTTAACAGAAACAACTCCACGATACATTGGCCTACGAGCGGTATCGTTACGTTCAACAGCTTTTTCAATAGCATCTTTACCTAATATAATAAAAGATCCATCACTATCTTTAACAAAGACTTTTCCGGTCAATCCTTTTTCTATCATTTTATTAGCTATGGGTGTTGATGGTTTAATTATATAAAAAGCATCCCTAAAATCTTTGTAGAGAATATTATCCTTTTTGTATGCTGCCATAACTATAAAACTAGTTCCAACGTCTAATCCTTTACTCATGATTATTTACCTTTCATATTTTTAAGTTTATCTATAGCACCAGATGTATCATTCTGTACAACTTTTGTGCTTCCTACTAGTTCCGTTTTTTTCTCCAAAGATGCTGTATCAATTTTTAATACAACTTTTTTTTCGTCTAATATAATATCTGATGCTTTATTATTACTAATAGATGTATTAGTTTTCATAAAGCTTCTTGGACTATCATTTTGAATGGTAGTAAAACAATATTTTTGAACAACCATTCCCATACAAAATATAAAGATGGCTGCTGTTGATATTATTATAGACTCTACCATATATTTATATACACCTTTTCCTATGTATATAAATACACCTAAAGCTTGAGAATTAGAGGGCTTTAGACTATGATTTGACTATGGATAAATTATAGTATATTTAGAAGCTATAATTAATAGTCTTAATTTTAAATATCTTTACTAGATATTACTCTGCCCTTTTGGGTTCTTGAAATATATCCCATTCTGATCATGTATGGTTCGATGCTATTTTCAATAGTTTCCATAGCTATTCCACACATAGCGGATAAACTTTTAAGACCAAGAGGATTACCAATATTTTTCTTGAGAATTTCTAGATATTTTTTATCGTTACAATCAAAACCATTTTTATCAATACCTTGAGTTTGAAAAATTGTATCTACATCTGTTTCTTCTGGATACATATCTTTATAACTTTTATACCATTGTAGTCTAGCATTTAAAATTCTGGGTGTCCCCTTGCTTCTTTGGGCTATTTCTATTAGCAAATTATCATCTATCATTAGTCCGAGCTTTCTAGCGTTCAACCCTG
>Ga0208975_1001458_pt1 | contig 9993 bp, 13 predicted proteins | sample GreLakmeER78MSRF_FD_187700 | JGI IMG/M metagenome (GOLD analysis project Ga0208975, IMG submission 187700) | Freshwater lentic microbial communities from great Laurentian Lakes, MI, USA - Great Lakes metaG ER78MSRF (SPAdes) | ecosystem: Environmental > Aquatic > Freshwater > Lake | place: Great...
AGCTTTTGATGCTGGATTGTTCTACTGCCCATACGTTCCATTGCAAATGGTTCGTGCAGTTGGTCAAGACACATTCCAACCAAAAATTGGATTCAAGACACGTTACGGCATGGTCGCAAACCCATTTGCAACTTCAGCCGCTGACGGCTTATTAGTATTCGCTAACAAAAACATCTACTATCGTAGAATCGCAATTAGCAACTTGATGTAATTGATTAATCTACCGTAAGAGTAGTACTTTACAGAGCCACCTTCGGGTGGCTTTTTTTTGTCTGCATAAATAGAAGACAAGAGGAGATACAATGGCTACACTAACAACGATACCTGCAAATAGAAGTTTTCTTTCAAACAACAAGTTTGATTTTGTTCTTAAAAGAATTCCTAATTTCACATTTTTAGTGCAGAGTGTGAATTTGCCTGGACTTGCATTGCAGTCTAGTTCAATTAACACGCCATTCTCTGCTGTTAGTATTCCAGGAAATCAAATTACATTTTCATCACTCACACTATCATTCATAGTTGATGAAGACATGGAGTCTTGGTTAGAATTGTATAATTGGATTGTACAGCTAGGCAATCCAAAAGGATACAATAAAATTGGAACACTTACAGGCAAACCCGGTTCTGTTACTAGCACAACATCCGATGCAACATTGTTTATAAAATCAAACGCAAACAATCCAAACCTAAAATTTGAATTCGTTGATGTATATCCAACTGATCTTGGAGAAATTATTTTTACAACTACAGACAATCAAGAATTTGTTACATCAACAGTAACGTTTAATTATGGATATTATGAAGCGACAAGCAATTGACATTTACCTTTAAATGTGTTATTATGATGAGTAAGAATATTGATATGGGAATTGAATATGACATTAGACCAAATGATGGAAGAGTGGAGACTAGACGCTACAGTTGACTCCACAGAGTTGGGCATCGCATCTTTAAAGATACCAGAATTACACAGTAAATTTCTTAAAATTTATTTTGACGAAAGACGCAAACTCAAAGCACTTGAGTTTCAAAGCAAAGATTTATCTTTGAAGAAGTATGAGTATTACAATGGAAAACTTTCACAAGAAGAACTTGACGAACTCAATTGGGAGCCTTTCGTTAAGCGTTTGATGAAAAATGAAGTTGATATGTATCTTGACTCTGACAAAGATATTATACACAACAATGTTCGCATAATTAATCAAAAAGAAAAGTTAGCGTTTTTGGAAGAAGTACTTAAAAACATCAACCAACGCAATTTTCAGATTAAAAATGCTATAGAATGGAGGAAGTTTACGCAAGGTGTACAATAAACTTTATATCTCAAAAGTAGATGAAGTCTACGCACATATTGAATGTGAGAACTCCGATGCAATGGAGGTGAATGAATATTTCACGTTCTACGTTCCTGGGTACAAGTTTATGCCCGCATTTAGAAACAAAATTTGGGACGGAAAAATAAGGCTATTTAATTCTCAGAACAGACAAATATATTACGGCTTAATTCCACACTTAGAGAAGTTTGCTAAAGAACGTGACTACACAATTGAATTTGATAAATCAGTAGAAACATATGATGAATTCTCTGTATCAGAAGCAAAAGATTTTATTGACACTCTAGGCATACCATTTGAAGTTAGAGACTATCAAATAGATGCATTCATTCATGCGGTGCGTAGCAGAAGAAATTTATTAGTATCACCCACAGCATCTGGCAAATCTCTTATCATATATCTCATTGCGAGATATTTGAATTGTAAAACTCTCATCATTGTTCCTACTATTTCACTTGTCGCACAGTTATACAAAGACTTTGAAGACTACGGATTTGAGAGTGATAAATACATACACCAGATCATGTCAGGTGCAAACAAGCAAACTGACTGTCCAATCGTCATATCTACATGGCAGTCAATTTATAAGATGCCAAAAGACTGGTTTGATGAATTTGAATTAGTTGTTGGCGATGAAGCTCATTTGTTTAAAGCAAAGTCGTTGATATCAATTCTAACAAAATTAACAGAGTGCAAATATAGATTTGGTTTGACAGGTACATTAGATGGAACACAAACACACCGATTAGTTTTAGAGGGTTTGTTTGGTAAAGTTAAACAGATTACAACAACAAAAGAATTGATTGACTCTGGAAGATTATCAAAGTTTAGAATCAAAGCGTTAGTTCTTAAGCATAACGAAGAATCATGCAAACTAGGTAAGAATTTTAAATATCAAGATGAGATAAATTATATTATAGGTAAACCTTCACGTAATAGATTCATCAAAAATCTAGCTCTGAGTCTAGAAGGCAATACTCTTCTACTGTATCAGTTTGTTGACAAACACGGTAAAGTATTGTATAATATGATTAAAGATGCAGTAGAAGAAAATAGACCCGTATTCTTTATTCATGGCGCTGTTGGAGTAGATGAACGAGAAGAAGTTCGTAGAATTACTGAGAATGAAGAAAATGCAATCATCGTAGCATCATACGGAACATTCTCTACTGGCATTAATATTCGTAATCTACACAATGTTATTTTTGCTTCACCGAGTAAAAGTAAGATTAGAACACTACAGTCTATTGGCCGAGGATTGCGTTTGGGAAATAATAAGAAAGAAGCTATTCTGTATGACATATCGGATGACATGACACACAAGAGTAGAAAGAATTTTACATTAGAACATTTTATTGAACGTATGAAAATTTACAACGATGAAAAGTTTGAATATAAAATTTACACGTTAAATTTAAAGGAATAATAATGCTTTGCAAAGTACTGAAATTAACAAACGGTGATACTCTCATTGGAAATATTGTTGAAGAAAGTAGAAGCTATATTGAAGTTCATCGTCCCATGAAAGTCAATATTGTTCTTAAAAATTCTGATGACGATACTTTCAGTTTGTCTATGATGAAGTGGGATCTACTTACAAATTTTGATTTGCCTTCTAGAATATTTAAACAAAGTATTGTTTCGGTATCTGAAGCAACATCAGAAATCATAAGATTCTATGGTGAAGCATATGAAGAATTTGAATCAAGTGAAGAAGATGTGATAGAAATTCAATCAGCCGATAGAATGTCTGAAATCAAAGAAGAGATTGATAGACTAAGGGCATCGTTGCCTTCATCTAATAATCATATATTACATTAAGTCTTTATCAAAGGGAACACAGTGATAATAACTCATTGTCAAGTGTTTGTCAACTAATTGAGGTGAAACATGAGCATTACTACCAGTACCGATAAAACAGCAAAAGTAAAACATTACGTAAACAATGAACATTTCCTACAAGAGATGGTTGTTTTTCGTGCATCGGTTCAAGAAGCAAAAACAATAAATGGAGAACGTCCAAGAGTACCCGAATACATTGGAGAATGCTTGTTTAAGATTGCCACGCACTTGGCACGTAAACCAAACTTTGCAAACTACACATTCAAAGAAGATATGGTATCTGACGGCATTGAAAACTGTCTACTGTACATTGACAACTTTGATCCAGAGAAGTCTAAGAATCCATTTGCATACTTTACACAAATCATCTACTATGCATTCTTGCGTAGAATCCAAAAAGAGAAAAAACATTTGTACATCAAGTACAAGAGCATGGACAATCTAATCATCACATCACTCATTGAAAATAATGGTGAAGACTATGTTTCTTCAAGTCTAAACGGAGTAATGCACGACTCATACAGTGAAGAATTCATTAGTGACTTTATCAAAGCATTTGAAGTGAATAAAGAGAAAAAGATTGCAAGCGCAAAGCCTAGGAAGAAAAAAGTAGAAACTATATTTGATGAATTTCTGGAGAACGACAATGCAGACACCAATACCAGCCCAACTTGAATACTGGATAAAGATTGTCAACGACAAAAAATCACCACAAAATCTTAAGGATGCTGCCGTGTTGCATTTGACTGAGATCCGTGCTATAATTGACAAGTCATTAGGTTCAACAATGAAGAAGCAGGGGCAACGAAAGTATGAGAATATGTCTATTAGGTGATACTCACCTCGGTGTCAGAAATGACTCCAAAACGTTTCATGCTTACTATGAAAAATTTTATAATGAAACATTCTTTCCAGAATTAGCAGACCGTGGTGTAAGAACAATCATTCAGCTTGGCGATTTATTTGACAGACGAAAGTATATTAACTTTCATTCGTTGATGGAAAGCCGCAGGTATTTCTTTGACAGATGTGCTGAAGAAGGCATTACCGTTCACGCATTGATTGGCAATCACGATATCTTTTGGAAAGAAAGTCTAGAAATTAATTCACCAGACTTGTTGTTGAGAGACTATCACAATGTTGTGCTTTGGCAGAAACCTGGCACACTAGAAGTTGATGGAATTAAAATTGATATGGTACCATGGATTTGCAAAAGCAATGAAACAGAAGTATTTGAGTTTATCAGGAACAGCACCTCATCAATGTGTATGGGACATTTTGAGCTTTCAGGATTTCCATTGTCTAGAGGTGTAGATAGCCATGATGGAATTGACTATAAGTTTTTAAGCAACTATAATAGAGTGTTCAGCGGACACTATCACACGTTTTCCGAACATGATAGCATCACGTATGTGGGAACTCCATATGAACTCTTTTGGTCAGACTATCAAGATCAAAAGAAATTTGCTGTTCTAGATACCGAGAGCATGAAAGTTGAATACATAAACAATCCTCACAGAATGTTTTATAAAGTTAACTATGACGATAATGGCACTGACAAGCTGAAGATTGAGGATTTAAAGATTATGGATTTCTCTAAGTATGCAAATGCTTATGTGAAAGTTATTGTTGTGAATAAACAAGACCCATACTTATTTGAAAAACTTGTTGATGAAATATATAAAGTAGGTCCAGTTGATGTTACAATTGTTGAAGACTTTACAGAATTTAGTGAAACAGAAGATGAAGACATTGTTAATCAAGCTGAAGACACCATATCTATTCTTTCTAAATTTATTGATGCACAAAGTTTGAGTATCAATGATCCTAACAAATTGAAAACCCTGATGCGTGAACTCTATGTTGAGGCACTATCCACAGAAAACATATAATGATTATTTTTCGCAATTTAAGATGGAAAAACTTTCTAAGTACCGGCAATTTCTTTTCTGAAATCAATTTAGATGGCAACAACACCACGTTGATTGTTGGATCTAATGGTTCAGGCAAGTCTACAATGCTTGATGCATTGTGCTTTGTTCTGTTTGGTAAACCATTTCGTAATATCAACAAAGGTCAACTTGTCAATACAATCAATCAGAAAGATTGTACTGTTGAAATAGAATTTGACACAGGTAACAAGTCATATAAAATTGTGCGTAGCATTAAGCCAAACTTATTTGAGATTTACTGCAATGGACACCTAATCAATCAAGATGCAGCAGTTAAAGACTATCAAGAACATCTAGAGAAATTCATTCTCAAACTCAACTACAAATCGTTTACCCAAATTGTTCTGTTGGGTTCAGCATCATTCACGCCATTTATGCAGTTGTCTGCAAGCGATAGGCGTTCTATCATTGAAGACTTGTTGGACATTCAAATCTTCTCACGTATGAATGGTGTTCTTAAAGATAAGTTTTTGCTATTGAAAGAAAAACATTCTCAGACAAAGTATGCAGTTGATTTAAAGAGTGAGAAGATTCAATATCAAATTCAATTTATAGATTCATTAAAGAAAAGTAATGCAGCACAACTTTCGTCTAAACAACAAGACATTGCAAACATTCAACATTTAGTTGTAGTGAGTGAAACTAACTGCACAACATTACATCAAAGTTTGTCTGATCTATGTATACAGATTTCAGACAAAGATAAAGTTGATGGAAAGATAACAAAATTTTCAGGCGTCAAACTTAGTTTAGGCAAAACACTCAAGAAAGTTAATACTGATATTTCATTCTATCACGATAACAATGATTGTCCAACATGTAAACAGACAATTGGTGATGAATACAAATCACATATTATTGAAGAGCGAACTAAAAAACTTGAAGAAGTTAATGATGCAATGAAAAAGATTGATACCGAGATTGTCACGCTCAATGTTAGATGTGATGAAATTGGAAAAATTGCAGAACAAATTCAAGCGTTGAATTCACAATTGACGTTTGAACAAAGTGAGATCAAAGCCAATCGTAGATACATTGAAAGCGTTGAAAAAGAAATTAAAAGATTGTCGCTAGTCAAAGATGACTTGCAAACGGAACAAACAAAACTTGAATCAATGAATCAAGAACTTGCCGAATTGGAATCTGAGATTAAAATCATCTCTGAAGAACGTTTATATTATGAGGTCGCAACAAATTTACTGAAAGACACAGGTATCAAAACGAAAATCATTCGTCAATACATACCAGTCATCAATAAGCTAGTTAACAAGTATCTTGCATCATTAGAGTTTTTTGTAAACTTCAATCTTGATGAATCCTTCAAAGAAACAATTAAGTCTCGCCATCGTGATGATTTCACATATGCATCATTCAGCGAAGGTGAGAAGCAACGTATTGATATGGCATTGATGTTGACTTGGCGTGCTGTTGCCAAATTAAAGAACTCTGCAAGCACAAACATATTGATTCTTGATGAAATTTTTGATTCATCATTAGACACAAATGGCACAGAAGATTTGATGAAGATTCTAAACATGCTTGAAGGTTCTAATCTGTTTGTTATATCACACAAGGGTGATATTCTACAAGACAAATTTGCCAATGTGATTCGGTTTGAGAAGGTCAATAATTTTTCAAGGATAACAAAATGATTGAATTGAATTTAGTTCCAGAAACATCATCCGTTCTTTTGCAAGAATGCAAAGAGTTTGATTTTGATAACCCAGCATTTGATCCGAAAGAGTTTGCACAAGCATTGCATGACAAGATGATTAAGAGTGATGGACTTGGATTGTCAGCAAATCAAGTCGGACAACCATATCGTGTTTTTGTTATGAGGACTGGTGAGAAACCATACGCAGTATTCAATCCCAGAGTAGTTGATGTATCAGACAAAGAACTTTCAATGAAAGAGGGCTGTCTAAGTTTTCCTTTGTTGTATTTAAATGTCAAACGTCCAGACTCGGTACGCATTCGTTTTCAAGATGAAACTGGCGAAACACGAACTGAAAAGTTTATTGGCATGACAGCAAGAATTGCGTTACATGAGTTTGACCATATGCTTGGAAAAGTGTATACTCAGAAAGCATCAGCATTTGAAACGCAAAGAGCAATGCGTAAACGCACAATTTTAAAACGTAAGGCAAAAAGAATCTAATATCCAAAAGGAGTTTAGCATGAGTGCAGAAGAAGATAAATTTAAAAAATCTAAACGAATTCTTAAAGACGAAAATGCAATACGAAAACAAATGAAAATTGCTAAGGCACACAATGTACCAGTTAAGTCTCCTCATCAATTAGCTAAAAAACATGCATTAGATTGTGGAAACCCCAATTGTGTAATGTGTGCAAATCCTAGAAAAGTGTGGAAAGAAAAAACGATTCAAGAAAAACGTTTTGAACAGACTGAAAAATACAAAGACGAAAATGATTAAAGAAAAATATCTTGGTGCATACATGAAGACTGCAAGAGTCTTTGCCGAATTGAGCACTGCTAAACGCAAACATGTTGGTGCGGTTGTTGTTAAAGATGATCGTATCATCTCAATCGGTTACAATGGCATGCCAAGTGGATGGGATAACAATTGTGAAGATGAGATTAGTTATCCTGATGCACACGGTGTTACATTAAAAACCAAACCCGAAGTTCTCCATGCAGAGTCTAATGCAATTGCAAAACTTGCTAAGTCTACCGAAAGTGGTGATGGTGCTTCTATGTTCATCACTTGTGCACCATGCATGGACTGTGCTAAAATGATATTTCAGAGCGGGATCAAAGAAGTCTTCTATGGTGAAGATTACCGTGACGATGTTGGTATTCTTTTTCTAAATAAATGCGGCATAACTGTAAAACAAATATGAGTGTAGACACAATGAAAAAAACACAAATTGGAGAATCGTCTCAATATCAAAATTTGATTGGTGAGAAAAAAGTAACTGATAAACCCCTTTCTCTTTTAGATCACATGAATCTAGATGAAGATGAGAAAGAAAAATATACAGACAAGGGTGAAAAAGAATGGAAAAAACTCTGGAAAGGTATGCCCGAGTTTGAACAAGAAGATAATCCGACTTATAAAACAATCTATGTGCATTTCAGAACTGAATCAGATTACAAAGAATTTGCTAAATTAGTTAATCAAAATCTTTCAAACAAGACAAAGAGCATCTGGCATCCAGCACTTGACAGAACACAGAACTCCCTTCTCAGATGGGTAGTTGATGATTCAGAATGAATTCTTGACAGAAAAGCCGTTAATTCTTTTTGATAAATTTCTAAATGATTATGGAAATATTTTTGATATTGACAATAACGAAGCTAGAAGAATGCTGAGAGATGATTCTCTTTTTCATAGACTGACTTCTGAATGGTATGAAAAACTAGATCAGAACAATTTAGATGATGCATTTAAATTATACGATGATGAATACTATTTTGTAGATATTTTCAATTGCTACAGAACATACAGTAGAAATTATATTAAACGATTGCTGAAGCCATCAATGGCAAACGGCGAATCTGTTTATGATTTGCTTAAAACTTCTACATCATTTGTTGACATTGGCTGCGGAATCAGTTATAGTACATGTGCGCTAAAAACTATTCTACCTAACGCAAAGGCATATGGCATCAATTTGAAAAACACTAAACAATGGAAGTTATGTGAAGTCATGGCAAAAAGACACGATTTCAATCTGATTGAAAGTGTGCATGAAATTGGACACAATGTAGATTTTGTTTTTGCATCTGAATACTTTGAACACATTCAGAATCCAACAAAACACATAAAAGAAATAATTGACACAATATCACCAAAGTATTTTATTATTGCAAACGCATTCAATACACATTCAATTGGTCACTTTAAAACGTATGAATACGAAAATAAAATTGTAGACCAATCAAAAATTTCTGCTATATTCAATAATTTCTTAGTTGAAAATGAATACAAAAAAGTGTTATGCAAAATGTGGAATAACAAACCAACAATATGGAGTAGAGTGAATGCATAATCCTGAACATCCAGTTTATATTATATCAAAGGGTCGCTCTGACTCAATGATTACTTCAAAGTCACTTTCAAGAATGAAGGTGCCTCATTATATCGTTATTGAACCTCAAGATGAAAAGCTGTATGAAGATGCACTAGACACATTCAATATTAGACAATGGGTTACATTGATTGTTGCACCATTTTCAAATCACGGTGACGGTCCTGGTCGTGCGAGAAACTATGCTTGGGATCATTCAATATCTATTGGTGCAGAAAAACATTGGGTGATGGACGACAACATTTCAGATTTTTATAGATTACATAAGAATCAAAGAATTCGTGTTGAATCTGGTATACTCTTCTATATCTGCGAACAGTTTATTGATAGATTTGAAAACGTTCCTGTGTCTGGATTGCAATATAGATTCTTCATTGCACCAAATCAGAAGTATCCACCATTTGTGAAAAATACTAGAATTTATTCGTGTCTTTTGATTGACAATGCTTGCAAACATCGTTGGCGTGGTCGCTACAATGAAGACACAATTCTAAGTCTTGACGTTCTTAAAGATGGTGATTGCACAATTCAATTCAATGTATTCATGCAAGGCAAAGCAGCAACACAAACTGTCAAAGGCGGCAATACTTCAGAATTTTATCATGCTGAAGTTGGCTTTGATGATGAAACTGGTGAAGCAATTAAAGCAGATAAGTTAGTTGATGCAAAAGGCAAAAAATACAATGAATCTGGCACAATTGCAAAATCACAAATGCTTGCTGATGTTCACTCAGATGTTTCTAGCGTTGTCTGGAGATATGATCGCTGGCATCATTACGTTGATTACTCTCAATTTAAAGGCAATCAGTTGA
>Ga0208975_1001459_pt1 | contig 9988 bp, 17 predicted proteins | sample GreLakmeER78MSRF_FD_187700 | JGI IMG/M metagenome (GOLD analysis project Ga0208975, IMG submission 187700) | Freshwater lentic microbial communities from great Laurentian Lakes, MI, USA - Great Lakes metaG ER78MSRF (SPAdes) | ecosystem: Environmental > Aquatic > Freshwater > Lake | place: Great...
ACAAGATTGGCTGCTACATTGGCAGCCATGCCGTTACGACTTTCTTCTCGGGTGGGAATAAAAACAGGAACAGGTGCTTCGGGGCTGATGCGATCAACTATGCCATATTGGTAGTTGTCCACGCACACATCACCTACTACCAATATCCTGAATGGCTCGGGTTGTTGAGTATGGTTCAATTCTGTCATAAAACACTATTTCTTTACAATATTGATGACCTATAATATGTCGACCTTTGTAGTCTGATCCTTTGACCATGACAGGATTGTACAATCTACAGATGTCCTCAAGTTCTTGATCACTGTTAAAAATCCAAACTGAATCTACACTACGTAGACTTTCTAGCATGAGCTTGCGATCATCCTCGGAGTTTATAGGTCTTCCAGAGCCCTTGAGTTCCCGAACACGCTGATCGCCATCGATGGCCACAAGCAAAGAATCACCCAGGCTCCGTGCATAATTTAGTAATTGTACATGACCTGGGTGTAAAATGTCAAATGTTCCGTTGACAAATATGGTTTTCATTAACTGTTTAGGACCTTGGCTACACTATTAATTACCGCCGCAATGCGACCTATGTCACGTAATTGCTCTACTGAGTAGCCTTCGGTCTTGAGTGTTTTGTAATGTGCTTTCACGCAGAAGTGACATTTGCCCACAATGCTGGCTGCCAACGAGAATGCTTCAAAGTTTGACTTAGTAGTTCCACCGTGACTTGCAATAGCGTTCATACGCAAACCTGCTGGTAATCCTTTGAGCGCAGGATCATCTGCCATTTCAACGTAAGGATACCATACATTGTTCTGTGCCATGATGCTTGCGGCTGTCATTGCTGATTCTGCGTAAAGTGGATTGTCTGCCAACAACACCGCAAGTAACTTGCCGTTTCCTGTTGCGGCTAATGCGGCCACAGCACAACCTATAGCTACATTTGCATCTAGTGTGCTACGTAAGAGCACAGCATCCAAGTTTAGCTTGGTGTCTTTTGCATAGTCTGGTAACGCACCTTTTACTGATTCAATAAAACTCATTCGTTCATTCTCCATTTGTTTTCCGGTAGTCCATAGTCCCATTTAGGATCCATTTCAACATTCCACCTAGTAGTGGCGACATTAAAATCTGGTATCTTCATTTCTTTAGGATTACTTGCTGGTTCTAAAATAACAATACGATTGTTTGGTTGTGCGGCAAATTGTCCGTTGTCACATTTAATAAAGTTAAAACTTTTGTGATCCTCAACATCTTCACTATGGCCACAATCTATTGTATTAAAATCTGGGTGAGCAGAATCTACAGTAAAAAGATACTCACCCTCTAACCAAGAGCCATCTTTCATTTTGATCTTGCATCTCATGTTGGCAATCATTGCTTTTCTAATCACAGTGATATCATAAGACATGCTGTTCCATAACTGCAAGAAATCCAAAGGATACGGATCACCTTCTATAGGTTTCCAACAGTAGGCGTGTAGTGGCAATTTGTCATATAGCGCACCATATTGATTGAGATAAGATTCAATTCTAAATGCTTGGCTACGTTGTGACTTGATTGAGATCCACCAACAAGGTTCAAGTTCTCCGTGACCCTTCTCAAAGTCATACAGAAATTCCCTACGAACAAAGCATTTTACTGGTGGTAAGTTTGCTACTAAAAAACTCATGTTAATATTTTCCTGATGCTAATACGATTTGACAAATATGTTCTAATCGTTCAATGTGTTCAAAAGCCCTCCACGGACTTGTATCTATAGCAACCACGCCGTGACCTTTGATACCTACAATATCGTAATTAATATTTCCATCTCGATCCAACTGCAAGTTCTCATGACAACGATCTGCAAGTTCTTGACTAATAGGCGGCACATCACCAACGTTGGGTGCTACACTGGTATAGCGACTGAGTTCTGGAAAGCTATCAGCAAGACTACTCAACTCAATGCCACGATGCATGGCGGCAACACAGTAGGTAGGATGCAGGTGGACTACAACTCTAACATCTGCACTATGTTGACCCATTGCCCTCTGTAGACCAAAGTGTAGAGGAATCTCACCGCTGGGCTTTAGATTAGCACTGATGTCTGTGTAGAATTCTTCCTGCCATAGCAAACCATGAATACTAATTTTCTTAAACTGGTCAGGTTGCATGGTCTGTTTACGCACACCGCTGGGCGTGATGTAAAAGTGATCACGGTCATGATGACGTATGCTTATATTACCATCACGACTGGTAATCCAGTTACGTTTATATGCTTCGACCAAGGTATCGCAAATGGTTTCTAACATTATACATGGCCTTTGTGAATTAGTTGATTAACAATATTGAGATCAAATTCTAATTTGGAAATTCGATCTCGCATCTGTTGATATTCTTCACTGTGTACATCGCCGTTGTTTGTCACAATATCCAAATACATCTCTGCGGCTCTGTCATGAGCAATTTTAAGATCGTGTTCTAGTAATGCTCGTCTATCTTTTAACATGGTTATGCTCCGTAATAAGTGTCTTTGTCTTCTTCAGCAAGTTCAGGAGTGTTCCAAACATTACGGTTATTCCACTCTTTGACTTTTTGCAAACGTTCGTGGTCTGTTAGTTCGTAGCATCTAGGCAGTTGATCCGGTTGACGCATTAACGGATACTTGTGATTTGCTGTTCGGTCAAAGAGTTTTAGCATTATAGAGTCTCGCCGCCTACTGAGCGATTGCAAGCACACAGTTCGCCAGTTTGCAATGCATCCAACACACGAAGTGTTTCTTCTGGACTACGACCAACGTTCAAGTTGTTTACAGTAACGTGTTGAATTTCATTGCTGGGATCAATTATGAATGTGGCACGAAGTGCGGCACCTGCTGGCGCATAGAACACACCCAACTGTTCGATTAAACTCAACTCGCCACGCTGTGTATCAGCAAACTGATGATGTGTGATTTTCTTCAAATCAGCATGAGCTGTTTGCCAAGCTACTTTGCAGAACTCATTGTCTGTTGATCCAGTCAGTAATACTGCATCGCGGTCAGCAAAGTCTTGTGTCAACTTGTCGTAGGCCACAATCTCTGTAGGGCAAACGAATGTAAAATCTTTTGGATAGTAAACAATTACTTTCCACTTGCCTTCAAACGATTGATCTGTAATTGTATAGAAAGCATCTTCTGGTTGTCCAGGCTTGACGCCTGTGACTGCGAATGGGGCTAATTTGTCGCCAACTGTTTTCATGTTTTTTCCTTGTGTAAAATAGTACTCAGTATTTGTACTGAGTGTTTATTGTACTAGTATATAGTCTTGAAGTCAAGCAAAAATGCTAAATCTTACAGAAAATATCTTAATAACATCAATAGGAAAAATCAATAGTTAACTGGGGATCATTTTGGGAAGGTACGGCACTGCTCTTGGTCCGTAACGTTGTTGCAGAAGAAATCTAGCCGCTTGTGCTGTATCTGCACCCACACGGTCTTTGAATTCACGACCGTCGGGTGTGCGTATGATTGCTTCAAAAAGTTTCATGTAAATAGCCCTATTGGGACTGTATTGATATAAACCAGTGGATGTTTTTAAGTACTAGCTACGTCTAAAAGAGTCCATCCAGCATCTGCTGATAACTGCGCCGATAATTCTCCATCAAATGTTACAGCGGCTTCATATGCCTCGCGAGATGTGGCTATTTTTCTAGTAGTAAGTATAAAATCAGTCTGATCCCACTGATATGTCACTGGTTCAAGCAGAATACCATTGTTGACCATTGCAGTAAAGCATGCTTCAAACTCTGCAATATATTCAGCAGGATATAACGCACATTTACTTGCGTGAGCTGCCTGTCCGTCAGCAAAGTGAGCACCGTTTTTGAACCATCTCGTAGAAACATCTTGTGACATTTTAAATCCTTTGTAAAATTTTACCTAATGCTTTTCTAACATCAGGATCAGCGATCCAGTATTTATTCCATTGATCATCTATTGCTATCAGTTTGCTACCAATACTATCGAGTCCTGAATAACTGGCTTCTTCTTTTTTACTAGCATACCATAGATCATTACGATCAAATTGATAGATATAGTTTTTTGGTGCCCATTTGCTTATGACATGTCGAGTGCTATTTCGTCGTTGATCTTTGGAAATCATGCTCCATACTTGCATTTCAGGTTGAGCATAAAATCTATACAATCCTTGATTGTAAAATAGCTGTGTTTGAGCGGCAGTCAAGTTTTTAGCGTATCCGGGAACTTTTCTTATTAAAACTTCGTCAAACTTAAAGTTAAAATTTGCCCACCATATAAAGTCGTAAACCGTTTCAATGTTGATTGGTGCATGGTGTATAGAATCCTTGATTAACTCTACAGTGAATTCAGTACTGCCGGGAATTGCTGTGGTCAAGTCAGACACAGTTCTCCAGGGCTGATCGAGAAAATCAAAATTTTGATAATACGAATGTACATGTATGGCTCGCCATCCCAAAATTTGGTTACCGGCTTCACCATCGACAATTACAATTTTGTCAAAATTTGAAGAGTCAATGTTTAATGTGTTTATATCTTGAGTTTGTAACTTGTTTTCAATGAACCGATGATAAAAATATGGGTTTTCTTTGATACTGTTTTTGTTGTGTAATACAACTAATTTTTTTAAAAAGTCTGTATTGTTGATCTTGAGAAGACTGACTAAAATGCTGGTGCTATCAATACCGCCACTGTAAGCAATATAAGGCGTTCGTCTTGACTGCAAAATTTGATGACAAAATTTTTCAGCAATAGAATCAATGACATTATCAAAATTTTCTTCGCTGTGAATAAGTTTGGGGATAGGACATACCGTAGGAGCCAAAGACCAAGGTGTGTTTAGTTGATGTACTCTGGATGTGGTATGGCTTGGCCACTCAAGTCCTTTTGTTAGATTAAACCAATTGTGATATTGATAGTCACTATCGGTAACATCAAAATCATGTGATATAACTGCATTGGTGGAAAAGAAAATTAAATTATTCATATAAACTTTTTCTTAATGTAGTCAAGATACACGATGGAAGAACATTGATTGTTCCTATCTGCGTTATAGTCAACTGATATAATTGATCAACAATGTCAGAGATATGTATTTCAATTGAAAAAATTTTGTTCACTTGATCAATAAATTCCACGGAGTTGGCACAGGTAAGATTTGCAATGTCAACTAGTTCTAATATTCTGTGATACAACAACAGTTGATCTTGCAATTCTAACTGTCTATTTTGATCCAATAAACATGATGCTGTTTTGTTGACCAAGTTAGGGCATTCAAGTGAATGATACTCGGTTTGTGTCCGACCAAATATAGGGTTTGCCATAGAAGGCGTAATCAAAATAGTGTTGCTAGTTGCTGGAAGTTGCCAAGAAGCACAGGTGTGACTGGTAATTTGGTCTTGTAGATCTTGAAAATTTTCAAATACATCAAGATCACATACCAGCAACGATAATTTGCCTCTGAACACATTTCTTATAGTATGTGCATGTTCTTGATTATCAAGCACAAGCCAGATATTTCTAAAATGTGTATCTACTAACGCAAATCTGCCTTTGGTCAAGAATTGAAACTGAGCTTGATATCCCATTGACTATTTGTTAATATATGTTCTATTCAACATGGTATGATTGTGATCAGTAGGTCCCCAATCTCCGTCTGGATGCCAGGCAATAACAGTCATGCTTGAATCGGTAGTTCTAAATCTATGAAGTTCGTTTTCTTCTAAGCAAAAATTTACACCTGTCACAAGATCATGAGATGTTTGGGTCTCACCGTGCCAACTATCACTGACACCATGACCGGCGATTACACACCCCATTCTGATGCTAGGATGCGTGTGTTTTGTTTGGCAAATACCTGGCGGAAAATACAACAAGTTTAGACTTGGATCACCCATGCGTGGTGGATATATCAATAAACTATCGGTACATCCGTCTATGTAACTTAGTCGACCTTTTTCTTCTGCCCATCCAATGTTATTTTGACATTTATATCCAAGTTTTACAACTAAAAACAGTTGATGGGCGGCAGTAACAGCTACAGGCGAATCATCAATGAACAAACTAAAATATTGATTGTGTTCTAACTGATAGGTCTTAGAACCAATTGTGACAGTTGAGGAACCAAAACTGTACCCATAAACACTGGCCCATTTGACATAATCAGGCAACATCAATGTCTGGTTGTTTAGCATCCAATTAACTGTTGGATACATTGAGTTGAGTTGAGTTATGTTTGATTGAATGATCATGTGTTAATACTTATAAGCGATCTAACACCTTGTTATCTTTAGTTGGTGTCAGGCAGCCCGCAGGCTTTTGAATCTATCGGCAGCGTAACTGGCCGCAAATGCATTAGGCTTAACAAACGGCATGACATTGCAAGTGCCTTTGATATAGCCAATGGCCTGACTAATAACACAGCTGGATCCGTGCATTTCGTCCGGGTTGATATCTAAATGAACTTCAACATTGCGGCCTTCTAACACCTCGGCTAGTTTAAGATAAAGTTCACTAACTTTGTATACTTCAGTCATGAGTCGCATGGCAGGCTTGGATTCTTTTTGATCATACACACGTTCGCGATGCACTTCACCAAACAGTTTACATCCATTGTTGCCGTTAATATGTACCACAATAGCCAGCACATAGTCGGCATGCCATGCATTATCGATTCTGATTCGTTCACTGTCGCAGCCAAGATAGATTTTGGTATCAGGACCTTGGGCTTCAATAAACTGTTTGACCTTGTCGAGATCCAGTTGTTTCATATGTTGCTTTCTATGGGTATTTATTGAAGCTGAGATTACATTTGTGTTAAAAATGCAAACAAACCGGTTTCGCTAGGGCGGACACTTGTACGCTAATCGTGAATAGATTAACTCTACACCGGCAACAATCAGGACCTCTCATCCCGACAACTGAACCAGCAGATGCGCATCACTGCGCAGAGCCACTGGGGTTTTACCCCTATACGTTTTTTGTTTGCAAAACTTGGTGCCCAGGGTCGGACTCGAACCGACACATATTTCTACGCCAGAACCTAAATCTGGTGCGTCTACCAATTTCGCCACCCGGGCTTGACTATCATAATAACACATAACATCTAGTGTGTCAATCAACTTGGCGGAAGACGGAGGAGTCGAACCCCATCCCTGTTAAGAGAACCTGGTTTTCAAGGCCAGTCGCGGGACCAACCCCACTGCATCATCTTCCGTAATTGGTCTCGGTAGCAGGAATCGAACCTACGCTCGAACGTCCCAAACGTTCAGTGATACCATTTCACCATACCGAGCTTGTGTGTGGTACCTGGACACGGTTTCGAACCGCGGACCCTCTGCGTGTAAAGCAGATGCTCTACCCCTGAGCTATCCAGGCAATAATATTATAAATCAAAACCAAAAACGACGCTAAAATTTTGTGAGCGAGCTTGATCTAGATCAACAGTGTACTCTTTAAATGTTTGCCAACTTTGTTCTTCTGGTGTCTGAGTTTCTAAAATACGGTTAACGCTGACCAATTGCGAATGCACAGTGGCCACATCATGTTGATCTAGTCCAACTGATTCTAGTATGGGCAACGATTTATCAATAGAGGCTATTGCATGTTTGCGGGCAACGCCGCTGAGCACTGACGGATGTAGCATGCCTTCAACCACAATCATGTCTAAACTGGTGTGATACCTTTTTCTGTAATCACATACAAATGCAATCACCTTGTCGACATCTAGTACGTTATACGCATTAAGGGCTATGTTTGTATTGATACCAATACGATTGTTATCAAGTCTCATACGACCGTAAAATTCTAAATTTTCCAACATACGCGGCCAGTTGGTACCATCTCGAGTGTACTCAGCCACAGTATCTACTCCATCTATGCTGAGAGTAAGTTGTACGTATTTAAATTGCGAAAAGCACTCGACTATTCTTGGATTTATAGTGCTGACATTTGTAGTGACTTGTAATGTGATATCCTTGCCATGCCCTTGTTCAACTATGGCGTTTGTAATTGTTAACATGCCCGGAATAATCATTGGTTCGCCGCCAGTGAAGTTGATCCATTTGAGATCAGGAATCAGTTCTACAATGTCATCAATGAATTCTTCATCATTGGACCTGTGCCCAAGATCTGAATCAATGTGCCATTTTTTAAGTGCAGGATTGTCATGCACTTCCCGATCAATCAAACTACTCCAATTAGGCTTGCAAATTCTACATCGAAAATTGCACAAATTGCTCAGTCTAACTTCAATTGCCTGTGGACGACTGGGTGCATCAACATCTCGAGAAAATTCAATTCCGTTCATTTCATGAGAACGAAGAAAAATTTGTCTAAGACTTTTTCCGCCTTGTTCTTCAGTGGTTTTACATCGCTGGCAACTTTCTGTTAAATTGCCAGATAGCAATCCTTGCTTGACAACTTTCACATGGTCACTTGCCAAAAATTTCTTAGGGCTAGACATCTTAACCGGAGCATGACCACAGCACACGCTTTGTTCATCATAGCAAAAGAATCCACCATGCCAAGGAGAAGAGCAGTAAAATTCACTCATTGAAGTATTCAATGGAGCGGGGTAGGGGAATCGAACCCCTCGCTTTAGCTTGGAAGGCTAAGGTATTACCACTATACGAACCCCGCATTATTTTAGTTCCTTGCCAATGTTATCAGCATGATACTTTGGATCAATTTTCTTGGCAATAAAATTTGCAAAACTCTTGTGAGCTGACAAAAAATAATGTCCAGATTTTGTATTGTTAAATCCACGATCAACTGCCCAGTTGCAAAACTCAGTTTGTGCCAGTGGACGATACACCGAGTCAGGAAATTCATATTCTTGTACGGCACCAAAACTATCCAGGTTGATAACAGGAATATTTTTTTGTGCCGCCATTGTATTCAATGCCAGTATGTTTTTTAACTTGTTCATACGACCCCACCAACGGTCAGCATGATGAGTAATCCATTGTTTTTGATATGCAACTATATCGTTGTGATTGTCAACAGGTTCTCCAGTGGCTTGACCCTCCAACATTATTTTATCTGGAATAACTTTTGAAAAATTAATTTTGCCACCAGCAAGGCCAATCCACTCGCCTTCTTCGTAGTCCCAAATCTCAGTACGTTCGCCACCAGTCCAGCAGGCAATCACAACATCGGGCTTTACTCGTTCTTTGTAGGGATTACAGTAAGTTTCAAATATCCTAAATATTGCATCGTTTGATCCGCCGGGGATGGCATGATTCATTGGATGGTATCCTAGTAATTGGGCCAGTTGAACCGGATAACTCATAAAGTATCCGTAATGTTCTTTTCCATAATTTAGTAAATCCACGTCTGGTTCTGTGTTCATTTCTGAACCAGCGGCGTGACTGCATCCAAGTATAAGTGCTTTTTTCATGGAAATATTTATAGACTAATATTATACATTATTAAAAACTGGTCGGTCCTGAGAGAGTCGAACTCCCAACTTCCAGTTTCGAAGACTGGCACTCTATCCAATTGAGTTAAGGACCGATATATGGCAGGAGATATAGGATTCGAACCTATGCGTGTCGGAATCAAAATCCGATGCCTTGACCAGCTTGGCGAATCTCCAATAAAATTACATGGTGGATGTAAGTAGATTTGAACTACTGACCTACTCCGTATGAAGGAGTTGCACTACCGCTGTGCTATACATCCTGGGGTGCATGATGGGATTCGAACCCACGTATATCGGAATCACAATCCGAGGTCTTAACCACTTGACGACAAGCACCATATAGAAACACACTGCGTCAATATGTTTTTATATGGTAGGACGTATTGGATTCGAACCAATGACCAATAGATTAAAAGTCTACTGCTCTACCAACTGAGCTAACGTCCCACAAATCTTCCCACTCTTGTCACTGTCCATTTGGACTCTCCTTTAAAAATCTGGTAGCCTGTAGAGGTTACGATCCTCTGTCGCTCGATTATCAGTCGAGTGCTCTTCCATTGAGCTAACGGGCTAAATTG
>Ga0208975_1001461_pt1 | contig 9976 bp, 16 predicted proteins | sample GreLakmeER78MSRF_FD_187700 | JGI IMG/M metagenome (GOLD analysis project Ga0208975, IMG submission 187700) | Freshwater lentic microbial communities from great Laurentian Lakes, MI, USA - Great Lakes metaG ER78MSRF (SPAdes) | ecosystem: Environmental > Aquatic > Freshwater > Lake | place: Great...
GGTTAAAGGCTCAGTAGTTAAGACCATCATATTTGCTGATAACGATATACATGCAAGATTATTAGCTCAATATCAATATGGAATAAACAATGTATCGATACCACCGCAAAGAATTGGTAACTGAAATGAGAATGTATGAAATTAAGACAATTACACCATTAACGCCAGATCAAGCGCGAGTTAAATCTATGCAAGATCAAGTTAAACGAACTCAACAGGCTATCAAGACAGAGAAGGCTAGGCAGAAGATTAAGGCTGGACAGGATCAATTGAATAGAATTCAAGAGAATTAAAGATGAATATCGATAAGGTTTAGTCTGTAATTTAGATATATAAATGTAATAATTACATATAAATTATTAAGTCAATAAAATGAAAAACCTTACAATCGCAGATCAAAAAGTATTTTTTAATTCATCAGAGGTTATGAAAGATATTAAGGATAATTCTATCGATTTAATAATAACTAGCCCTCCTTATTGGAATCTAAAAGATTATGGAAATAAAAATCAAATAGGTGATTCAACATATCAAGAATATTTAGATCGTATGCAGACTGTTTGGAACGAATGCTTTAGAGTTGCAAGAGATGGGGCGGTTATGGTTATAAATATTAACTCGAGGCGACATCAAAAAAAGTTTTATCCAATTGCATTTGATATTGCAAATAATATGCAAAATTGGAATTTTTGGGATCATGTAATTTGGTATATACCAAATGCTCTCCCACAGCCTAATCATTACATTGAACGACTTTTAGATAACAAATATGAATCATGTCTGGTATTTATTAAAGGCGATGCAGAATCTTACACATTTAACAAACAAAGAGTCCCTCAAAAATATGCTACAGCTGACCCGAGAGCGGAGAAAAAAAATCCTAAAGGAAGATGTATTGGAAATATTTTAAGGATTCCAGCTTATAGGCCCCCAAATATAAAAGAGCAAGGCTATCACGTAGCTGCTTATCCTGAGGAGCTTGCTGCTTTTTTTATAGAAACTTATACAAATCCAAAAGACAAAGTATTAGACCCATTCCTTGGCTCAGGCACAACCTTAAAAGTTTCTAGGGTTATGGGAAGAAAAGGTTTTGGATATGAAATAAATAGTGATTTCTCACCTTTAATCAAAAAGAGAATTGAGGAAGAATGGGAAGTTCCTGATTGGAAGAATGTAGATATACTTCACTCAGCAACAATGGAAACCGGCGCCAAGAAGACAAGAAAATCACATTTCAATAAACCAAATGAAGATAAACAAAAAAAGTTAATTTAATCTATTAAAAAGATTTTTGCTTCGCCTGCCTCAAGAGAATTTACATCAATTTCATCCTCACCTTTTATAGTAAAGCAAGAGTTATATCTTTCTAAAAATTCTGTATGGTTATCTCTGCAGTTCTGATCTAAGAAAAGATCACATTTTTTATTTGTATAATACAAAGCTGCAATCATTAATTTCCATATAGTTTTGAATTGGCAAAATTCATCAGATTTTTCAAGAACTCCTTCAAGCCCAGCTCTATTAGTTTGCAAACCAACACCATCGATGAATGCAAAAATAATAGGTCTATTTAACTTGTCATAAGATTCATCGACCATCCTGCGAGCCTCGTCAACCTCTAAATGATCCTTTGATTCTCCAAATTGGCCTATATTTGATGTATGGGTTGTAGATTTAACACAAATTTTTGGATTTTTAATATCAGGTATTACGATATCAAAAGAAATCTTATTAATTTGAACATCTCGGCATAAAGGATTATCAGCCTTTTCGAACGGAACAAAGGGGATGTTTAAAGAAGCTAATAAAATAGCCATTCTAGACTCAGCTTCATGGCCCATTCTTTTCGCTCTTTCTTGCCTTATATAACCTGGCCAAGTTGCTTGATTTAAAGCCTCATACATTCTATTGATCGAATCAATTTTTACGTTAACTACAAAAACCTTCTTAATTTTTTTTAGTAAATAAGGCCCTGCTAATCCCCAAGTTTTTTCGTGGCGAACCACTGCAGTGTGCTTGGATAATTTATAACCCGACTTGTCTGCGCCAACTATACCTCTTAGGTCGGTTACCATTTTGGTCCTGGTCATCCCTATTATTTGCAAAAGAAGTTCGAGCGACCTAAAACTATCAGCAAGAAAAGTTTCTCTTAAGAATTTTAGAATTTCATCTTCTGATTCTTTATCGGAAATCATTAAATAAATTTTATTTAAAAAAGTCAATTCATGTTGAGATAGACTTCTCCGATCATCAAATGTTAGCTGGAATGTGTCTTCGGAATGATTCCATACATTGTTATTGAATTCAGTTATTTTTTGATTTTCACTCATTTGTTATCTTTATATAAAGCCAATATATTTTTACAATCAAATTCTGTAATTTTAAAACAAGTGCCTTGCATCTTTCTTCTCATAAATTGCTGATTTGCTAGCATGGGATTAGTCTTCATATCCTGAAATGAGATGGGCCTAGAGAAAAATTTTATATGTTTAAGGCTCACATAGCTTAATTTTTGACCAAGACCGTATGATTTGCAATAACCATTTTTTGTTTCATCAATCTCTAATACTTCTAGCTGCACAAAAATACCACTATTTTTCTTAGCAAGCTTCCCAGAAACATACATTAATACTTGATCGCCCAATTTAACCTCTTCAGGCATACAAAACCAGTTATTACCATCTGCAAAACGCGAGAAAGTAGAGGCTGTGCCAATAACGCCAATCCAGTAATTTTTTTTCATAGCAAATACTAGCAATGATATTTGTATAGCGCCAGAGCTAAGATTTAATAACTATCGCTTATAATAAGTTAAGGCCTATTTAAATGACATTAACATTGAGTAACTCGGTAGCAATAATTGACTCCGGCATAGGCGGGATGTCAACTTTAACTTATATCTCAAAGACACTTCCATCAGAAAATATCATATATGTAGCTGATTCCAATTATGCTCCTTATGGGGGTAAATCCGACCAAGAAATTACAATGCGAATGTTTAAAATATTCGATTTCTTATTGACTAAAAAAACCAAATTATTCGTATTGGCATGTAATACAGCAACAGCAGCCTCAATTAGTAATTTAAGAGAGAAATATTCTTATCCAATTATAGGTATGGAGCCTGCTGTAAAACCAGCTTCAAAAATTACACAAAATAATGAAGTTGGTATATTAGCAACAGCAGGGACACTAAAAAGCGCAAAGTTTGCTGCCCTTCTTGATACATATTCACACGACGATATAAATTTTCATACTCAGCCTGGCGTCGGCTTGGTGGAGTTTATTGAAAATGGGGATACTGGTAGCGAAGAATTAAGAAGCCTGCTAATTAAATATTTAAATCCTTTACTTAAGGAAAATATAGACACCTTAATTTTGGGCTGCACACATTACTGGTTTATTAAAGATTTAATTAAAGAAATTATTGGCGATCAAATTCAGATCATCGATACAAACCAAGCTGTTGCCAATCACGTTAAGAATACTTTATTGGAATCAAATAGCTTGAATCAAACCAATCTTGGTAGGGTCGAATTTTGGAGTAACAGCAACAAATCAAATATTAAAGAAATTATCAGCAAATATTGGATTGATAACAATGCAGAATTCAATTTCATGGGTAATTGGCAAATTTAATTAGGAGTATAAATTATGAAGCCAAGATATTTAACAAAATCAAGATTTGTCTCCGCTATTGATTGCCCAACTAAACTTTTTTATATTGGAAAAAAAGAATATAGAAATTTAAATAATGAAGATTCATTTCTTGCTTCTTTAGCTCAAGGTGGCTATCAAGTAGGTTCCTTAGCTAAATTCTTATTTAAGGATGGGATTGAAATTGTAGATAAAAGTCATGAGGCTTCATTAAAAATAACAGAAGAGTTATTAAAAAAAGATAATGTAGTTATCTTTGAAGCTGCAATTAAGTTTAATAATTTTTTTATTAGAGTTGATATCTTAGAAAAAAAAGGTGATCAACTCAGGATATATGAAGCAAAAGCTAAATCATACAATTCCCTCTTGCCAGACATGGAAGGTGCGCGGGGAGGCATTAAACCTGAATACTTAAGTTACCTCCAAGACATAGCATTTCAAACTTGGGTGCTACAACAAGCCTTTCCAAAATCAGAAATTTCATCATTTTTAGTAATGCCTAACAAAGCTAATAATGTCGGAATTGACGGACTCAATCAAATGTTCAAGATTACCCAGGACAATAAGGTTATTTTGAGAATACCTAATGATGTTGATATTTATAAAGAAGCTCAAATTATTTTAGCTAAAGTTGCTGTTGATAGTCTTGTTAGTAGAATAATTAACGAACCCCTTTTATATCCTGGGAATCAAGATATATTTTCGAATGCAGCAAATAAATGGGCAGATGCTTATTCAAAGAATATAAAAATTCCAGCGGCATTGGGCAAACATTGTAAGGCTTGTGAATTTAAATCAGAAATTGGTAGTGAGCTAAAAAGCGGCTTTCATGAATGCTGGAAAGAGACACTCAATTGGACTGATAAAGATTTTAATGACCCACTTGTTTTAGATTTGTATAACTCAAGACGCAAGGATGAATACATTGATAATCAAAAATATAAAATAAAACAACTTACTCGAGATGATTTTAAGGAATTTGATGAGAATCCGGGTATTGAAGGTCTTTCAACCACTCAAAGACAATGGCTTCAGGTAGATGGGATTCCGGAGGAATATGATCACGGCGGGTTCTACTTTGATAAAGCGTTTTACTTAGTTCAAAAATCTTCATGGAAATATCCATATCATTTGATTGATTTTGAAACTACTAAGACTGCTCTTCCATTTTATAAAAATATGAGGCCTTATCAATCCATAGGCTTCCAATTTTCTCATCACACTCTTGATGCAGATGGAACAGTTAAACATGCAAATGAATTTATTTGTGTTGAGCCTGGAGAATTCCCTAGTTATAAATTCGTTAGGGCTTTAATGAATGCTTTATCAAATGATAATGGCACTATTTTTAGATGGTCACATCATGAAAATACTATACTTAATGGCATTCGCGAAGAGCTCAATTTCGATCCAGAGCCGCCACAAGATAAAGAGGCGCTGATAGAGTTTATTAAAATCATCACAAAAGGGGGCGAAAGAGAAATGGTTGATCTTTGCGCTATTTCTAGCAAATGTTTCTTCCATGAGCATACTAACGGAAGAAACTCACTCAAAGTAGTTCTGCCAGCATTATTCAAAGCCTCTTTGTTCTTAAGAGATACTTATAGCAAACCTATTTATGGAGCGCCAAAGGGTATACCTAGCTTCAATTTTAAATCTGATAATGGTTTTGCTTGGTATGATCCGTCATCTAATAATTACGATCCATATCGTATTCTTAAATCACTAGCTTACGATTTAGTTCCGACAGATATTGATGAGCTTGACGACGAAGGGTCAAGTATTATCGCTGAAGGTGGCGCAGCAGCAATGGCATATGCTAGATTACAATTTGAAGATTTAGATGATCAAACAAGATTAAGAATCAAAGATTCACTATTACGCTATTGCGAATTAGATACATTGGCGATGGTGATGGTTGTGCAAGCCTGGAATCACATCTAAAACTTACTTTTAATTACAATTGAAAAAAAATCAATCAAGAGTATAATAATATTACGCCGTTTTGATTCAGCTTGCAGGGCGTAAACTGCTAAAGCGATATACCAGAAACCTGCTTTAGCTATTGTGCTAAACAGGTTTTTTTCATTTAGAGGAGCGCATATGGGTTATAGAACATCACTCGTAGCAATTAGTTGGTGGCAAAGCGAATATGAAGTGGTAGACCAAACGATAGAGGGCGATATCAGTTTAGAAAAGTTAAAAAAGAAAGGCATTGTGCATAATGTGTCAGACGATGTGGGTTATATAGACGCAGGGGCAATCATTAGAAAATGTGATTTTCCTGAATACTATCTTCCTGCTAATGACCCATATTACGATGTCACTAAAAAGTGGTTTGAAAAGTTACCTAAACAAACAGAGTTTATCTTTGCTCACTTTGCAGAGTATGGTGACAATTTAACTCTACCTCTTATGGGTATAAAGTAAATATGGCTGAACTTATTCAACCGATAGAGCTATTAGTGGGTATCAAGTCACTAAATGGTCGTGCTGTAGGTTTAGCAAACACAGAAAATGATGGTATAGCGTCAGTAGTTTGGAACGCTTCATTAAAACGCTGGGATAAAACATTAGATATACCAGTAGGTGCTGTTGCAGGAGCTTTACCAATGCCTGATTCAGAAATGAAGGAACTAGGTATACCAGAATAATTTTTAAAAAGGGTGGATTTAACCTCAACTTGCCACACCCAGACAATTGTCAAAGTGGCTAAACAAGGAGAAGTATCATGTCTATATCAAAAGAAGACCAGATAGCTTATTGGTCATCAGAAGCATTTCTTAACCAGTATTTCTATCAATTAAAGTTCAACGAACCATATCCAAAGCAACGGGAAGTATTGCAGGGGGATGGGTTAGAAACCCATGGGATGGAAAAATGCAAGAAATTGTATTTCACTTTATTAAAGATTATGTGAAAAAGCATAAAAAACTCCCTGAGGGTGAGCATAGTTTTAATGTTGATTGGGATTACCCTAATGCTAAGTGGTTAAAAAAAGTATTACTTAAAAAGCAAGTAGTGACATTTCCAGAGTTAAGTGAGGTGCAACATGGCTAATTACCCATTTAAACATTGGTATGCCATCGTGGACGGTGGTTGCTGGTATGTTGGATATCACATTAATAGAGAAGATGCTAAAGCACAGGCAATAAGGACATGTAATGTTCATCATTCCAAAGCAGGATATGTCGTGGTGGATAGGCAAGTCTTGCAGATTATTGCGAATGATATCAACGACACATTAGAGAAGGACAAAGAATGAATACATTTAAATACAAAGATGATGGTTTATCAGAAGAACACATAAAGCAGATATGTCGTTTTCTAGACAAGCCTTATGTAAAAGGGGAGTATCAGAAATGGCATAAGTTTTCTCAATTCAAGTTCTGGCATAAAAGAGAGATGGATAAGAGAGATGCTGATTTTGCTTTAAAAAAGGAATAGACTTAGGATAGGCTTAACGGAGTTATAACAAGGAAGATAAAAGTTAATTTAAAAAAAAATAAAGCAATACTGCTCTTCACTTCTAGCTCTTTAATTTTGTATATTCATGAGCTCTACAGATTATATTTAGGATGCCCTCGCGTTTTGGGCGACTGCTATATAGATGGGGCAGATAAATTTTTTGCAATTAAATTCATAGCAGCAGTATTTTTTTATATTGGCTCATTAATTCTTATATTTAGAGTCATTAAGAGAACGTTAATTTTTTTTAGAAAAAAGTTTAATTTTTAAGTGACGACAAACACTATGCGTAAAATCCTACCTTTATTTTTTTTAATTCTTACATCATGTATAAGTATTCCAGAGATAAATGATAAATACGCCCAAATAGACAGAGTATGGTTATTAGACTATCAAAAAAACGAGGACATATATCGTTATAGAGTAATAGACGCCCCTTACTTAAATACTTTTTCAGAAATTAAAAAAGCATTTATTGCTTTAGACGTTCCAGTTATGGCAGCTAATTTTGAAAAAGGAGAAATATATGGCCAAACTGAAGCGCCAACACCTCTATCTAAAGAAGAATGGTTGCAGGTTAAAGAGTTTGAAAACCCAAGACTGAAAGAAATTGGAGGCTGGATGTTTTATTTTCCAGATGATCCAAAAGGTTACATCATTTCAATTAGAGCGACTGTGAAGCCCATAGGTAAGAAAACATTCGTATCTCTTGATTACGAATTAAGCATGCCTGAATATGAAAGATTGGGAATAAGAGCCAGCAAAATAGCACCTCCAAGTGCAGTTAAGATTGGCTCTCTAAAATTTTGGAATAAGCTTGATAATCTATTAAAAGACGTGAGCCTTCCAAAAACAAGAAATAGAACACCTGAGGAAATAAAAATTTAATTCAAGGAGTTTTGATATGGCAAAAGACAAAGGAAAGAATATCTTCAAAACATTTAAAAGTTACCTTCTTACTGAAGACCTAAAGAAGCTGTGGCATTTCTATCTCTTCTTAATCATATTTAATACTTGGTTAGAGCTTTCTCTATTTGCTCTTTATAGACTATCCGATATGAACTTTAATTTACTCATTTCATTCATTATTGGCCTTGTTCCAATTTACGCCTTTTCAATTTACTGCATTAAATATCATGCAATTAATAAAAGACGTCCATATTGGGTGTTACCTTTTCTAGCTCTTTTAGGTTTCATATTTTATATGCCAAACCCAAATGCAATAGAATTTTCAGAAGCACCAACTCTAATAAGATTATATGCAGATAACTGTATATATCTTACTTTCTTAACAGCATTGAGGGTTATGTTTGTAGTATTGAAAAAGAAATGAGTTTACTTAATTTAAAAGAATTGTCTGACATTGAGTTAATAGAACTCTATCCAAAAATTCTAAATGAATTAAAAGATAGGGAAATTATTAGAACTAATAATTTAATTGGGGAGCTTGGTGAATATACTGCATTTATTGCTTATAAGGAAAATCCAAAATTACCAAAATTACAATTAAATTTAAAAAGCACAAAGAATATTGATGCTACAAGTGATAAAGGTGAAAGATATGCAATAAAGACAACTTCTGGAAATGCTACGGGAGTATTTGCAAGCCTCCCTCTTGAAGACGACGGAAAAGTGTATTTTGAATATTTAATTCTTGTTCTATTTAATAAGGATTACACTTTAAAAGAAATTTTTGAAATTACTTGGAATCAATTTTTACTTTTTAGAAAAATTAAACCGCCAGAAAATAAATGGAATCTGCCAATAACACTAGAAGTTAAAAAAATCGCAAGGAAAATTAAATGAAAATTCTAATAATAGTAATATCACTTCTCTTCGCATCTAATCTAAACGCAAAGACTATCTATAAAACGATACCTGGCACACCCTTTAAAGACATCACAGAGCCTGTGATGGTAATCGATAAGAACGTGATATATAAGACCATACCTGGCACACCTTACAAAGATATTACCGAGCCATTAATGGTGATTGAGAAGAATGGTATTTACCCAACGATACCTGGCACAACTATTCGTGATTACTCTGAAATGCCTGGATTTGTAATAGAGTAAAAAAGCATCGATTTTCAAAATGTCGTTTAAACGACATTTTGAAACTGGCTACCTTGATGACTTTACAATCTGCAAATTCCCTTTAGGCTTATCAACAGCATCTAGTAAAGCCATAGTTTTTTCACTGCCTAATTGATCTATAGCTTGTTCCGAGTCTAAGTGGCTGTAATGTTTCTCAATCATCTCAACACTAGTGCCCATTTGTTTACTTAATGTATGTATATTGATCTTGTCGTATAGCAAGGCAAAAGTAGCATAGGTATGACGAAGACTATAAAAAGTGCGTGGTCTTTCTGTAAGTCTATCTATAAGTAAATTCATCATCTTTAAATAAGCTGCAAACTGCTTTTCAAAGTTAATAGGGCGAATAAGTTTAGCCTGTCCTCTGATTTGGCTAACAAATACTGATTTATGTCTAAATATTTCCTCAGTGGTTTGGTATTCAATTAAATTTGATAAAGGTTTGCCGTAGTTTCGTTTGGCAATATTATCCAAAGCTTCAATAGTCATGCGTTTAGCAATAGCCGTTCGCCTTCCTGTTTTGCTCTTCTCAAAATGAATAACCAATCTATCGTTGCTAAAACTGGCATATTGAATATTTGCCCAAGTTAAACTGAATAGTTCTCGGCCTGGTCTTGCCCCAGTATCCAGCAATACATATATATAGTCTTTTAATAGCAGTCTTACCTGTAAGTTTTCTGTTGAGGCATTTCTTATCCAAAGATCTAAGCCTTTTATAAGGCGTCTCGCTTCATTCATTGTAAATACAGGCCTTC